>Ga0134079_10000210_pt1 | contig 14860 bp, 14 predicted proteins | sample 15_taG_2_FD_119770 | JGI IMG/M metagenome (GOLD analysis project Ga0134079, IMG submission 119770) | Grasslands soil microbial communities from the Angelo Coastal Reserve, California, USA - 15_D_Rain_40cm_2_09182015 | ecosystem: Environmental > Terrestrial > Soil > Grasslands ...
AATCGCCGGCCGGCGGCGACCAGCCGAGCTCCGTAACGAATCGCCGCGCCGCGCGGGGTAGAATGGCGCGCTTTAGACCTTAGACAAGTCCATGTCGCTGCAAGAAAAGTTTCTCGAGCTCGAGGCCCACCTGAAGCGCCTCGTCGTCGGTCAGGAACGATTGTTGAACAGAATGCTCGTCGTGCTGCTCTGCGACGGCCACTTGCTCGTCGAGGGAGCCCCGGGGCTTGCGAAGACGCGCGCGATCAAGGTGCTCAGCCACTCCGTCGAGGGCGATTTTCACCGTCTCCAGTTCACGCCCGACCTCCTGCCCGCGGATCTCACCGGCACGGAGATCTATCGCCCGCAGGACGGCTCGTTCGTGTTCCGACAAGGGCCGCTCTTTCACAACCTCGTGCTCGCCGACGAGGTCAATCGCGCGCCCGCGAAGGTGCAGTCCGCGCTGCTCGAGGCGATGGGCGAGCGGCAGATCACGGTCGGCTCGGTCACGTATCCGCTGCCCGAGCTGTTCATGGTGATGGCGACCCAGAACCCGATCGAGCAGGAAGGCACGTACCCGCTGCCCGAGGCGCAGCTCGACCGGTTTCTGTTGCACGTGCTGATCGGCTACCCCGACGCGGCCGGCGAGCGCGCGATCCTCGAGCTCAATCGCGCGGAGCAGAAGCGCGCCGTGTCGGACAAAGTGCTGTTCACGGCGCCCGAGGTGCTCACGCAGCGCGAGGTGCTCGCGGCGCGGCTCGAGGTGCTCGACCTGCATCTTTCCGACCCTCTGCGGGAGTACATCGTCCAGGTCGTGCTCGCGACGCGCGAGCCCGAGCGCTACGGCGAGGACCTGAAAGGCGTGCTGCGCTACGGCGCCAGCCCGCGCGCGACGATCGCGCTCGACCGCTGCGCGCGAGCGCACGCGTGGCTTACGGGCCGCGACTTCGTGACGCCCGAGGACGTCCAAGAGATCGCCCACGACGTGCTGCGGCATCGGATCCTGCTCGGGTTCGAGGCCGAGGCGTCGGGCCGCACGCCCGACGAGCTCGTCGACACGTTGCTGCGCCGGATCGGGGTCCCGTAGCGGCCATGGCGACTCCCGCTCGCGCACCGCAATCGCCCGTGCGGGTCACGCTCGCCGACCTGATGCGGCTGCGCGCGGCGGGCGAGGCCGTGCGGCTCACGGCGCCGCGCGTGCGCGTCGCGGCGAGCGGCGGCCACTTGTCGCCGTACAAGGGCCGCGGCGTCGAGTTCGACGAGTCGCGTCTCTACCAGCCGGGCGACGACTTGCGCACGATCGATTGGCGCGTGACCGCGCGCACGGGCAAGCCGCACACGAAGGTGTTTCGCGAGGAGCGCAACCGTCCCGTGTTCGTCTGGCTGGATCTGCGGCGGTCGATGCTGTTCGCGACGCGCGGCGCATATAAAGGTGTGCGCGCGGCGGAGATCGCCGCGTTGATCGCCTGGAGCGCGGTCGGCAACGGCGACCGGCTCGGCGGCCTCGTGTTCTCGGAGGCCGAGCACCACGAGCTGCGGCCCGCGCTCGGCCGGCGCGCCGCGCTGCGGCTGTTGCAAGCGATCGCGGCCGATTCGTTCTGGGACGCGAGCGCTCGCGCCGCCGCGAGCGAGACCGACGCCGACCGCGCGCTCGCGAGGCTCGCGCGCGTCGCGCGGCCCGGCAGCCTGATATTCCTGCTCAGCGACTTTCGCCGTTTCGGCGCCGACGCGGATCGGCATCTGCGCGAGCTTCGGGGGCATTGCGATCTCGTGCTCGTGCACGTGTTCGATCCTGTCGAGTCCGAGCTCCCGCCGCCGGGGCGCTATCGCGTCGTGAGCGCGGGGCGCACGCTCGCGATCGAGACTTCGAACGACGCGCTGCGGCGCAAGTATCGAGACCGCTTCGCGGCGCGCGCGGACGCGTTGCGCTCTCTCGCGAGTCTGCCCGGCATCCACCTGATCGAGTGCGCGACGCACGCCGACGCGCGCGCGCTGCTCGTGCAGCAGTTTCGCCAGCGATGAACCAGACCGATTTCACGCAGCTGCCGCTGCGCGACATTCATCTTCCGGGCCTGATCTCGTGGTGGCCGCCTGCGCCAGGCTGGTGGATCGCCGCCGCGCTGGTGCTCGCCGCGCTCGTCGGGTTCGCTCTCTATTATCGCGGCGGCCGTCATCGGCGCGCCGCGCTGCGCTCGGTCGGCAAAGTCCGGGCCGCGCTCGAGCGCGGTGAGGAGCCCGTCGCGTGCCTGCAGCGCGTTTCGACGACGCTGCGCCGCTTCGCGATGACGACGGCCGACCAGCAGAGCGTCGCGGCACTGCGCGCGGTCGACGGCGTGGCCGAGCGGCCGAACTCGAGCGAGGTCGCCGGGCTCATTGGCCAGCGCTGGCTCCGCTACCTCGACAGCCGCTGGCAGCGCGACGAGTTCAGCCGCGGCGCGGGCCGGCAGCTCCTCGCGGCGCCGTACGCGCGTCCCGAGACGATAGACCGGCAGCGCGCGCTCGACCTCGCCGCGCTCTGCACGGAGTGGCTCAAGGCGCAGCGCCCACAAGGAGTGCGCGGCCGCGCCGGGTCGCGCGTCGGCCTTGCGGCGACACGGCGTGAATCCGTCCCTGGAGCCTCGCGGCCGGCATCCATGCCGGCCGACGGTCGCCGCAAGACCGACGCGCGCCCCGACGCGGCCGCGCACGGTAGTTAATATGTGGACGCTCGCGTGGCCGTGGGTCTTGATCGCGCTGCCGCTGCCGTGGCTCGTGCGAGCGCTTCTGCCCGGCGACGCGCACGATCGCGACGCGGCGCTCAAGGTGCCGTCGACGGCCGACTTCGTGGATCTCGCGGGCCTGCGCGGCGCCGCGCTGCGCAAGGAGTGGCGGCTCGCCGCGCTCGCCGCGGTCTGGGTCCTCGCGGTGCTCGCGGCCGCGCGCCCGCAGTACGTCGGCGAGGCCGTCGCGCTGCCGATCACGGGCCGCGATCTGCTGCTCGCCGTCGACCTCTCGGGCAGCATGGAGGAGCAGGACATGCAGCTGCACGGCCAGTGGGTCGACCGGCTCACGGCGATCAAGGCCGTCGGCAAGGATTTCATCGAGCGGCGCGTCGGCGATCGGATCGGGCTGATCCTGTTCGGCCGCGAGGCGTATCTACAAGCGCCGCTCACGTTCGATCGCAAGACCGTCGAGACGCTGCTCGACGAGTCCGCGATCGGGCTCGCGGGCAAGGAGACCGCGATCGGCGACGCGATCGGCCTCGCGATCCGCACGCTCGAGGACGCGAAGGTCGGCGATGGCCGCCGCGTGCTCGTGCTCTTGACCGACGGCGCGAACACCGCGGGCTCGGTCGAGCCGCTCAAGGCCGGGGAGCTCGCGGCGCAGCGCAAGATGATCATCTATCCGATCGGCATCGGCGCCGACGCGCTCACGGTGCGCTCGCTGTTCGGTCTGCGGCAGATCAATCCGTCCGCGGATCTCGACGAGGTGACGCTGACGGCGCTCGCGGACAAGACCGGCGGGCGCTACTTCCGCGCGCGCGACACCGACGAGCTCGCGAAAATCTATGGGATCCTCGACCAGCTCGAGCCCGCCGCGTCCGACGAGCGCGGCTTCAGGCCCGTGACAGAGCTGTTCTACTGGCCGCTCGCCGCCGCGCTCGCGCTCGCCCTCGCGGCCGCGCTCGGCGCGGTCGCCGCGGGCCGTTGGCGCGAGCGCGCGGCGCCGGTCGCGCTCCGCCGCGAGGCGAGCCATGGCTGACTTTCATTTCCTCCGGCCCTGGTGGCTCGCGCTGCTGCCGGTCGCGGTGTGGCTGATCTGGCAGCTCGTCCGCGGACGCGCGGAGGGCGGCGGCTGGCGCGCCCTCGTCGACGCGCCGCTGCGCGAGCACGTGCTCGCCGAGCCCGAGGTGCTGCGCGAGAGCCGCGCACCGCTCGCCGCCGCGCTCGCGTGCGCCGTGCTCGCGCTCGTCGCGCTCGCGGGCCCGACGTGGGAGCGGCTGCCCGTGCCCGCGTTCCGTTCCGAGGAGGCGCTCGTCGTCGCGCTCGATCTGTCGCGTTCGATGGACGCGGCCGACGTCGAGCCGTCGCGCCTCGCCCGCGCGCGCCTCAAGGTGCTGGACCTGCTCGAGCGCCGCGCCGCGGGACAGACGGCGCTCGTCGTGTTCTCGACGCACGCGTTCACGGTCACGCCGCTCACGACGGACACGCGCACGATCAGCGCGCTGGTCGGCGCGGTCAGCACGTCGATCATGCCGACCCAGGGCAGCTCGCTCGCGTCCGGCCTCGACAAGGCGGCGTCGCTGCTGCGCCAGACGTCCTTGAGCGCGGGCGACATCCTCGCGATCACGGATGCCGACGTGGTCCCGGCCGACGTCGATCTCGCGGGCAAGCTCCGCGGCGAAGGTTTCCTGGTGAGCGTGCTCGCAGTCGGCACCGAGCAGGGCGCGCCGATCCCGCGCGCCGAGGGCGGCTTCGTGACCGACGGCGCGGGCGCGGTCGTGATTCCGCAGCTCGACGTCGCGGGCCTCGCGCGCGTCGCGGCCGCGGGCGGCGGGCGCTTCGCGCGGCTCGCGCCCGACGACCGCGACCTCGAGAGCTTGTTCCCGGCCGCGCCGCTGCCGGGGACCGCGCAGCTCGCGTCGGACGCCGAGCGGCAACAAGCCGACGTATGGCGCGACCGCGGCGGCTGGCTCGCGCTCGCGCTGCTGCCACTGCTCGCGCTCGTCTTCCGCCGCGGCTGGATCGCGGGCGTGCTCTTAGTCTTGCTGCTGCCGACGACGCGCGCGCACGCGTTCGAGTGGCAAGACCTCTGGCAGCGGCCCGATCAGCGCGGCTACGAGGCGCTGCGAGAGCGAGAGAACGAACGCGCCGCGCAGCTGTTCGAGGACCCGCAGTGGCGGAGCGCGGCGCAGTATCGCGCGGGCAAGTTCGCCGACAGCGCGGCGAGCCTCTCGGGCGTCGACTCGGCCGAGGGCAACTACAACCGCGGCAACGCGCTCGCGAAGGCGGGCCGGCTCGAGGACGCGATCGCGGCCTACGACCGCGCGCTCGAGCTCGATCCGGAGCTCCCGGACGCGGCCTACAACCGCGATCTCGTGAAGGACTATCTCGCGAAGAATCCGCCGCCGCCGCAGCAGAACCAGCCGCAGGGCGGCGGAGAGAAGCAAGACGAACAAGGGAAGAACGGCGCGAACGGCGACGATCGGCAGGACGCCGAGTCGCAGGCGCGGAACGGGCAGGGCGATCGAGACGACGAGTCGAGCGGCGACTCGCGCAACGGCGCGCAGAAGCCGCAGAACCCACCGCAGCCCGGCGACGAAGAGCAGAACGGCGAGCAGCAACAAGCGTCGGAGAAGCAGAACCAACAAGGAGCGCAGGGCCAGGCGGCCGAATCGAAGGACGCGGAGCATTGGGCCGATCAGCAGGCGGCGGAGCAGTGGCTGCGCAGAATCCCGCAAGACCCGGGCGGCCTGTTGCGGCGCAAGTTCCTCTATCAGTACCAGAGGCTCGGCGTCGACCAGGACGGCAAACCGGTCGCGAACGACCCGCGGTCGAAGCCATGGTGAGGCGTGCGCTCGCGCTCGTCCTCGTCGCGGCGCTCGGCGCGGCCGCGGCGGCCGCGCAGCAGGCGTCGCTCGAGGCGAGCGTCGATCGCCCGGTGATCCACGACAACGAGTCGTTCAGCTACACGATCCGCGCCGAGGGCTCCGTGCGCGGCGAGCCCGAGATCGGCGCGATCAAGCAGCAGTTCGACGTGCTCGCGAGCTCGAGCGAGAAACGGATCGGCATCGTGAACGGTCGAACGTCGGAGGTCACGACCTGGACCTACGAGCTCATGCCGAAGAGCGCGGGCGACTTCACGCTGCCGCAAGTGCGCGTCGGCGCGCTGCAGACCAACACGGTCGCGCTGCACGTGACGCCGCCGCCGACGGCGAGCGGGGCGCCGGCCGACATCTTCATGGAGCTTCAGTCCGAGCCCTCGACGGTCTACGTGCAGTCGCAGGTCGTAGTCACGCTGCGGCTCTTCATCGGCGTGAGCACGGGCCGCGCGACGCTGTCCCAGCCCGAGGTCTCCGGTGGGGAGGCGATCGTCGAGAAGCTCGGCGAGGACAGTAGCTACTCGGTCGAGCGCGCGGGACGGACGTTCATCGTCCGCGAGCGCCGCTACGCGATCTTCCCGCAGCAGGCCGGCACGCTCACCGTCGGGCCCGCGACGTTCGAGGCGATGGTGATACCGGACCGCGGCTTCTCGCGCGTCTCGCGCTTCCGCTCGAGCACGCTTACGCTCGCGGTGCAGCCCGCCGTGCCGCCGCCCGCTTCGATGCCGGGCGCGGTGTGGTTGCCCGCGCAGCGCGTCGCGCTGAGCGAGCACTGGAGCGCCGATTCGCCGGAGCTCACGGCCGGAATACCGCGCACGCGCCAGGTCACGATCGAGGGCGACGGATTGCTCGAGACGCAGCTGCCGGAGCTCGCGCTGCCGCAGCCGGCGGGCCTGCGTCAATACGCCGATCAGCCCGAGCTCTCGCACGAGCTCACTCCGCAGGGACTCAAGTCGAAGCGCTCGGTGAGCATGGCCGTGATCGCGCAGACCTCGGGCGAGATCACGCTGCCGAAGGTCGCGTTGCCGTGGTTCAACGTGAAGACGCAGGCGTGGGAGGTCGCGGAGCTGCCGGAGCGTACCTTCAAGATCGCGCCGAGCGCGGAAGCCGCGTCGGCGGCGCCGCAAGCCGAGAGCGCGCCGGCCGCGGCAAGAGCGGCCGCTCCGCGGAGCGCGGTTTGGCCGCTGCTCTGCGCGGCGCTCGCGCTCGGCTGGCTCGCGACCGCGCTCGCCTGGTGGCGATCGGTCGCCGCGCGCGGGGCTCGCGAGCGCGGTGCTGCCGCGGCCGCCCGGGTCGAGCGCCGGCCGAACGAGCGCAAGCTTCTGCGCGAAGCCGAGGCCGCGTGCGCCGCGGGCGACGCCGACGCGGCGCGGCGCGAGCTGCTCAATTGGGCCGAGGCGCGGTTCGCGGACGCGCCGCGGAGCTTGGGAGCGCTCGCGGCAGCGCTGCCCGACCCCGCGGCGCGCGAGATCCTTGCGCTCGAGGCGCTGATCTACGGCGCGGCGCCGGGCCGCTGGGACGGCCGCCCGCTCGCGGCCGCGCTCCGCGACCTGAAATCCGCGCGGCCAGAGGCCGCCGCGGGCGGCAAGGACGAGCCGCTTCTGCCGCTCTACCGCTGAGCGAACCGCTCCGCGCGGGCACCTTCCGCTCCCGACTGTGAAATGCATTAGGGAATTCCCTCATGGTAGGGTGCATCTTTCCATCGTCGGTCGCACCGTCCCTCGTCGTATGGAATCACCGAAGCTCGAACCGGCGAGCCTGCGATCGCCCGTCGCCGATCAACTCGCGCGCGGGTTCGCGAGGCTGCGCTTCGAGGGGCTGCTCGAGAAGGACTTCCGCGACTTCTATATCGCGCAGAACCTCACGCGCGCGCGACTGTCGGCGCTGATCGCGCTGGTTCTCGTCCTCGCGGTCACGAGCATCGACCTGCTGTTGGGCTCGCGCGCCGACGGGCCGCTCGACGCGCTGCGGCTCGGCGTCTTGTGTCCGCTCGTCGCCGTGGTCGGCATCGCGATCTCGCTGCCGGGCGCGCAGCGCTACTACACCGAGGTCGCGGCCGTCGGCGTCACGCTCGTCGGCTTCGTCGCGACGTACATCGCGCACCTCGCGGCGCTGCAGGGCGACTCCTATGTGCTCGCGGGCCTCGTGCTCGTGATTCTGTACGCGTGCCTGTTCCTCGGCCTGTTGTTCGACGTCGCGGTCACGATCGCGGCGCTGCTCGTCCTCGCTCACTACGTCATGGGCGCGCTGCTCGGGCTGCCGTTCAACGAGCTCTATTACACGACGGCGATGCTGGGCGCGGCGGCCGTGATCGGCGGCATCGCGACCTACAATCTCGAGGCGGCGCTGCGCACGAGCTTCCTCGAGAAGCGTCGGCTCAACGAGCTCGCCGAGCGCGACGGGCTCACCGGCCTCTACAACCGGCGGATCTTCGACGATTATATCGGTCGAGTCTGGCGGCAGTCTCGGCGAGACGACGTCGCGCTCGAGTTCATCTTCATCGACATCGACTACTTCAAGATCTACAACGACCTCCACGGCCACCAGGCCGGCGACGACTGCTTGAAGAAAGTCGCGGCGAGCATCGCGCGCTGCGCGAAGCGCCCGTTCGACTTCCTCGCTCGCTACGGCGGCGAGGAGTTCGTGCTCGTGCTCTACGGGCCGCCCGAGGAGTACGCGCGGACACTGCCGGAGCAAATCCGCCGCGACGTGCTCGATCTGCTGATCCCGCACTCGGGCTCCTCGGCCGCAAAGCACGTGACGGTCAGCATCGGCGTCGCGCTCGCGCGCGCGGGCTCGAAGCGCAGCTTGAACGGCGCGATCCAGGTCGCGGACGAGGCGCTCTACCAGGCGAAGCGCGAGGGGCGCAACCGCGTGGTCTTCAAGGACACGGGCGACTCCGACATCGACACGGGCAACTTTCGCGTCGTCTACCGCGAGCTCGGCTAGGCGGTCACCAAACGCCGGTGTTCGGCATCGAGGCCCAGGGCTCGGCCTTCGGCAGCGCGTCGCCCTTCTGCAGGAGCTCGATCGAGACGTTGTCCGGCGAGCGCACGAACGCCATCCTGCCGTCGCGCGGCGGCCGATTGATCGTCACGCCCTCGTCCATGAGCCTCTTGCAGGTCGCGTAGATGTCGTCGACCTCGTAGGCGATGTGACCGAAGTTGCGCCCGCCGGTGTACTGCTCGGGATCCCAGTTGTGGGTGAGCTCGATCGCGCAGTCCTCCTGGCCCTCGGCCGCGACGAACACGAGCGTGAAGCGGCCCTTCTCGTGGTCCGTTCGGCGGATCTGTTTCAGGCCGAGCTTCCGGCAATAGAAGTCGAGGGACGCGTCGAGATCGGTCACTCGTACCATTGTGTGCAGGTAGCGCACGACTCTATTCTCCTGTGCGGCGTCGTGGTCTTGGACCGGACGAATATAACGCGAGTTTTGACGGACGCACGCATCATCTTCGTTCCGGGCTTGAGCCCGAAGCCGCCGGCAGAGGCTTATCGCGCGCAGCTCTTGCGCGTGCTCCTCGCCGCGCTCGAAACCGCTCGGCCGCGAGCCGCCCGCGCGCTCGCGACCCGGCCCGACGCGTTCGTGCTCGTCGCGTGGACGCACCTCTTCTATCCCGAGCCGCGCGACGTCGCGCTCGATCTGCCGGGCATCGAGCGGCTGCTGACGGAGCCGCCGACGGAGAAGGACCGACGCGAGGTCGCATCGTGGACGCTGAGGCTCGACATCCTTGGGCGCGTGATCGGCGACGCGGTGCCGGCGCTCGGCAGGCTCGCGAATTCGGCGCTCCGCGCGCAGCTTCAGGACGTCACGCGCTACCAGCGCGACGAGGCCGGCATCGGCACCGCGATCCGGCGGCTCGTTGCGGAGCAGCTCGAGTCCGCGTGGGCCGTGCGCGAACGCGTGCTGCTGATCGGGCACAGCTTGGGCTCGGTGATCTGCTACGACACCCTCTGGGAAACCGGCCGCGAACGAAGCGCGGAGCGGCGCGTGGATCCGTTCGTGACGCTCGGTAGCCCGCTCGCGACCCACGTGATCCGGCGCGCTCTGCGCGGCGCCGACGCGCGCGGCGCGGACGCGTACCCGCGCAACATCGCGAGTTGGGTGAACCTCACCGCGCGCGGGGACACGACCGCGTTTTATCCGCGCCTCGAGCCGCGCTTCCGCGAGATGCTCGAGCTCAAGCTCGTCGACTCGATCGTGGATCACGTCGACCTCGAGAACTGCTTTCGCGGCTCGAACGGCGTGAACGCGCACGAGGCCTACGGCTATATGTTCCAGCGCTCCCTCGCCGAGATCGTCGGCGACTTCATCGAGCGAGCGTGAGCGCGCTGCGGCCGCGAAACCGCGGCTATTTGCTGTCGAGCTGCGGCTCGATGATCACGTCGATGCGGCGGTTGCGCTCGCGGCCTTGCGGCGTGTCGTTGCTCGCGATCGGCTGCGTCTCGCCGTAGCCGACCGCGCTGATCCGAAACGACGGTACGCCGAGGTTGCCGCTGAGATAGGCGCCGACGGCCTCGGCGCGACGCCGGGAGAGCGTGAGGTTCGCCTCGTCGTCGCCGTACGAATCGGTATGCCCCTCGATCACGATCTGCGAGCGCGGGAACACGTCGGCTGCCTTCTGCACCTTCTGGAGCAGCTCGCGATGGGCCGGCAAGACGTTCGCCTGCTTGCTCGGGAACGTGAGCCCGACGAGCCGGATCGTCACGCGATTGCCCTCGCGCGAGACACGGGCCTCGTCGCGCTTGAACAGGTTCTCGATCGTCGTGAACTGCTCGCGAATTCGGGCCTCGGCCTCGAGCCGCTGAACGAGCGCGACGCGCTCTTGCGAGACGCCGCCGAGCTGCTCGTCGAGGCCGCGGATCTCCTCTTGAAGCTCCGCGACGCGTTTACGCGTGTCGACGAGATCGAGGTTCGACTGCGTAGCCTCCTCGCGGAGCTTCTCGATGTACGCGACGAGATCCGTGGCAACCGGGTCGACTCCCTTGTCGAGCTGCACGACCTTGTCCGCGGCGGCGCCGATCTGCACGAGCGGCTCTTCGTAGCTCACGATCACGTCTTCGATCGAGCGATCCTCGTCGCGCATCGTGTTGATGGTCTTCGCGAGATAGATCGCGTGCCGCGCCTCGTAGTTCGCCTGCTGCGCGAGGCTGCGCGGCAAGTCGGTGTCGTAGCGGTTCTCATTGAGTGCCTTCTCGGCCTGCGCGAGCAGTGCGCGCGCATGCTCTAACGTCTTCGGCGCGACGCGCGCGACGCGGCTTTGATCGGCCTCGGCGAGCAGCGCGCGCGTTTGACTCAGGTACTGCGCCTTGATCGAGGTGAGCTCGGCGTCGCGGAATAGCGCCTCGGCCTCGTCGGCGCGGGTGTGCGCGCCCCGGACGTCGCCGGCCTCGAGCTTGCGCACGGCCGAGTCGAAGCGCTCGGTCGCACCGGTCCACTGCTCCGCGGCGAACGTCGCCGCGCTCGCCTTCGTCGCGTCCGCGCGCGTCTTGATCATCGACGCAAGCGTGACGCTCGCGCTCTCGGCCGTGTCTTTCGCTTGCTTGAACGTCTTGGCGGCCGTCGCGAGCTCGGCGCGCACGCGGTCCGCGTTGCGTGAGCGCGCGAGGTCGTTTTCCGCGGTCTGGTACGACTCCATGGCCCGGTGAAACGTGGCCGGCGCGAGCAGCTCCGCATTCGCGGCGCGCGCGGCCATGAGCGCCTGATCGGCCTCGACGAACAACGTCGAGCGAAGGTCCTGTTGCGCGAGCGCGAGCGGCGCGCCGATGAGCGCGAACGATGCGAGCGCGAGTGCCTGTAGCGACCGTGCCGTAATCATCTCGAGCCCGCCTCCTGGAAACATCGCCCCTCTATAAATCCCGGTGAAAATATGTCAAGCCCCGAGCGCCGCGCAGTGCGACGTGTATCACTTTCGACGGCCCGGCGGGCGCCGAAAAAATGTGCAGCCAATCACAGATCTCGCCGCGGCGGGCCGCTAATCTTTGGCACCATGGGCGTCAAGTATTACACGCACTTCGTGCTGACCGGAGAAGCCGCCGAGGGCACCGATCAGGAGTTCAGCGGAGTCGTGGAAGTGAATCAGCCGACCGAGCTGCGCTACGAGACGAAGGACATCGAGGCCTTGCTCGCGCGCAATTTCGACCTGCGGTCGACGGACGTCCGATTGATCAACTGGGCTCGTCTGCAATAGGGAGATCCCGACACAGACGCCCCGTTTCACGGTTCCCCCTGTGACTCGCCCGGCCTCGTGCCGGGCGTTTTTTTTCCGGCACACCCCCTCTCAACGATAACGGACGCGCACCAGCTCGTAGTGCGTCTCGCCCTCGGGCGCACGCACGACGACGGTATCGTCGACGCACTTGCCGAGCACCGCGCGGCCGAGCGGCGAATCCATGCTCACGTACTCCGCCGCGAAGCCCGACTCGTCCGGACCGACGAGCCGGTACTCGCTGCGGCCGCCGTCGGCGGATCGCAGCTCGAACCACGCGCCGAAGTAGACCTTGCTCGTGTCGCTCGGCGTTTGCTCCACGACCTTGAGCCCCGCGAGTCGTTTGCGAAGGAATCGGACCCGCCGGTCGATCTCGGCGAGCTGCTTCTTGCCGTAGATGTACTCCGCGTTTTCGGAGCGGTCGCCTTGGGCGGCTGCTTCCGCGACGGCTTGCGTGACGGCGGGGCGTTTCACGCGCCAGAGCTCGTCGAGCTCGCGGCGCAGCGCGGCCGCGCCTTCCGGCGTTATGTACTTCGAGCTCTCAGGGCGCGGCGGACGGTAGCGGCTCATAACGCCCCGCAAACAATCGTGCGATACTCGCGCGCATCGGAACGGAATGTTAGCAGGCAGCATGGACGAGTTCCGCGGCATCCGCGTCGTCGCGACGGGCACGAAGTACCGGACGGAGCACGGTTTCGCGGCGATCAAGAACGGTGTCAAGGCGCGCGATGACCGGCGCGCGACGCCGGACGAGCCGAAGCCGCCGTGGCTCAAAGCGCGGATCCCGAGCGGCGAGCGCTTCGAGCAGCTTCGCGCGACGGTACGCGCGCATCGGCTCGCGACCGTCTGCGAGGAGTCGATGTGCCCGAACATCGGCGAGTGCTGGGGGAACGGCACCGCGACGCTGATGCTGATGGGCGCGGTCTGCACGCGCGCGTGTCAGTTCTGCGCGGTCGATACCGGCAATCCGCGCGGCTGGCTCGATCCCGACGAGGTCGAGAACTCCGCGCGCACCGTGCGGCTCATGAATCTCAAGTACGTCGTGCTCACGTCGGTCGATCGCGACGATCTGCCCGACGGCGGCGCCGCGCACTACGCGGCGTGCGTGCGTGCCATCAAGAAGCTGTGCCCCGAGACGGCCGTCGAGGCGCTCACGCCGGACTTCGCCGGCAACCTCGAGCACGTCGAGATCGTCGTCGACTCGGGCGTGGAGGTGTTCGCGCAGAATCTCGAGACGGTCGAGCGGCTCACGAGCCGCGTGCGCGACGCGCGCGCGGGCTACGCGCAGACCCTCGCCGTGCTCGCGCACGCGAAGCGCCATCGCGCCGACGTGATCACGAAGACGAGCCTGATGCTCGGGCTCGGCGAGACCGAGGACGAGATCCTCGAGGCGCTCGATGACTTGAAGCGCGCTTCGGTCGACGTCGTGACGTTCGGCCAGTATCTCCGGCCGACGCCGAACCACCTCCGGGTCGAGCGTTACGTGACGCCGCAGGAGTTCGATCTCTACCGGCAGTGGGGGCTCGCGAGGGGTTTCCTCGAGGTCGTGGCCGGGCCGCTCGTGCGGTCGAGCTATCGCGCCGACCGTGTGCTCGAGAAGAACAACGTGGGTCTTAAGGCCTAGTGAGCGAATTCCTGTCCTCGTACGGCCTGTTCCTGGCCGAGGTTCTCACGCTCGCGCTGCTCGCGATCGCGATCGTAATGCTGATCGCGGCGAATCGGCGCGGCGGCCAGGGCCCAGGCCTCGTCGTCGAGCACCTGAATCGACGCTTCGAGGAGTCGACGGACGCGGTGAGAAACGCGATCGCCGGCAAGCGCTTCAAGAAAGAGGCGAAGGCGCGCAGGAAAGAGCGCAAGCGCGAGGAGCGCGCGCGCCTAAAGCAGCAGACGCCCCGGCCGCGGTTGTTCGTGCTCGATTTCAAGGGCGACCTGCGCGCGAGCGCGGCGGCGTCGCTGCGCGAGGAGGTGTCCGCCGTGCTCAGCGTCGCGGCGGCGGAAGACCATGTGCTGCTGCGGCTCGAGAACCCGGGCGGCACGGTGCACGAGCACGGCTTCGCCGCATCGCAGCTCATGCGGATCAAGCGCCGGGGGCTCAAGCTCCTGATCGCGGTCGACAAGGTCGCGGCGAGCGGCGGCTACCTCATGGCCTGCGTCGCGGACCACATCATGGCCGCGCCGTTCGCGATCATCGGCTCCGTCGGCGTGATCGCGCAGCTGCCGAACTTCCATCGGTTGCTCGAGGAGAAGGGCGTCGATTTCGAGCAGCTCACGGCCGGCCGGTACAAGCGCACGCTCACGCTGTTCGGCAAGAACACGGACGAGGGCCGCGAGAAGCTCCGCGAGGAGATCGAGGACGTGCACGAGCTGTTCAAGGCCCAGATCCGCGAGCACCGGCCGCAGGTCGACGTCGAGCAGATCGCGACCGGCGAGCACTGGTACGGGCTGCGCGCGCTCGAGCTCAAGCTCGTCGACGAGCTGCGCACGAGCGACGACTTCCTGCTCGAGGCCGCGAAGGAACGCGATCTCTACCGGCTCGCCTTCAAGCGCAAGCGGTCGCTGCCGGAGCGCTTGCTCGCGGGCGCCGAGACACTGCTCTCGGGCTAGCTTGCCCTGGGCGCGGCCGTCGTTTCTCTCGCGGCTTCTTCGCGAAACTGCATAGCCTCGATCGCTGTGCTGTAGTCCATCCGCTCGCCGAGCCACTTGCAGCGGCTGGTTCCTGCGTCGATCTTCAAGTTAGGGTCCGGATTGAGCCGCTCGCAGTGGTAACGGAGCGTCGCCTCGAAAGCTTCGAGCCCCGCGTCGCCCATCTGCGGCGGCTCGGCGACGGCGATTCCGCGGAATCGTTCCCCACCCTTGTGCGGCGACGCGTCGCCGGTGACGATTCCGCGGAATCGTCCGGCCTCGCCCTGTCTCGGTGCCGTTCCGCATTCGGGAATCCGGCTCCCGTCGGGCCGAGAGAACACGAACACGCCGTCGTCGGTGACCGTGACGGCGAACCCGCCCTCGTGCAGGAGCGTGTGGTGGAAGCCGCACAGCGTGACGAGGTTGCCGAGCTTCGTCTCGCCGCCGTCGATCCAGTGCTTCACGTGGTGCC
>Ga0134079_10000211_pt1 | contig 14857 bp, 16 predicted proteins | sample 15_taG_2_FD_119770 | JGI IMG/M metagenome (GOLD analysis project Ga0134079, IMG submission 119770) | Grasslands soil microbial communities from the Angelo Coastal Reserve, California, USA - 15_D_Rain_40cm_2_09182015 | ecosystem: Environmental > Terrestrial > Soil > Grasslands ...
CCTTCATGACGTCCGTTGCTGCGCGTGCGCTTGGCCGCAGTCTAAGCCGAACCGCCTCCCGGCACAGCAACCGCGATTCGCGTCCGTTCGCGCATCGCGTCGAGTTGGGGTTACATTCGAGTCGATGCTGTTCGGCGTGAGCCCGCTCGACGCGCTCACGTTCGGTGGCGCGATCGCGCTGCTCGCCGGCGTGTCGCTGCTCGCGTGCGGCGTGCCGGCCGCGCGCGCCGCGCGCGTCGACCCGACCGTTACCTTGCGAGCGGAGTGACGGCCTTGTGCCCGAGCGGCGCGCTCGCGTGCGCGTCGACGAAGATCCGGTCGATGTGGCGCTCGCGGATCCGCCAGCGGCCGTCGGCGCCGCGTTCGTAGACGTCGTCGAAGTCGGCGACGAGGATCGGGATCGCGGGCGCGAGCGGCGGCGTGCCGTTCTGGCCGAACGTCATGCAGACGCAGGTGCCTCGTGCGCGCGTCGCGCTCTCGATCTCGAGCTTGAGGCTCGAGTACAGATGCCGCGACGTGCGCGGGCTCGCCGCCGTGCGGCTCCTGAAGACCTTCTCGAGCTCCGCCTTGCCATGCGTGCGGCGAGGCCCGTGCGTGTAGAACACGTCGTCGGTGAACAGGTCGAGCAACGACTCGACCTCGTTGTGGTCGAGGTGGTAGCAGAACGCGGTGTTCAGATCCTCGAGCGCGACGCGGATCTCGAGCCGCTCGAGCGAGTCTAAGTCAGTCGCCATGCGCCGATCTCCCCCTTGTCGACGATCACCGGATTCACCTGCGTGCCGAGCCCCTCGATCGTGATCTCGATCGGCCCCGCGACGGTCTGTAGGTTCGCGGTGTGGATCGACTTGCGCGCCGCGCCCGGCTTGAAAGCGGTGCCGAGCGAGACGACGTCGCCGGGCTGCAGCGTCTGGAACTGGCTGATGAAGCTCACGACCTCGGCCACCTTGTAGTTGTAGTAGCGCGTGCTGTCCTCCGCGACGAGCTCGCCGCCGACCGTGCAGCGGACCGCGAGGTCGTCCGGGTTTTCGATCTCGTCCTTCGTCACGAGCCACGGGCCCAGCGCGCCGAACGTGTCGCTGCCCTTGTAGCGGCCGGAATAGGAAAGATGCTGCTCGACGCGCTCGGTCTCGTTCGGGCTGCCCTTCTTCGGATAGAGCGCGTAGTAGTGGAAGCGATCCTCGGCGCGCATCCCGTTGCCCGTGATGTCGTCGAAGATCGTGTAGCCGAACACCGCGTCGAGCGCGCGCGCAGCAGGGATGTCGCGGATCTCGCGGCCGATCACGAGCGCGAGCTCGGGCTCGGGGTGCACGCTGCCGTAGTAGCTCCGGATCCGGATCGGCTCGCCGTGGCCGACGAGGCATGAGGAGGGCTTCAGGAAGAACGCCGGATGATCCGGCGCGCTGATCTTGCGCTCGTTGCTCGCCGAGTTGTTCATTGCGACCGCGCAGATCTTGCCGGGCCGGCGCACGGGCGGGTGCCAGCGAACCGAGGACGCCGGGATCCGTTCGATCGAGCGTGCTTCGCGCGCGACGTCGAGCGCCGTGCGCAGCGCGTGGAGCAGCGACGGGCCGCTGCGGATCAAATCGCGCATCTTCTGGTGCGGAGTCCCGCGCGGCGGCACGCTCGTGGGGAAGGGCAGCGCGAGCAGGCTCTCGACGGCCACGAGCTCGCCCGGTCCGATCTCCGCCGCGACGAGGTCGCGATCTTTGTAGCGGACGCTTGCGAGCTTCATGGGTGTCTCTCGTGTCGCGCTCGGCCGCTGCTCATGAAGGAGGGGCGAGATCCTGCGGAATACGTCCGCTAGTCGTTCGTCGGCATCGTGAACTCTGGGCCCTTGCTCGCGCTGTCGGGCCAGCGCTGCATCACCGACTTGTAGCGCGTGTAGAAGCGTACGCCTTCCTCGCCGTACATGTGATGGTCGCCGAACAGACTCCGCTTCCACCCGCCGAAGGAGTGAAACGCCATCGGCACGGGCAGCGGCACGTTGATGCCGACCATGCCGGCCTTCGCGCGGCGCGCGAACTCGCGCGCGACGCGGCCGTCGCTCGTGAAGCACGCGACGCCGTTGCCGTACTCGTGCGAGTTCACGAGCTCGAGCGCCGCCGCGAAGTCCGGCACGCGCAAGACCGACAGCACCGGGCCGAAGATCTCTTCGCGATAGATCCGCATCTCGGGCCGCACGTGGTCGAACAACGTCGGGCCGAGGAAGAAGCCGTTCTCGCGGCCCGGCACGCGGAGGCCCCGGCCGTCGACGACGAGCTTCGCGCCCGCGCGCACGCCGTCCTCGATGTAGGCGCGCACCTTGTCGCGATGCGCGGCGGTCACGAGCGGGCCCATGTCGGCGCGCTCGGCCGTGCCGTCGTTCACCTCGAGCTTGCCGATCCGCGCGACGAGCCGCGCGACGAGCGCGTCCGCGATCCCGCCGACGACGACCGCGGCCGAGATCGCCATGCAGCGCTCGCCGGCCGAGCCGTAGCCCGCGCCGACGAGCGCGTCGGCGGCCTGATCGAGGTCCGCGTCGGGCATCACGACGAGGTGGTTCTTCGCGCCGCCGAGCGCCTGCACGCGTTTGCCGTGGCGCGTGCCGTGCGTGTAGACGTGCTCCGCGACTGCGGTCGAGCCGACGAAGCTCACGGCGGCGACGTCGGGGTGCTCGAGCAGCGCGTCGACCGCCTCGCGATCTCCCTGCACGACGTTGAGCACGCCGGCCGGCAGCCCGGCGCGCTCGGCGAGCTCGGCGAGCAGCAGCGACGGGCTCGGATCGCGCTCGCTCGGCTTCAACACGAACGTGTTGCCGCACGCGATCGCGACCGGGAACATCCACAGCGGCACCATCGCCGGAAAATTGAACGGCGTGATCCCTGCGCAGACGCCGAGCGGCTGGCGCAGCGACCAGTTGTCGATGCCGCCGCCGACGTTGTCGCTGATCTCGCCGCGCAGGCTCTGCGCGATCCCGCACGCGAAGTCGACGACGTCGAGCCCGCGCGCGATCTCGCCGCGCGCGTCGCCGAGCACCTTGCCGTGCTCGCGCGTGATCGACGCCGCCAGCACCGCTTGGTTCGTCTCGATCAGGTCCCTGAGCTTGAACAGCACGCGCGCGCGCCTCGGCGCGGGCGTGTCGCTCCACGCGGGCCACGCAGCCTTCGCGGCCGCGACCGCGCGCTCGACCTGCGCGCGGTCCGCGAGCAGCGCCTCGGCGATCAGCTTGCCGTCCGCGGGGTTGAACACCGGCGCGCGGCGCGTGCCGCCGGTCTCGGCGCGGCCCGCGACGCGGTGACCGATCACCGCGGGCTGCCCGGCCGCGGTTCGATCCGCGCCGCTCGCGCGCGGCGTTTGCACGTCGAGACTCATGCGCCGATCTTACTCCAACGCGCCTGCGTCACTTGCGCGTTTTGAACGCGCCGAGCTGGTTGTTGAAGTCGCCCGCGAGCCGTTCCATCTCCGCGACAACGCGGTTGTGCTCGACGATCGCCGCGTTGCGCGCCTCCGTCGCGCGCTCCTCGTCGTCGGCCACTTGGTCGACGCACGCGATGTAGGTTTGGCCGGCCGCGACGAAGGCTTTGACGCGTGTCTGAGCCGTGAGCATCTGCTCGCTCGACGCGGTCGCGCCGTTCGGGATCTCGGGCGCGACCGGCGGCATGCAATCCCCGATCGGCTGCGCAGCGCTCTGCTGGTCCTCGGGCACGGCGGTGCGATAGAGAGCGAGCGCGTCGTCGTAGGTCGGGTCGCTTCGGTCGGTCGTCGCGAAGTACTCCTCGAGCACGAACACGGCGCGGCGCTGGTCTTTCCGCGCGAGCGCCGCGCGCGCCTCGGCGACTGCGAGCGCGGGCTTGGTCGGGCCGCACACCGCGCGGTACAGACCGATGAAGCGCAGCACGGCGCCGGGATCCCCGGCGGCGGCAGCGTCCGTGATCCGCTGCTCGAGCGCGGCCTCGCGCCCTTCCTCAGGCGTAGCCTCGAGCGCCGCCTCGTCGAGCCGCGCGATCGAGCGGATCGCGACGAGCGGCATCGGCACGTCGGCCTTGAGCGGGCCTAAGGCTCCGGTCGGCAAGCGGCCGATCGCGTCGAGGACGTCTAAGCCTTCCGTCACGCGTCCGAAGACCGTGTAGCCGCGTCCCGCGGCGCCGTCGAGCGCGAGGTTGTCGCCGAGGTCGATGAAGAACTGCGACGTCGCCGAGCTCGGGTCCGGTCCGCGCGCGGCGGCCACGCTGCCGCGCTCGTTGTGCAGGCCGTTGCCCGATTCGTTGGCAACCGGCGGCAATGTCGGTTTGCCGCGCAGCTTGCGATCGAGGCCGCCGCCCTGCACGACGGTGCCCGGCAGCACGCGATGGAACACCGTGCCCGAGTAGAAATCCATGTCGACGTAGCGCAGGAAGTTCTCGACGTGCTTCGGCGCCTCGTGGTCTGAGAGCGCGATCACGAACCGGCCCTGGTCCGTGCAGACCGCGACCTCGGTCGCGGTCGCGACTCCGGAAACTGCGAGCGCCGCGGCCACCGGCAGAAAGCGCTGCATCGAGGCATCTCCTTTGCGGCGGCTTCGGGCCGAGCATAGCACCGCGGGAAACGCCGCCGAGACGCCGGGATGCGCGCGCGGACGCGCAACGTGCGTGACTGCGGAGACGGTGTGGTCGAGCGGGTCGGGAGGAATCAGGTCGCCGGCGCGCTCGCGTCGCTCGCGAGCGCATCGGCCAGCACGAGCGCGCCGATGTCGCGCGCCCGCGCGCCGGCGTTGCGGTCGCCTTCGGCCGCCGCGACGATCGAGCCTTTCATCAAGATGTGCCACTTGCGCGCGAAGCCGTCGCGGTCGGCAATCCCGGCCTCGCCCGCGAGCCGCGCGAGGAACTCCCTGATCTTGCCGAGGCAGTCGACCGTGGCGCGCCTGATCTTGTCGTCGCGGTCCCGAATCTCGAGCATCACGTTGATGAACGTGCAGCCCTCGAAGCCCTCGCCGCGGAACCAATCACCGAGCACGTCGAAGATCGCGAGCAGTCGCTCGCGCGGGGTCTGTGCGCGGCGCTCGACCTCCGCCTGCAGCCAGCCGGCACTCCAAGCGAGCGCGCGCTGCTCGAGGAACGCGAGCACGAGCTGCTCCTTGCAGATGAAGTGGCGGTACAGCGTCATCCGCGCGACGCCCGACTTCTCGATGATCGCGTCGATGCCGACCGCGCGGATGCCGTGTCGGGAGAACAAGTCGTAGGCCGCTGCGAGAATCCTTTCTTTCGCCCTCGGGTTTGGCGGGCGTTCCGGGGCCGAAAGCAGGGCCGGCTCGGGGATGCTGGCGCTCATGGGTGTCAGGATCATAGCAAAGTCGAGAGCGTTAGGCGGTCACGTTTACGGGCGGTTGCGCTAAGATCTCGAGGCGCGTCGAAGCAGGGGGGAGCCAATGACGAGCAGCTCGATCGGGAATCTCGCAATCCGTCCGCCGTGGATTGCCGGCGTCGCGGCGGCAGTGCTTTGCTCAATGAGTCTCGCGGTGTCCGCGCATCACTCCGTCGCGGGCCAGTTCGACAACACGAAGCGCGCCCACCTTACGGGCAAGATCACGTCCGTCGAGTGGATCAATCCGCACACCTATATTCATCTCGACGTGAAGGACGAGCACGGCGCGATCACGTCTTGGCGTCTCGAGTCGTTGCCGACCGCGATGATGCGCAAGGCCGGCATCACGAAGGAGATGATCATGGGCGACGGCTCGCCGGTCACGGCGGACGCGATCGTCGCGCGCGACGGCACGCAGAACGTCGCGTGGGTGATGAAGCTCACCTACGCCGACGGTCACTATTACCAGCTCGCGGGCGAATAGACTCCGCGACTCTCGGGGGAATCACGATGCACGACACGATCCACGGCGAGTCTTCGGCTCGGCGGGCGCGCAACGGCGAGCGCGGGCAGGCTTTGGCGGTTCTGCTCGGCGCGTCGGCGGTCGTCGTCGCGGTATCCGTCGGAGCGGCCGACGGCGTGCCGCGGATGGCCGACGGCCATCCCGATCTCAGCGGCACCTGGGACAACGGCTCGGGCATCGAGTTCGTTCAGCCGCAGAAGCGCGGCGGCTCGGTCTGCGTGGTCGGCTGCGGCCCGGCCGGGGCCGCGGCGCTCGCCGCCGCCGCGACGGCGGCGCCGGCCGGTCGACCGAGCTACAAGCCCGAGCTCCAGGCGAAGGTCGCCGATCTCTCAGCGCGCCAGGTGCAGACCGATCCCGTGCTGCGCTGCTTCTCGCCCGGCGTGCCGCGCATCGGCCCGCCCGACAAGATCGTGCAGCGCGCGAACGAGGTGCTGTTCCTGTACGACGACGTGTCCGGCAATTTCTTCCGTATCGTCCCGACCGACGGCCGCCCGCATCGCAAGGACGTCTCGGACGCGTACCTCGGCGACGCGATCGGGCACTGGGAGGGCGACACGCTCGTCGTCGAGACGATCGGTTTCAACGACGAGACCTGGCTCACGGACGACGGCGCGTTCCACACCAAGGACCTGCGCGTCGTCGAAAAACTGAAGCGCACGGTCGACACGCTCGAGTGGACCGCGACCGCCTACGACCCGAAGGTGCTGACCGAGCCGTGGGTGCTCAAGACGCGGATCGCGCACCTGACCGATCAGGAGATCGCCGAGGCCGCGCCCTGCATCGAGCGCGATCTCGACCACATCGTCGACGGCTCGCATCACACGAATCCGCGCTGAGCGCCGCGTTCGTACGCCCCTTGTGCTCCACGCCTACCGACTTGCCGAGGCGGTCGACGCCGCGTGCCTGGGCGGGCGTATACTTCGCGCCACCGTCGCAAACGGGGGGGCGATCCATGCGTACGTGCATCGTTCTGTTCGGTGCCTCGGTCCTGGTCTTCGCGACGGGCTGCACGCCGGCCGTCGACGCCGACAAGGAACGCAGCGCGCTGCTCGCGACCGACAGCCAGTGGCTGCAATCGGCGAAGGACGCGGACAAGTTCGCATCGTTCTACGCGGCGGATGCGTCGTTCTATCCCGCGGGCTCGCCGGTCGTGAAAGGACAGGCGGCGATCCGCGACGAGTACAAGGAGCTCGCGTCCGCGCCGGGGTTCGGGCTCGAATGGACCGTCACGGATTCGAAGATCGGCGCGGCCGGCGACATCGCCTACCTCACCGGCGCCTATAAGCTCGAGCTCGCCGGCGGCGGCGAGAAGGGCAAGTACGTCACCGTCTGGAGGAAGCAAGTCGATGGCGCATGGAAGGTGACGAACGACATCTTCAACGCCGACGAACCGCCTTCGCCTTCGCCTCCGCCTCCGCCCGCGCCCGGAGAGCACACGCTGCTCGCGCCCGCGCAGCTAAAGTGGGGTCCGGCGCCGCCGGCCATGCCGCCCGGCGCGAAGCTCGCGGTGCTGTCCGGCGATCCGATGAAGGCCGAGCTGTTCACGGTCCGCCTCGAGCTACCGGCGGGCTACACGATCGCGCCCCATTGGCACCCGACCGACGAGCACGTGACCGTGCTTGCGGGCACGTTCGCGCTCGGTATGGGCGACACGCTCGACAAGTCCGCGGCGACGGATCTGCCGGTCGGCGGCTACGCGTTGCTGCCCGCGCAGATGCATCACTATGCGCTCGCGAAGACGGCGGCCACGGTTCAGGTCCACGCGGTCGGACCGTTCGTTATCAACTACGTGAACCCGGCAGACGATCCGAGCCGCGCGAAGAACTGACGAGAGATCGGCGCGCGCTCGACGATCCCTGTCGGCGGCGCGCACGGCTACGCGCGCGCGCGCGACTCGCGCCGGCGCTCGGCCTCCTTCAGCAGCTTCTTGCGCAGCCGCACGCTCGTCGGCGTGACCTCGACGAGCTCGTCGTCGTCGATGAACTCGAGCGCCTGCTCGAGCGAGAACTTGATCGGCGGCGTGAGGATGATGTTCTCGTCGGAGCCGGCCGCGCGGATGTTCGTGAGCTGCTTGCCCTTCGTCGGGTTCACCATGAGGTCGTTGTCGCGGCTGTGGATGCCGATGATCATGCCCTCGTAGACCTCCGCGCCGTGGCCGATGAACAGCGCGCCGCGCTCCTGCAAGTTGAAGAGTGCATAGGCGACCGCCTTGCCTTGCACCATCGACACGAGCGCGCCGTTGATCCGCTGGCCGATCGTGCCCGCCGCGCGCGGCGCGTAGCCGTCGAAGATGTGATAGAGAAGCCCCGTGCCCGCGGTCGCGGTGAGGTACTCGGTGCGAAAGCCGATCAGCCCGCGCGCAGGGATCCGATACTCGAGCCGCACGCGCCCGCGGCCGTCGGGCGTCATCGAGACGAGCTCGCCCTTGCGCTCGGCGAGCCGCGTCATCACGGCGCCCTGGTACGGGTCCGCGAAGTCGACCGTGAGCTGCTCCCACGGCTCGTGCACGACGCCGTCGACGACGCGCTCGATCACGGCCGGGCGCGAGACCGCGAGCTCGTAGCCCTCGCGGCGCATGTTCTCGATCAGCACCGACAGATGCAGCTCGCCGCGCCCCGAGACGCGAAACTTGTCCGCGTCGTCCGTGTCCTCGACGCGCAGCGCGACGTTGTGCTTGAGCTCGGTCATGAGGCGCGCGCGGATCTGCCGACTCGTGAGGTACTTGCCTTCCTTGCCCGCGAACGGCGACTTGTTGACCTGGAAGGTCATCGTGATCGTGGGCTCGTCGACCTGAAGCGGCGGCAGGCCTTCACCGGCACCACGCGTGCAGACGGTGTCGGAGATTTGCAGGTCGTCGATGCCGCTGAACACGACGATGTCGCCCGCGCCGGCCTCGTCGATCGACCGGCGCTCGAGGCCTTCGAATCCGTACAGCTCCATGATCTGCGCGCTGCGCTGCGTGCCGTCGCGCTGCACGACCGTGACCGGCATGTTGCGCTTCACGACGCCGCGGTTCACGCGGCCGATGCCAAGGAGTCCCACGTACGAGCTGTAATCGAGGCTCGACACCTGTAGCTGCAACGGCCCGTCGCTCGTGACGGGCGGCGCGGGCACGTTGCTCACGATCGCCGTAAAGAGCGGCTGCATGTCGCCGGAGCGCGCCTCGGGGTCCTTCGACGCATAGCCCTCGAGCGCGGACGCATAGATCACCGGGAAGTCGAGCTGCTTGTCGCTCGCGCCGAGCCTGTCGAAGAGGTCGAACGTCCGATCGAGCACCCAACCCGCGCGCGCGCCCTCGCGGTCGATCTTGTTGATCACGACGAGTGGCGTGAAGCCGCGCAAGAAGGCCTTCTGCGTGACGAAGCGCGTCTGCGGCATCGGGCCGTCGACCGCGTCGACGAGCAGCAGCACGCCGTCGACCATCGACAGCACGCGCTCGACCTCGCCGCCGAAATCCGCGTGGCCCGGCGTGTCGACGATGTTGATGCGCCAGTCGCCCCAGCCGATCGCCGTGTTCTTCGCGAGGATCGTGATGCCGCGCTCTTTCTCGAGGTCACTCGAATCCATCGCGCGCTCGGGGATCACGACGCGCGAACCGAGCGACCCGGCCTGCTGGAGGAGCCGGTCGACGAGTGTCGTCTTGCCGTGGTCGACGTGCGCGATGATCGCGATGTTTCTGAGCCGTTCCTTGGGCAACATGGCGCGGGATGAGGGAGGGCGGGAAAGGCGCGCATTATACGGCCCGCGGCCGCCGATGCGAGCGCTCGCCTTCCGGTTTTGCGACGCCGCTGCCTGGCGGCCGATCGCGATTTCTGGCAAAACCTCGTCCGCAGGCCCCCGCGCCGCTCAGACTCGTGTGGCGTGGGCAGCACCGGGGAACGCGCAGTGCCGTCCGCCATTAAAACGCTGCCACCGCCGCCGAGGTTCCTCGTCGCCGATGCGAACGGCGACGGGCACGTCACGCTCGCGGACGCGCGCCTGTGGATCGAGCACCTTTTCTTCCTGCCGGGCGATTGGGCCGTTTGGGCGTTCGTCCGCTACGCGCGGCCGCTCGCCGTCGAGCTCGGAATCGGCACACCCGTCTACGGAGGCCTGTTGGCCGGCACGATCTCCGTAGTGTTCTGGTTTTTCGCCGGTGTCCTGGTCGGCGTCGCCTACGACTACGTCGTCGCGTTGGACAACCGCGCGACGCGCGGCATGCAGCGGCTCTGGGCGCATACGCTGCGCGCGCTGCGCGTCGCCGTCGTTTGGTCGCGCGCGCAATTCAAAGCCGCGGAGGCCGCGAGGGACGAGCCCGTCAACGTCGAGCTCGATGTCGCTCTCAGCGCGCTCGACCTCAGAGTCTTGAGCGAGCTCGCCGTGCTGAAGCCCGGCTACGCGTCGTCGGCCGTCGACGTGGCCCGCGCACTGAGCTTGCGCGCGGAGCACACGCGCGACCGGCTCGACTCTCTGCAACGCAGCGGGCTCGTGGTTCGGACGCTCGGCGGCGGCGAGGGCGAGAGCGGCTACACGTTGAGCCGACGGGGCCGCGAGGCGTTGGCGCAGCGGCTTGGGCTCAGCTGATCACGAGAAAGGCCCCGGATCGGCGCGGGGCCTTCGCGGAAAGGACGCTGGGGCTCAGAAGTCGACGACGGCTTCCGCGCCGGCCGCGATCGTCTGCGTCACCGGCGCCACGAACTTGAGGTCCTGGCTCGTCTCCGGATCGTCGCGACCCGCCTGGCACGTGAACGCGATCGTGTAGGTGCCCGGCTCGATGACGGTGCGATACACGTAGTCGCCGGACGAGTTCGGCTCGACCGGGATCACCGTCACGGGCTCGGGATCGACGGCGTCGATGTCGTCGGGCGTGATCCCGTCGCCCGCGAACACGTACACGGCGTTGCCGACGTCGAGATTCGCGTCGTCGGCGAGACAGCCATTCGGATCGCCCGTGGCGTTGAGCGTCGTGAGCGCGACCGTGCCGCGGAGCACGCCTTGCTCGGCCACGCCGATCACGCGAAACGCGGGCTTGAGAAAGAATCCCGGTTGACCAACCGGGCGCACGAGCCCCTTGCGCAGCTCCCAGTCGAACACGAGCTTCAGGGCTTGGTTCGCCGCGACCGTGAAGCCGCCGACGAGCCGCACGCGGCCGCTCGGAACGCGAATCTCTTCTTGGCCGCCGGACTTCAGCGCGACGTAGGAGTCGAACTTGCCGTCGAACGTGGCGTTCACGTCCAGCGCGAGCCATTCATAGTCGCCCGCCGGGACCGTCGCGCCGTCGATCAGCAGCGCAGGGTGCTCGTCCGTCAGCGCGAGCAGATTCACCTTCATCGGCGTCTGGGTCAGCGGCAGCTGCATGGCGTCCGAGCCGGCCGGCTTCAGCCAGATCGCGGCAATCTCCACGTTCACCTCGGTGACGTTGTCGACGGCCGCCAAGGGCGTGTCCATCAGGGAGACCGTTAGGGTCGACGTGCCGGCGCTGCCGCCGCTGCCGCCGCCGGAGCACGCGGCGAGCAAGAGCCCGAGCGCGGCGAGGCCTCCGGTCTGCCAAAGACGCTGGCGCCGTGATTTCATCCGTTTCATGCTCCTGTGGAGGGGAAGTAGCGAAGGATTCGCTTTATTCTCCGAATGGGGAAAACACGGATCAGAAGACACGGGGTTCCACCGAGTTGACATAATGGCCGCCGATAGCCCATCCGATCGAGAGGGGACGCCGGTTCCGAGCCCTCCGGGCCGGTCCGGGGAACCCCGCGTCGCCTCGTCCGTGTTTAGCTTGAGTGCTCCGAGAAGGTCGGGAACGAATACGGTGCAGCCCACTGCGACGATCTCGGCCGTCGAGCGCTTCGAGATGCTCGTGCAGCCGCACTACGAAGTGTTGTATCGAACCGCGTACCGTCTGACGCGCTCCAAGCACGACGCCGAGGACCTCGCACAGGAGGTCTGCGTGCGCGCGTACCCGCGGCTCGAGGAGCTCGCGAGTCTCGAGCAACCGCGTAGTTGGCTGCTGCGAGTGATGTATCGAGTATTTATCGATTGGTCGCGCCGTTATGAGCGCTCGCACGTTGCGTCGATGGAAGTCGTCGACGTGCTCGGGATGGCCAGCGAGGAGCCCGGGCCGCCGGAGCTCGCCGAGCGCGCGGTCGACGCACGGAATCTCGACCGGGCGTGGCGCCGGCTCGACCGCGAGCAACGAACGCTGCTCGCACTGCACGACGTCGAGGGCCGCAGCTTGGCAGAGATCAACGAGATCACGGGCATCAAGGAAGGGACTCTGAAGTCGCGACTGCATCGCTCGCGCGTGAGGCTCGGCAAGCTGCTGCGACACGAGCAGCAGACGAGCAAGGTCACGCGCTTGCGCACGGGAGCCCGAGGATGAAGTGCGAAGACGTGTTGATCGTCCTTGACGAGGGGCGCCCGGGCAACGAGCTCGCGCGCCGCGCGGCCGGCGAGCACCTCTCGAGCTGCGACGACTGCCGCAGCGCCGCGCACGCGCTCGCGGTGCTGAAGGCCGAGCGCAACCTGCCGATCGATCCGCCGAGCGAGGACGCGTTCCGCCGCGCGATCGTTGCCGCGGCGTCGCGGCAAGAGCGCGAGCGGCCGCGGCGCGCGACGTTCTGGCTCGGCGTCGGCGTCGGCGCGGCGCTCGCCGCGAGCGTCGCGACGGCGGTCGTGATGCTGCGGCCGCTCGCCGATTCGACGGGGTTCGGCGTTCCGGCCGTCACTCTGGCCGTGAACGAGGTCCGCAACGTCGACCTCGCGCTGACCGCACCCGAGCCGCTCGCGAGCGCGGAGATTCACGTTTCGCTGAGCGGTGAGATCGGGTTGGATGGATTCGCAGACCAACGCGAGCTGCGCTGGACGACCGATCTCGATCGCGGCGTCAACCAGCTCACGCTGCCGATCGTCGCGCTCGGCGCGCACGGCGGCCAGGTCTTGGTAGAGGTTCGGTACGGCGACAAGCACCGGACGTTCGTCGTCGACGTGCACGCCGTGCGCGCGCCGTCCGCGCACGCGCTCGGAGGAGAGCGAGTCCCGACGATCGCCGACACGACACGGCTCGACGGTTCCCAAACCGGCGAGCGCTTGGTTCGGATGTAACATGAGTAAACCGATGCGTAACACATGGATGTCAGCAAGATTCTTGGTGCCGTGCGCGGTCGCCGCGTTCGCGCTTTGCGCGGCGGCGACCGCCGGAGCGCAGCCGCCGGATAAGCCGGCGGACCAGAAGCCCGCCGCCAACCTCGACCTCACGATGACGCTGCTCCCGGAGCATGCGAAGGGCCCGGAGGAGATCACGCGCCACATCGAGCTGCCGCCGCCGAAGGCGGCCGGCGAGCACAAAGACGGCCAAGACGACGGTTCGCACACCGACGCCGGTCGGCCGTCCGATCCCGGCGAGAAAGGCCAGTCCACAGCCGAGCGGGCTCGTGAGCTCGGCCGCGAGTTCGGTCAAGAGCGCGCGGCCGAGGCGCGCGAGAACCGCGAGAACGCGGGCCACGACAACGCCGGCGGGAACGGCAACGGCAACGGCGGCGGCCAGCACCCACCCGGCCATCCCTGATTCGCGGCTAAGGCTTCGGCGGCGGAGCGCGCAAGGGGTCTCCTAGCACGGTCGCGGGGCGTACGCCTTGCGAGCGCCCGTGCAAGCGATCGCCGCGGCGATGCCCGCGCGCGACGCGCGGAAGGTACACTACCGCCGCGCGTTAATGCGCGCTCCGGGCACGGTCTTCAATGGTCCAGCGTTTGCTCCGGCTCAGGCCGCTCGTCTTGGTCGCCTGCACGCTGGTATCGGAGATCTCTCTCGCCGCCGCCGACTCGTCGTTTGCCGCGGCGAGCGCCGCGTTCGAGCGCGGCGACTATGCGAGCGCGCTCACGCTGTTCGAAGCGACGCGCGCGGGCGCGGATGGCCCGGCGGTGCCGTTCAACATCGGCGTCTGCCTATTCAAGCTCGGTCGTTACGCGGACGCGGAAGCCGAGTTCGCGTCGCTCGCCACGAGCTTCCCCATGATGCGCGCGCTCGCGGAGTACAACCGCGGGCTCGCGCTGCTCGGCGCGAAGCGCGACGCGGACGCACGCGCGGCCTTCAGTGCGGCGAGCGCGGCCGGTGATCCGAAGATCGCGGCGCTCTCGGCCGAACGCCTGGACGCGCTCCGCGCCGAGCCGCCGATCTCGACCAAACCGTCGTGGCAAGGCTTCCTCCAAGTCGACAGCGGGCACGACGACAATGTCGCGCTCATCGAGGAGGCCACTCTGCCCGCGGGGCAGTCCACCGCGAGCCCGCTCGTCGAGCTGCTCGGCTTCGGCGGTTACGCGTTCGGCGGTCCGGCGCGAGCGCGGATCGATTTCGGCGGGTATATCGTCCGCTACTCGGACGCCTCGCGGTTCGACGAGGACGTGGTGAACGTCGCCGCAACGTTCGCGCGCGCGCGCGGCGAGTGGTCGTTCGAGTTCACTCCGCGCTACGAGCACAGCACGCTCGGCGGCAACGCGTTCGAGAGCGAAGCGGGAATCGCCGTGCGCGTCGACCGGCCGTTGGGCGGCGGTCTGCGGTTCGGAGCGCTCGCCGCGTACGATGACGTCGGCTCGCTCGATCCGCAGTACGACTCCCTCGAAGGGGCGAAGCGGCTGGTCCGCTTGACGTTGACGCAGCCCGTGACGCGCGGCCGCTTCACGGCGAGCCTCGAGCTCGAAGACAACAATCGCGCCGCACCGAGCGTGAGCTCGACTCGACGGCGCGCCATGCTCGATTATCGCCGAGGCCTCGGTCCGGACTGGTCGCTCGATGGCGCCGTCGCTTACCGGCTGAGCAGCTACGACCGGCCCTCGGGCGACGAGCGTCTCACCGAGGTGTTCGCGAGCGCGCGCCGCCTGCTCGGGCACGACTGGGCGTTCACCGTCGACTATCGGCACTCGAACAACGATGCCGATCTTCCGGAGTTCACCTATTCCGCCGACCGGATCGCGGTCGGCGTCAGCCGCGTATTCTGAGGTAGGAGTCGCATGATCCGCGTCCACTCGACCAAGGCCTCGATCAAC
>Ga0134079_10000212_pt1 | contig 14841 bp, 25 predicted proteins | sample 15_taG_2_FD_119770 | JGI IMG/M metagenome (GOLD analysis project Ga0134079, IMG submission 119770) | Grasslands soil microbial communities from the Angelo Coastal Reserve, California, USA - 15_D_Rain_40cm_2_09182015 | ecosystem: Environmental > Terrestrial > Soil > Grasslands ...
CATCTCTGGCTGATCCAGAACGGTTCGGCTGGACGCGGCTATCCGGGTGACGAAGTGATCCCGACGCCCATGGGCTTCGCGGTGCCGCGTCGTGCGCTCGAGTTGCTGGCGCCGGACCGTCAGGTGCTGATCGCGTGAGCACGTCCGTCTTCTTCGACGCAATTGACGCTCTCTACGACAAGTTCGCCGCCGACGCCACGCTCGCCGCGCTGGTGACCGCGCAGACGCTGAAGATCTTCGACGGTCCCGCACTGACCGACTTCTCCGCCCCGTCGATCCTGGTTGTTGGCGCGCACCCGGTGGTTGATGACGACTCGGCCTCCATCAACGACTGGGACTGGGGAACGCTCGGCGTGAGCGGCACTCTCGCTGAGGTTGACGAGTCCTACGAGATCCCCTGCGGCATCTCGTCCCGGGACGGCAGCAACGACCTGCGGGCCTGCCGCCACAACGCCCGTGACATCTACAACGCCGCTGCCGCTGTGGTCCGTGGCACGACGCTGTCCATCCCGCAGGTCATGTGGTGCATCCCGCAGGTGACCTCTGTCCGTCAGTTCCGCGGCGCGTCCGGCTGTGACGTCGTCGTGACCTTCTCCGCTCACGTCCGAACCCGGATCTAGGAGGGCCGATGCCCGACATCGTTCGCCTGCACTACGTGGGCGCGCACGACACCTCCGTCCCAGTGCTCGGCATGGCTGTCGGCATGCCGCTGGCGCTGGAGCCCGGTGCGCAGGTTGATCTGCCCGGCAAGGTGGTGGCCGACGACGAGGACGCCGACCACTTCGTGGTGCAGCTCGGCGTGCTGGACGAGGGCGACGTGAGGGCGTTCCCGCGCTCGATGTGGGAGCTGGGGTCAGGCAAGAAGTTCAAGGCGAAGGCAGCGGCCGAGCCTGAAGGTGTGGAGGAGGGGTAACCATGGCTGTCGGCTCGGGCATCTGCTCGCAGTTCGGGTACAAGAACGAAACCACGGTCGGCACGCCGGTAACGGTCGACCACTTCTACCGGCACGTCTCCGTGGGTGGGGACGGGCTGGACGTGCTGAAGGTGACTGACGAGGGCCTGGGCGGCTGCTTCACGGTGCCCACCATCGACCGCACCGCCAGCGTCGGTCAGCAGGTGGCCCGCGATGTTGAGCTGAACGTGGGCACGCGCGGCCTGGACCTGATCTACAAGCAGATGATCGGCGCGTCGCTGGCCGCTCCGGTGCTGCTGGCGGGCTCGTTCTACCGGTCAGCGTTCTGGAACGGCGATCCCGGCGCGCTGGCCATGACGGTGCAGTACGGCTTTCCCGAGACCACGCAGACCGGCCTGGTGCGGGCGCACACCATCAACGGCGCGAAGATCACCCAGTGGGAGCTGTCCCAGGCCCGTAACGAGCTGCTGAAGCTGCGCTTCTCGCTGGATGGCTGGGCCGAGGCCACCGCCACCGCGCTGGCCACCGCCAGCTACACCGGCGGCACCGCCGCGACCATCAACGAGGCGCTGCGCTTCAACTGCTTCTCGGCCAAGATCGGCGGCACGCCGTCGGTGGCGTCCTCGGTGGTCTCGGTCGCCTCCGGCGTGGAGATCAAGGGCTGCCGGGGGGCCTCGGTGAAGGGCTCGCTGCCGCTGCGCACCGACGGCTTCTTCTCCGGTGGCCTGGGCACCAAGAGCAACCAGCTTATGGCCGGCTCGGCGTTCCAGGCGTACACCGCCGACCTGGACGTGGAGTTCCAGGACCGCACCCAGCTCTACGACATCTACGCCGCCTACACCACCACCTGCCTGGAGCTGTCCTGGGTCGGCAAGGTGGACGCGGGCGCGGCCCAGTTCGGCAAGCTCTCGGTGATCATGCCCAACTGCAAGATCACCAACTCGGGCATCAACGTGACCGGGCCGCAGGGCCTGGACAACAAGACAACCATCCAGGCGTTCGCCGACCCGGCGGGTGTGCTGCCCGCCATCCAGGTCATGGCCGAGAACCTGGACTCCGCGTTCTAGTGGCCGTCGTGGTGCGGGTCGGCGGTACGCCGCCGGCCGAGATCCGTCGTATCGCGGCACTGATGCGCGAGCAGCACCGCACCCGGCAACGCCAGTTCAACGCCGAGCTGCGTGAGCAGATGCGCCCGCTGGAACGGGCCATCCGCGAGTCCACGCCCGAATACATGCCGTCGGGCTACGAGCCGACGATCGTCAAGGCGATACGGGTGCGCACGCTGATCAGGCAGACCGGCATCAGGGCGCGGGTGATGGCCATGGGCCGCTCCGAGCAGCGTGATGTCGCGGCGCTCAACGCCGGCCTGCTGCGACACAAGCTGTTCGGCAACCCGCTGCGCTGGTTCAGCCAGCACACCCGGGCCGGCTTCGTCGACAACCCTGTTCGCAGGGCCGCCGACGAGGTCTACCGGGGCCTGGAAGACGTCTGCGACCGTATCCGCCAGCGCATTGAGAGAGGCTGATCATGCGCTTCATGCTGTCCGAGGACGATCACAAGCGGTACGGGCTGCCCATCGAGTGGATCCACATGGACATCAACCGCTTCACCAACCAGGAGGCTGACCTGGTGGAGCGGCAAGAGCCGGACGGGCCGGGCCTGGAGCCGGAGGACTGGCTGGAGGCGCTGCGCGGTGAGCCGGCCGAGCACAAGGGTGTGCCGCTGATCGACGAGGAGACCGGCGAGGCGATCCGTCGGCCGACCCGGCGCACCATCACAATCATGTTCTGGTTGGGTGTGCGGCGGGCCGGCGTGGACGTGGCCTGGGCCGACTGGAGCTATGACCTGTTGGGCTACATCGCCCGGCGCGACGACCAGCCCGATCAGGCCACCGGCGATCCGGACGAGGCGGACGAGCTGGGAAAAGACCCTACCGACCCAGCTTCGCCGAGCGACGGCGCGAGCTGACCCCGTACATGCGCGCGGCGGTGCCGTCACTGACCGCCGACGAGATCGAGACCATGGACTACCGCGACTGGCGGCGCTACTCCGAGATCGCGCAGGCGTGGATGGCGCGGCATCTGGGAGGGGGCGGCAATGGTGCGTGACATCGTCTTTGACGTTCTCTCCGAGGCCAAGGGGCGCGGCCTGCTGGAGGGTGCCACCGAGCTGGACCACCTGGCCTCGTCCTCTGAGCGTGCCCAGCGCAACCTGAGCGGGATGGGCAAGGAGTCCGGCAAGGTCGACTCCGAGATCAAGCGGCTGCGCCAGTCGGTGCTCGACATCGGCAGGGAGATCGATCGCACCGGCAACAAGAGCTTGTTCAAGGATCTGCGTCGGGACAAGAACCAACTGCACCAGTTGGAGAGCCTGGCCAAGGATCTGGAGCGGGCCGGCGGTGCGGGCGGTAACGCTTTCACGCGCGGCTTCTCCAAGGCGCTCTCCTCGGGCGGCAACGCGGTCACCGCTGTTACCGATGGCTTCATGCCGATTGTTGTTGGCGCGGTCATTGCCGCGCTGCCTGCGGTGGGCGGGGCTATCGCGGGTGCGGTGGCCGGGCTGACCGGTGTCGGCGGCATCGCGGGCGGCATCCTGATGGCCAGCAAGGACGCCTCGGTGCGCTCCAGCGCGCGGGCGTTCGGCAACGAGATCAGCGGGGAGTTCTTCGGGGGCGGCAAGGCGTTCGTGGCTCCGATCATCGAGAGCCTGGATATCCTGCGTCACGACTTCGCCGACCTGGACCTGGCCAAGGCGTTCGAGCCGCTGGCCAGGCTGGTGCCGGTGCTGGCCGGGGGTCTGGGTGGCTTCGCCAAGGAGCTGATGCCGGGCCTGGCGCGGGCGTTCGAGGGCATGGGGCCGGTGATCGAGGCGCTGGCCGAGGAGCTGCCCGACCTGGGCAAGGAGCTGGGCCACTTCTTCGACCTGATGACCAACTCCACCGGTACCGTCACCGGCCTGCGCACGCTGTTCATGATGCTCGACGGCACGATCGAGCTGGTTGGCCAGACGGTGGCCTTCCTGGCCAACAGCTGGGACAACCTGGTGCGCGCGGGTGCGGCCGTCAGCGGCTTCCTGCAGGACCTGCCCCGCTGGCTGTCCCCGGTGGCCCCCCTGATGGGGCCGATCAATGACGGCTTCGAGGCGTTGGCCGGCATCGGCCCGAAGGTCAACGGCGCGTGGGCTCCGATCTCGGGCCGCTTCCACAGCGTGTCCACCGCGACCGAGAACGCGGTCACCGCCAACACCCACCTGTCCATGTCGATCGACGAGCTGAAGACCAAGCTTGATTCGCTGTTCAGCAACCAGATGAACTACGACCAGGCGCTGCTGGCGGTCAAGCGGGACACCCTGGCGCTGACCAAGTCGGTCCTGGCCAACGGCCACTCCCTGGCCCAGAACACCGAGAAGGGTCTGGCCAACCGCTCGATGATCCTGGGCCTGATCTCCGATTACGAGCGCCAGCGTGAGGCCGCGATCAAGAGCGGTAAGGGCACCGCCGAGGCGACCCGCAAGTTCGACGACCAGGTTGCCGCGTTGGGCCGGATGCTCACCAAGCTGGGCTTCAACAAGGCCGAGATTGAGAAGTTGCTGGGCGCGTACAAGAAGTTGCACGACGCGCCCAACATCCAGAAGGAGATCCGGCTCAACGTCAAGGTCACCGGACAGACCGGAGCGCTGAGCGTGATGGGCAACGTGGGCAAGATCGCGGCCTTTGACGTCGGCGGCATGGTTGACGGGCCGAAGGGCGCGCCGCAGCTCGCCATCGTGCACGGCGGGGAGTACGTCAGCACCACCGACGAGGTCGACAAGGCCAGGAGCCGGGGCTCCAAGATGTCGATCGGCTCGGGCGGTGGCGGTGGCTCGCAGGACTACATCACCCTGCGCGTGGTGCACGAGACCCCCGACGGCCGGGTGCTGCGGGAGGAGCTGCTGCGGCACAGGCGGCAGAGCGGTGGGCGCGACCTGGGGTTTGACGGCTGATGGCCGGCTACGAAAATTGGCACCTCTTCTTCGACTACGGCGTGGGCTGGGTCGACGTGACCAACTACGTGGACACCTTCCGGGCTCCGATCGAGGGTGGGCTGGGCGACGGTGCCGAGACCTCCGAAGAGCCGGGCGTGCTGCGCTTCGTGCTCAGCAACCCCCAACATTCCTTCACGCCCGGCAATGCCTCCTCCACCCTGGCGCTGACCTCCGGCATGCCGGTCATGCTGATCGAGCAGATCGGCGTCTTCGTCTTCGAGCTGCACAACGGCACCATCGAGTTTCCGGAGATCGCCGACTGGGCCGGCTACAACCTTGATCAGCAGATCGCGGTGCAGTCGGTGGACCAGCTATCCCGCTGGGAGCGCAGCCGCACCTTCATCTCCACCCTGGCCGCCTACATCCAGCACCGGGGCACCACCGGCACCTCACTGATGGGCTACTGGCCGCTCAACGAACCCTCCGGCACCACCTTCCGGTCAGTGGTGGGCACGGTGCCCAACCTGAGCCCGTACGTGGTGGACGGCAACAACTACACCGCCGCCCAGATCGACAACGCCAGCGCCGTAGTGGCACCCGCCGACGACCTGACGGTCCTGCGGATGACCCGCGTGCCACCGGCCGGTCAGATTCGCTTGCGCACGGTGTCAAGCCCGGCGATCGCGCTCAATGCCGGCCAGGTGCTCACCGCCGTGGTCTGGGTCAACGTCGAGCCCACCACGGCAACGGTGATGTACCCGCTGACGCTGCAGCTCGCCGAGACCGGCCCGACCCTGACCAGCCTGGTACGCATCGCCTACAACGTGACGGTGGGCGACATCGTTGCCGACTCCTCCGGCGGCGGGCTGACTGGCACCACCAGCACGTCGGGCGGCAACTCGGCCATCACCGGCCAGCCCATCCCGCTGGCGCTTCGCTACGGCTACACGCCCAACACGCTGGAGATGTGGGTGCGTGACCAGGTCTACGTGGCCGGCCTGGCCGGCACCGCGCCGGGCGGGGCCACCATCACCGAGATCCGGGTGGGTGACCTGCACAACGGCTTGATCGGGCACGCCCAGCTCTACGTCGGCGCGGCCACCGACTACACCAACGCCGACTTCGTCGCGCAGTACCACATGGGCTTCGAGGGGCTGGAGCGCCAGCTCACCGGCGCGCGGCTGCGCACCATCGGCTCCTACATGGGGCTGACCGATTCGGAGATGCCTGACGTGGACGCCGGCACCTCCGTCATGAGCACGGCCAACCTGGCCGGCAAGACCGCCGCCGAGGCCATGTATGAGGCGCGCAACACCGAGCAGGGCCGCCTGTTCATCGCGGGCAACGGCTCGCTGACCTTCCAGGATCGGCGCACGATCCTCAATGTGTGACGGGAGCCCAGCGTGACCATTGTCAGCCTTGACCAGCTCATCAACGGGATGATCCCCTATCCGCGTTTCTACGGGAAGGACTCGGCCACCGCTCAGGCCGCCGGCATTCAGCACACCCCGTGGTATCAGACCGGCGCGCTCGGCGCGGGCGCGGCACCCACCGGCGCGCTCAACGGGGCCACGTTCAGCGGCGTCACCACCGGGGCGATCGCCACCCCCACGGCGGTGTCGGGCGAGCAGTCCTACCTCACCCGCTTCTCCGCCGTGCAGACCGGCAACATCGGCGGCCTGTGGGTGATCGACAAACTGTGGGGCGACGTGCCGGTGGTCACCACCACCATCAACCAACCGATCGTCTCCCCCGCCTGGCCGTCCCGCGACGAGACCGCCTCAGCCAACGGCGCGGGAGTGTTCTTGGCGATGGAGTGCTCGGTGGCCACCACCAACGTGGGCGCGATCACCAACACCACGGTCGGCTACACCAACTCGGCCGGTACCGCCGGACGCACCGCGACCCTGGCGAGCTGGCCCGCCACGGCACGGGCCGGCACCTGGGTGCAGTTCTCGCTCCAGGCCGGCGACGTGGGCGTGCGCTCGGTGCAGGGCGTCAACCTGGGGACCAGCTACGGAGCTGGTGCCATTCACGTGGTGGCGTTCCGGCTGGTGGCCGAGCTACCCACCCCGCTGGCCAATCAGCCCTACGCGCTGAGCTGGTCGGAGCTGAACATGCCGGAGGTCTGGGACAACTCGGTGCTTCAGCTCGTCTACGCGGGCGTGATTGCCACCGCGCTCGGCTCGGTGGCCGGCTCATTGTCCTACGCCCAGGGATAAAGCCCGTGACGATTATCTTCCGCCGCTCGGCCAACGGCCGCTCCGTCGGATCGACCACCACGGTGGCCGGCACCTACTCCGTTGTCGATGCTGGAGACCTGTGCTGGTTGGGTGTGGGCTGGCTGGACCCGACCGGCGTCATCGACACCTCCACCGTGCTCGACGGGGCCGGCAACACCTGGTCCGCCGCTGGCGGCAAGGTGCGAAACGCCTCCCAGCAGTACAGCCTGCGCATCTACTACATCCCCACCGGCGCGCTAGCCAGCTCCGGCGGCAACACGGTCACCGTCACGCTGGGCTCGGCCACCACGTTCAAGTACCTGAGCCTGCTGGAGTACCGCTCCACCAACGGGCCGTGGACCTCCAACATGCTGGACAAGACCTCCTCCGGCACCGGCAACGACAAGAACCCCGTCACCGGCTCGATGACCCCGGCCAGCATCGACCAGCTCATCGCCGGCTTCGCCACCATCACCGGCTCCGGCGACATCCACGCCACCTCCCCCTACACCGCGCGCGCGGTTGACCCGACCGATGGAGCCACCGGCGCGGTGGAGTACGTCCTCACCGGCGGTCTAGGCACCCCGATCACTGCGCAGGCGCACTCGAACGTGGCTGACCAGTGGTCGATGGGTGGCGTCACGTTCTCCGACGTGGCCGGCACCGTGGCCGCCCCCGTGGTTGCCCAGCGCGTACGCACCACCAACGTCAGATCCAGCGGCAAGGCGCGCATCCTGCTGGCCGGTGGCCGATGATCCGCACGTCGATGTTCACCCCGTCGGCACGGCTCACCGAGGGCGCGGCGGCGGCGGTCACCAACGATTTCTGGTGGCCGGCCGGGATGCCGGACGACCCGGCCGCGATCCCGTTGACCTGGCTGTCCCGCCAGGTCAACCTGCGGCTTAACCGCCCGCTCAACCATGCCGAGGTGACCCAGTTCGCGGGCGTGAGCGCGCGCGAGGACAACACCCCGTCGATCGCCACCAATGGCGTGTTCCCGTTCACCGCGACGCTGACTACCGCCGTTGATGCCGACACCGCCAACCTGGCCCACTTCGTGGTGACCTACTTCGGCGATCCGCGCATGCACCTGCCGGTGCTGACCATCGACCTGATGTACCGCACCGACGACGAGAAGAGCTTCCTGCTGCGACTGGGGGTGGGTCGGCGCATCCGGATCACCGGCGTGCCGGCCACCTGGCCCACCGGCGCGGACCACCTGGTCATCGTCGGCGTCGCCCACGACATCTCGCGGGTGGCGCGGCGGCTGCGCTTCACCGCGTCCGCGCTGGTCGGCTCGACGCTCGGCGAGGCCGGGCCGTGGTTCCGCTGGGGCAACTCCCGGTGGGACGGCACCGATGTGAGGCCATTCTGATGGAGGTCACCTGATGGCGGCGGTGCCCGGCACGCATGACTTCGCCGACAGCCAGGCACCGTCGACGGAGATGAACACCTTCGTGCGGGACCCGATCAACTTCCTGCTCACCCCGCCGATCGCGGTGCTCCGCCAGACGGTCGCGCAGACGATCACCACCGGCACCATGACCGCCGCCACCTTCGACACCGAAGACCTCGACACCAACGTGTCGGCGACCAGCCAGCACGACAACGTCACCAACAACACGCGCTTCACGGCGGTGTATGCCGGCTGGTACCAGGTGTCGGGTGGGACCGGCTACTCGGCCAACGTCACCAACCGCCGGGCCAACCGCTGGGCGGTCAACGGCGCGTCCCTGTCCGGCACCGGGGTCTACCTGCCCACCACGCCGACGGGCACCTGCGAGACACCCAGTCGGACCTTCTTTCTCTTCCTCAACGTGGGTGACTACGTGGAGTTTCAGATCTACCAGGACTCGGGCGGCAACCTCAACACCGCCGTGAGCACCGACCAGCAGACGACGATGATGGTGCGCTGGGTGAGTCGCTGATGGCTGTGATCGTCCCGGCTTCGCACGACTTCCCCGACGGGATCTCGACCACGTCGGAGATGAACGCCTTTGTGCGTGACCCGCTGGACTTCCTGCTCACCCGGCCGATGGGGTTCTTCCGGCAGACCGCCGCCGTGCAGGCCGTCAACACCGGCACCAACACCGCGATCACGTTCGACGAGGAGATCTACGACATCCCCGACGGGCACGACAGCACCAACACCAGTCGCTTCTACGCCACCTACGCCGGCTGGTACCAGATCACCGGCGCCACCGGCTGGCAGGCCAACACCACCAACCGGCGCGGGGGTCGCTGGGCGGTCAACGGAGTGGCCATCAACGGCTCGGGTTGCTACCTGCCGGCCAACCCGGTGGGTACCTGCGAGGTGCCGATCCGGCTGCACTACGTGTACCTGAACATAGGTGACTATGTGGAGCTGTATGGATACCAGGACTCGGGTGGCAGCCTCAACACCTCGATCATTACCGACACATCGTGCACGATGACAATCATGTGGGTGAGTCGCTGATGGCACAGTGGTGGATCATCATTCACGCCCCCAACGGAACGGCCTACACCTGGCCCGCCGGTGACAACCCCGGAGATGACGAGCTGAACGCGGCCCGCACGCTGGTCGGCTTCCCGGCCAACGACGACTGGGTTGACGACGACAGCGGTTGGCAGATCATGCTGACCGGCGGCGAGCCCCACCAGACGCTGATGGACCGCGCCATCGTGGGCGACCTACGTAAGGCCGACCCGGCGGCGGTGGCCGCGCACGCTGAGACCCGCCGGCAGGGCTACATCGTCCGCCGCTCAGCGGCCGTCAAGGCGGCGCTGCTGGCCCTTGACGACGCGGCGCTGGCGGCGCTGCTGGCCGACCCGGCGGTGGCTGACCGGGTCGTGGTGAAACCGAAGGGCGGCTGATGGCCACCACCTACGTGGGCTGGGTCGCCGACGGCAGGCCGTACAGGGACTGCCAGCCGTCCGTGGACCTGCGCGACACCCTCGGCAAAGGCCACGGCCTGATCGTCTACACCTACCCGGACCCGTCGCACCAGACCGCCCAGCCCCCCGAGGATCACACCCCCTACTCGCACACCCCGTGGCCAGGCTCGCAGCCCTACCCGTACGGGCGGGCCGCCGACATCATGCCCAACCCCGACGTGTGCGACTGGCGCAAGCTCGGCCAGCAGATCATCGACGACATCGACGCCAACGTGCCCGGCACCGAGTGCATCGGATACGTCAACTACACCACCCCAGACGGCCGCTGCCTGAACGTGTCGTACCAGCCCAGCAAGCGGGTCAGCCCGTCCAGCGACACCGGCCACATCCACGTCAGCTTCCGCACCGACTACGTCACCAGCCACGTGATGGCCGGCTACGACCCGGTCGCGCGACTCCTAGGAGACGACATGAGTGAGATGTTCCCGAAGAAGGGCGACAAGGGCGAGGGCGTCAAATATCGGCAACGCCAGCTGGTGAAGCTCGGCTACAAGACCGGCACCGACACCACCCAGTACGACGGCACGTACGGGGCCGCCATGGTCGCCGCGGTGAAGAAGTACCGCACCGACCGGCTCAAGCCCGAAGACGTCGGCGACGGCGAGACGATTTCGGGTTGGATGGCCTACCAGCTCGAGCGGGACCTGAATGGGGCCGACGCCAAGCCGGGCCCGAAGGGCGACCCCGGCCCGGTCGGTCCTGCTGGGCTGCAGGGTGAGCCGGGCCGCGACGGCCTCGGCGTCGGGGACCACGTTGTGATCCACGGCGACGTGGTCGAAACCGCCCCGTGAGTCAGCCGTGGTGGGCCGCCTGGATTCCGTGGTGGGGCTGGATGCTGGTGAGCTTCACGGCCGGCATCGGCACCACCCTCGTGTGGCTGGACCGCCGCGACCGCAGAACGGAGGACTAGCGCGTGTGGACGCCCGCACCATCGCAGTCGCCATCGCCGGCCTCGGCTGGCTCATCACCCTCATCGCGAAGGGTTTCATCCAACGCGAGCCGCTCGACGCGGCGGACATGGCGGCCCTCCCGGCCCTCCTCACCGCCGTCCTAGGCCTGTTCAAGGTCGAACAGAGTTACATCGGCCGGCGGCGGGCACCACGAGGAAGTGTGACGTGATCGAGAAGACCGCCAGTTTCGTATGGTCATCGCCGTGGGCGCTGACCCTCGCCGTCGCCGGCCTGGGCATGGCCGTGCTGTGGGCGCGGGCCCGCCTGGCCCGCCGTACACCGGCGCCCCGACATCCGGTCAGCCCAGCCCTGCCAGGTCATGTGCCCGTTCCGGTCTACGCGGCCGCCGCAGCGCGGCCGGCCGAGTGGGCCACCGACGGGCGGCTGTGGACGGCCACGCCGAACGAACGCCGGCCCCGCATCCCTGGACCGCCCCTGAACCGTCCACCCATCCCGCGCAGGAGGTCACCGTGACCCAGCCCACCCAAACCAAGCACCCGACCAGGGCCATGTTCCGCACCGTCGTCGCCGCCCTGGTTCCTCTCGTCGCTCTGCTGCCGCTGCTACCGGACATTGCGCGGGAGGCGGGCATCGCCCAGGTCGGATGGGTGGCGGGCATTCTGGCGGTCGCTGCGGCGATCACCCGCGTGCTGGCCATGCCTGCGGTGAACGAGTGGTTGCACCGGCATCTGCCGGATCTGGCCGCGACGCCGGCACCGCTCACTCCGCCGCGGCCGCACGCCGAGTTGTCGATGCCACGGCTACCATGACCTGAGATCAACGGGCCGTTCTGCGACAGCGCCCCGTTCACCTTCGGGGTGGGCGGGGCGCTGTCGCGTCGAACACGACGGAGGCGGCCTAGGCGTGATCCGGCTACCATGACCTGAGTGTGCTACGGGCGCGCACAAGGTCGTAGCGCTGCGATCGGTTAGCCGGTTGATGCTTGCCTGATCAGCAGGAGTAGGCAGCCCGTGACGCATTGTCGGACGTAGGGCCGGCTTTAACGACAGCGCCCCGCCCACCTTCGGGTGGGCGGGGCGCTTTCTCTTGTGTTCCCATGGTCAGCCCAGTTCGGCCCGTACCGCCTCCACGGCCTCGATGACCGCGCGGATGCGGGACAGGCGCTCGATCGGACTGAAGGCGACGGGGGAGTTGGCGTAGCCCTCGATGGCGCCGAAGGCGTAGGCGTTGATCCGGTCGATGTCGAAGCCGCGCATCGCCTCGGTCAGGCTCGCCACCAGGTCGGCGTGGGGACGGTCAGGCATCATGGCCTCATCCTCTCAGTGGCGCGCGTTGTTCCGGACGGCTACCGCGATCGAGCGGGTCAGGCTCGCGATCAGTTCGAGCGTCTCGTCGATGTCCAGCCGCATCACGGCCGACTCCATGCCGTCGTACGCGACAAGGTCGATCACGTTGTCGCCGTCGCTGACCGCGACGTTGATCTCGGCCGGCTCGTCCAAACCGGAGCGGCGGTAGTTCACGGGCTGCTCGTTCATGCCGGTCATCTCACTCACCTCTCGTCGGTCAGCAGCGTTGCCGTCAGCGCCGCGTGCAGCGCGACCAACTCGGCGCGGGTCAGGTCGAACTGCACGGTCCCGTAACCGTCGCCGACCTCCAGGGCCCGCATGCCGTTGTAGCGGACGATGCTCCAGTCGACGTAGCGGCCGGAGGTGCCGTCGTCGTCCCGCTCGTCGAACTGGATCTCGCCGTTGGACACCAGGCCCAGCGCCTGGATCATCTCGTCCTTGGTCATCTCGTCCTCCTCGGCTAGGAAAGCGTGTTCCTGGGGCTGAGCGCCCTCGGCGTGGGCCCGCCGTAGCGGGCCCCACCGGGGAGGTTCAGGCGATCATGTCGGTGTGAGGGGCGATGATCGTCATCCAGAGGTCGTCGGGGCCGTGCCAACTGGCGCCGCAGCCGTCGATGTCGATCGTGGCGACCTGCGGGCCGTTCCAGCCCGGGCCGAACACTCGCCATTCCTGGTTGAACGGCTCCGCCTCGCCCGTCCCGTGAAGCTCGGTCGGGTAGTTCGCCTGCCAGAGCAGCGATGCCCACCGGGCTGCTTCCTTGCGCTGGTCCTCGATGCTCGGCATTCCGTCGATCTTGTTCATCTCGATCTCCTTCGGTCGTTGTGGATGTTGGTCTTCCCGTACGCGGCTCCTGCTGCCCTTTCGGGTCCCGGGTTCTCCTGTGGTGGTTCCTTGCTCTTGTTTTGTATCTTAAGTCTATCAGGGATAACGCTTAAGTCAAGCAGAGATAGCGTTGGCAAGTGTCGTATAGCTGACAGAGATAAGAGCTAGGTCTGTTAGGCTTACGCCATGGGACCCATCCGTAACCGGGCCAAACTCTGGCCAGCAGCCATCTCCACGCAGATCAGCGCCGAGATGAAGGAAGCACTTGACGCCGAGGCAGAGCGCCTCGGCGTCAAGGAAGCTGACGTCGTCCGTGACTGGCTCGAACGCGGCCGCCGCTCAGCACGGCGCAGCGCGTCCTAGTGGTTCGGGCAGCCGGGGCAGTGGTGATCCGGCGCCCGGTGCCGCACCGTCGCCAACGCGTACAGCAGCAGGGCCACCGCCCCCGCCGAGCCCAGCGTGCCGACCACCTGGCCGATCACATCCGCGCCCTGAACGCCCGCCACCCACCCGCCCACGCCGGCGAACGGCAGCGACCCGGCGGTGATCTTCACGACCAGGGGCACCTCCAGCCGCAGCTTCTGCGTCACCCGCGGCCGCGGCACGGGCCGCGCCTTCACATCAACCATCAGCCGGCCGTTCACCACCCGTGGCTCGCCGACCAGCTGGTCGTACCGGCGAAGGGCCGCGATCGCCGTGCGCACACCTTCCGCGTCCTCGGCGTCCACCTCGATGGTGTGGATCCTCTGCTCCCGCACCGACGTCATGACTCCGCCCTCCTTCGCCTCGCCGCGATCATGTTGTACGCCCGGCGCCCCAACCGCAGTCGGCGACCTGAGCCCTTGCACCACCAGCACAGCCGCAGCGCCTTACCGTCCTTACGGAAGTGCCGCCCCACCCCCTCGCAGCACCAGCACGGCTTGAACGGCATCCACCAGCACGACAGGACGTACGCCGCCACCGCCAGGAGCACCGTGATCGTGACGATCACCCACGGGGGAACGGGGTGATTGCCGGTAGCCGACTGAGCGAGAAGGGTCATCGGGTGCCTCCAGGGGGCGATCCGGGGGTGGTAAAGATTGACCGGCTATCCGCAATCCCGCAGGTCACAGCGCCTCCGGTGGGCTAGCGGGCCAGCTATCGATAGCGGGGCCTCCGCGATCACCGCGCCGCCCCGGACGGGCCTCAATCACCCTCAGAAGCTCGGCGAGACGCACCCCGTACTTGGTCACACCCCGGCCGTCGACCTTCCTGTGAACACTCACCACAGGCACGCCAGCCGCCCGGGCGGCGGCACCGAACGTGCGAACATCCCAGTCGCCGTAGTGCTCCGGCCGCAGCAGCCGCAGCCCCTCGAGGAGCAGCTCCGACCAGGCCGCCTCCTCGCTGGCCGGCCACACCGCGCGCAGGTCCTCCAGCAGCGAATAGGCGTGCGCCCGCTCCCGCGGCGCCTCGGCCAGGACCGGGCCGCCGCGCAGCTGCACCGCGCGGGCCACGACCCGCTCCGCCGCCGGACCGTCCACGTACGACGTGGCCACCACGGTGGGCTCGTCCAGCGCCCCGACCAGCCAACCCACACCCTTCGCCGCGGCGTTGAACATGGTCGCCCGGATCCCGTTGCGGTACATCGACGTGCCCAGGACCATGTCGTTCTCCTGCTGGCCCATCACCCGCAGGCAGAACCGGGTGCCGGCGTTGCCGGAGATGCCGGTCGGCAGGCTCTTCGC
>Ga0134079_10000213_pt1 | contig 14804 bp, 9 predicted proteins | sample 15_taG_2_FD_119770 | JGI IMG/M metagenome (GOLD analysis project Ga0134079, IMG submission 119770) | Grasslands soil microbial communities from the Angelo Coastal Reserve, California, USA - 15_D_Rain_40cm_2_09182015 | ecosystem: Environmental > Terrestrial > Soil > Grasslands ...
AGCTATCACGGCGACCCGGTGACGATCGACTCCCTCATGAGCACGCTGGACTTCAGGCTGCGAAACCCGTTGCTGCTCACCGACGCACAGCAGCGCGAGCTGGTGGCCTTCCTGAAATCGCTCACGGATCCGGCCGCTCGCGACCTGACGGGCATCGCCCCCGCCTCGGTGCCGAGCGGATTACCCATCCAGTGAGACACCGGTTCGCCTGGTGGGGAACCACATCGCTGGTTCGGTGGGGGAGTGGAGGGTCGGCGGCGTGAGGTGAACGCTGCGTGTTGGGCAGCGTTCACCACCACCGGTTGGGGACTAGTAAGCCTGCGTCAGACTAAACCGCACCATCCAGTCCTTCTGCGGCCGGTTGAACGGATGCACGACGTCCATCTGGCCGATCGCGAAGCCGAGCAGGTTCATGCGGAACGAAACGCCTGCGCTCCGGTAGAGTGGACGCCCGCCCCGGGTCCCGAGGACCTGGGCCCCCTCTGTGGAGGTCCAGGCAACGCCGGCGTCGTAAAAGATGGCCGCGTCGATGGGCAGGATGCCGTAGTAGCCACCACCGGCATGCAAGACGCCGAACGGCGGGAATCGCAGCTCCAGGCTGGCGACCGCGATGCGGCTGCCGAACAGATCGTCGAATACGGGGCACGTGGGCGTGTTCGAGGGGCACTCGTTCGGGCTGAAGCTTCCCATGTCATAGCCTCGGATCAGGCTCGGGTATCCGATGTACATCGGATACATGCGGGGGTCGTCCCCGTCCTTGCCAAAGCGTCCGATGCCCAGGAAGCGGCCGGCGAGCGTGAATGGACGCACCGGCATCACGTACTTCCGGTAGTCGAGCAACCCGGTCACAAAGTTCAGCGTCCCGAAGGTGGGATCCGCCTCGACGCGCCACCGGTCGCCCACGATCGGCCCGGTGGCACCGAAGAAGGAATTGTCGCGGACAAATGCGATGGTCGCCCCCCCGAGACCCAGCGCGGCAGGGACGGGGTTGTGGATGGTCGAGTCGTAGATGACCGCGCCGCCTCTGTTGATGTCGTAGCCGATCTTCTGAATTTCGTCGCTGTACGAGATCTGTTGCGCGCTGGCTGACGCTTCGAGCCGGAATGACCGGTTGAAGGGGTACGCCATGACGCCGACGACCTCGCGACTCGTCTGCTTGAAGCGCTCGATCACCTCGACGTAGTTGCCACTCGCATCGAAGCCGTTGGCGTAGTAGCCGTTGATGTATGGGATCTGTTGCGCGCCGACACTCCAGTTCAGGCGCCGTCTGCGGTTTTGATAGCCGACCAGCGCCGCGAAGTCGCCAATGCGACCGTTGACCTGTGCCATCGTGACCAGGTTGTGGTCGCCCAGCATGTCGCTCCAGTAGAGCGTGATACCGCCGCCGACGTAGGTGCCGAACCGGTCCGCGGCCACCGCGAGGTTGGGCTGCGCGATGAAGTCGAGCGACAGCGCGGGACGGTACTTCCTGATCGAGCTCTCGACGGGGAGCGTATTTTGATCCACTAGCCCCGTTGTCGGATCATCAATAACCGCGACGATCCCTTCCTCACGCTCGAGCGGCGGCAATTCCTTGGCTGACGGCGGCAGCTGCGTGACCTGCGTGCCCACCGTCGCGTCGAGGTTGTCGATGCTCTGAATCGAGTAGCCTCCACCAGTGTACACGCTGAACACCGCGCGCGAGGCCTTCTGCGCCACGCTGAGCGCCGGGCTGAGCGACGTAATGCCGCTCACACCGCTGAAGACGTTCGTGATCTGCGTGATCGCGCCGTCGGCCAGTGAGATCCGGAACACGTTGCTGATTCCGCCCGGGTCGCCGATGAAGTACACGCTCTTGCCGTCGGGACTCCACTGCGGATTGATGTGCTTGGCGCCTTTGAAGTAGGGGAGCCGGGTGATCTGCCCCGGCGCTCCGCCACTCACATCGATGAGCGCCAACTGGTACTGGCCATAGGTCAGGCTGTCGATCGAGGTCTCGAACCGATCGGTGGAGAAGGCGATGGATTTGCCATCCGGCGACCAGGCGGGCTCGAGGTCCGCGAACAGGTCATCGGTCAGGCGCGTCAGCTTTTCATTCTCGAGGTCGTACGTAAAGAGATCGGTCACGCCTCCTACTTGGGAGCTGAATGCGATCTGCTTGCCGTCAGGTGACCACGTCGGATTGAAGATTTCGCCGAGCTCTGAGAACTTGATCTCCTTCACCAGATCGCCGTTGGTGCCCTTGACGATCCGCAGCGCCGGATGACCCGTCACGACCGCGCCGAATACGAATCGAGTTCCCGTCGCATCCCAGGCGCCCGTGGAGTTGATGAACTGCATGCTCTCGAGGTGCGGATCCCGCGTGGATGACACCAGCGTGCGTATGGTGTGGCCCGTCTCGGCGTCCGCGAGATACATGTCGATGGAGAACAGTCCCACGTCGGACATGTACACCATTCGCTTGCCGTCGGGGCTCACCGCGGGCGCGATGTTGTAATGCGACTGTGGGCCGGGGCTCACGACCAGCCGGGCGCCCGCGGTCGTCACGGGCTGCTGCCGCGCCTGTTGCACATGCGCCCGATCAGTCGGCAGCTGGATGCCCGTCGCCACCGCGACCGGCTCGGTCGCCTCCGTCAGCGCGCGATGCCACTCGGCGACGATGCTGTCCGCGGGGCGGTGCGTCATGACTTCCAGCGCGCCGATCACGTTGCCGGTCCTGCCGGCGGAACGCAGCAGCGCGCCGACGATGTCGTCGCCGTAGGTCCCGCCCAGATAGGCCCAGAACGACTGGCCCCAGCGGTACGGGAAATAGCGTGGGTTGTCCAGATCGCGGAACTTGGGCAGCTCGCCGCGGCGCACCGCGTCGCGCATCCACATCGTCGTGTTCGGGTCCACGGGGCCGAGCGACATGTATTCCGCCATGCCCTCGATGAACCACAGCGGCACCCGGTTCAACCCCGCGCCCATATTGCTGCGGCCGACGCCGGTGATGTCGTATTGGAACGCGTGCGTCAATTCGTGCCCGATGACGTGATCTGTTTCCCAGAGCGACGCGCCCATTGGCAGGATGATGCGGCGCTTTAAGCTTTCTGTAACACCACCCGTCCCCTCGCCCGGGCTCTCACCGAGGACGTTCGTTTGCTCGAAGTCGGGATGGTCGGAGTAGAGAATCAGGGGTTGCCGGCTGCTCAGCTGATGGCGAAGCACAGTCGACAGCCTGGTGTACCACCGCTCCGCCATGCGTGCGGCCTGTGTCGCGGCGTCGGCTTCCTTATCGTAGAAGTAGACGTCGAAGTGCTGCGTCTTCAGCACCTTGAACTTGAATGTCGAGTATTGGACCGAGTTGCGTCCGAAGTATTGAGCCTGCGCGGGCGCTGCGAAGCAGAGTGCAGCGCCGAGCAGCAGTGTGACGCGAATGGTGGTGTTCATGTCCTACGATTACCCCCGTAACCACTGGCTGAGCCTAGCCTATTCCCAGAGACTACTCCATCGTCCCTAAGGATACCCTATGGCGCCCGTTTTCACGTTGTCGATCGTCTTGCTCAGCCTGCAGCAGGGATCTGGCCCGATCGATTGGAAACAAGTGGACCGCGTGCTGGGCCGGTCCGGTACATTACAAAGCGATGTCTACCGCGTAGGGTTTCCCCGCGGCGATCTCCAGATTCGTGTCGGGTCGGTCAGCGTCAAGCCGTCGCTCGCTTTAGGGTCATGGATCGCCCTGAAACAGACGGGTGACAGCACCGCGATGTTAATGGGCGATCTGGTGCTGCTCGAGGCGGAAGTCGGCCCGGTCATAAACGCACTCCAGACCGGCGGAATCGAGCAAACCGCTCTTCATAATCACCTGCTGCATGAATCGCCGCACGTCGTGTATCTCCACATCATGGGGCGGGGAGGCGCAGTCGCCCTTGCAACAACCTTACACACGGCACTTGGCCGGACGGGCACGCCGGCGGCGCCGGCAGCTCAGGGTCCGCCCGCCGCCCTCGGTCTGGACACTGTTCAAATCTCACAAATCATCGGGGCACACGGACGCGTGAACGGCGGCGTATACCAGCTGAGCCTGCCGCGCGACGGCCCCGTCATGCTGGATAGCATCGAAGTCCCGCCCGCCATGGGGGTGGCGACGGCAATCAACTTCCAGGCTACCGGAGCGGGCCGAGCCGCCGTCACCGGAGACTTCGTCCTGACGGCGAATGAAGTGACGCCGGTGCTGGGTGCGCTGGGATCCAATCGAATCGAGGTGACCGCCCTGCACAGTCACATGCTTGCCGAGTCTCCGCGGCTCTTGTTCATGCATTTCTGGGCTGAAGGCGATGCGCTGGCGCTGGCGCGCGGGCTGCGGGCGGCACTCGATCGCGTGAGCCTCAAGAGGAGCTGAGGCGAGCGAACCCGCGGTACAGCAGCACGTCATAGACGATTTTCAGCGTGCCCGCAACAAAGAACGGGACATCGATGAGCGCCGGCTGAGCGAACAGGAGTCCCGCGAAGACCGGCGCGACGGCGGCGCCGATGGTCCGCGCCACGCCGGTTACCCCACCCGCAGCCGACCGCTCCTCCGGTCGGACAACGGCCATGAGATACGACTGGCGTGTCGGCACGTCCATCTGGCTGATGCTGAAACGCATGAACAAGACGAGTGTGGCGAGCGCCAGCGTTGGCATCAATGGAACGAGAATCAGCAGCACGTTCGACGGCAAATGTGTGAAGACCATGGTCCGAACGAGCCCGAAGCGCGCGGCCAAGCGGGCCGCCAGCAGTGCGGAGAGTCCCGCGAGCAGGTTGGCGCCGAAGAAAATCGCGCCCAGCGTAGCGGGATTCGCGCCGAAGCGCAGGTAAAACCAGTAAGCCGCAAAGCTCTGGATAACGAATCCGCCCGCGAATGAGTCGAGGGCGAAGAGGCCCGCCAGTCGCAGCACGATACGCCGCGACGGACCGAGGCCCAGGAATGCGCTCCTCTCAGGCGCAACCGCTTCGACGGCCGGGGAGAGAGCGGTGAACCCAATGGCGAGGACCATACCGAGCACGGCGTACAGCAGCAGCACGGCTCGATACGGCTGTGTCTGCGATAGAACCCCGGCGGACAAGGACCCGATCGCCGTTGCCAATGCACCTGCCAACGTGTACCACGCAAAGAGCTCGGTCAGGAGGTCAGTCGGAACGACGTGAGCGAGAGCCGCCTGCTCGATTGGAAGAAACGGACCGACCTCGTTGCCACTTGGGCTGATGACGCCGACGGTCCCCGCGATCAGCAGAAAGACGAAATTCGCCGTGAGCGCGAACGCGAGGCCCGCCGCCGCCATGAGCGCAGCGCCGATGATCAGCGTGCGGCGGCGTCCGAACCGGTCGGCCCGGGTCGTGAGCCAGAGCGAGACCAGCGTGTCGCCGACGAGCGTGAGTGTGAGCAGGAGGCCAATCTGCGATGGTCCGAGCCCCAGAGTGGTCAGGTACAGAACCAGCACGACGGAGAGCGCACCGTAGGCGACGAGCCGCGTAAACCGCGTCAGGAATAACAGCCGCCCGTCTCGGGGCAGTGCCGCGATGACGGCCGTCACGGGGTGAGGCGGTGCACGATTTTCACGATGAAGGCGCCGTTCAGTGGCTTCGTCAGGGAGGCAGCAGCCGGGAACCTGTACCGCGTCGCTGCACTGGTGCTGTAGCCGGAATTCCAGACGAGATAGACGTCGTCTCCGATCACGGGAATCCAATGGAATCGGATGTTGAAGTCGACGCGCTGATCCTCGTTGGTGAACTGACCGAAGCCCAGCAGACTGGTGCGCGGGTTAAAATCGTATTCGATGCGCGTCGCGGTCTGTAGTGCGGTGAAGTTGCCGTCAGGCAGGGCGGCGGCGGTTCGAGTCGCGCTCACGCCCACGATCGCGTGACCTCCGGCGCGCAACGTGCCTTCGAGCTCCACGTCCGTGCTGCGGCCACCGTAAAAGCCGCCCCAGTTGACGAACGCGGCGACACCAAGCGCATGCGCCGGCGACATCTGGTACTGGAGCTCGTAGCGCGACCACCAGTATCGTCCGGGCGCCACGTCGACGCCGTGAAAGATCTCGAAGGTATCGGTTGGAGCATCGAGCTGGCGTTGAAGATTGACTTCGAAGTGGTCTCCATTGTCGCGGTCGCCGCCGAAGACCCGCAGCTCGAACCACGCAGTCTGCCAATCCCCTGTGTTCGTCAATGAGCCCGACTCATTGGCAATGATGTCCCAGCTCGGCAGCGGCAGCGTGAAATCCAGCTGGCGGATTCCGAGTGCGTGCGGCCGCGGCATGAAATCGGTGTGCCCTGTCGTCTCCCAGATGCCTGTGCGCCGCACGAATCCGAGCACTGGATTGAATCCGTCGTCGATGCGATAGAGCGAGACGAAGTTGTCGAACAGGTCATTGGGATAATCCGCCGACAGTCGCCAGGCGAGCGGAAGCGCGCTGATGCCGGGCGTTCGCGTCCCCATGATCCAGACCTTGGGCTCGAGGTTTTGGCCGTCCACGATGAGCGGGAGGTCGAGGTCGAATCCCGCAGTCGCCGCCGATGGCCCGTCCGGGTTCGTCTGCAGCGCGCCGATCATCCCGACGTACGATCTCGCGAAGAGGTCGCGCTGGAATCTCACCACCGCGTCGTTGACCTCTCCGCCGCTCCTGCCCGATTGCGTGTCGAGCAGGCCGAGGCGCCATGGGCCAACCCGCCCGTACAAACGGGCGCCTGCGGCGATCGCGACTGGCCTGCCGGCGGTGTCCAGTCCGATGCGTCGTGAATAGAACGCCTGGACCCGTTCCGGCGTCCCGAAGTCGAACAGCCCGCTCGACTCGAGGAAAAACTGCCGTTTCTCCGGGAAGAAGAATGGAAAGCGTGTCAGGTTGATGACCTGCTGATCGGATTCCACCTGCGCGAAGTCGGTACCGACGGTCAGGTCGGCCGTCAGCGTCGGCGTGACAGCCAGCTTCGCGTCTACACCCGCTTTCGCGCCGACGAAGCCGTCGGCGACACGCGTACCGGTGCTGTCGTGTTCGGGCTCGATCACGCGACTCAGCACGTAGGGGTAGAGCTCCACGTCGCGGCCGCGCCGCACAGTCCCCATCTCGTTCAGCTCGCCGGCGTTCAAGAGCTGATACAGCCCCTCCGCCCGGCCCCAGGAGCGCCACAGATCCTTCTCGTTCTTGCGTCGGATGAAGCGTTCGAGGTTGAAGCCCAACCGAACGTCGCTGCCGGCGCCAAAGCGAAGCGTCTGAAACGGGATGCGGAACTCCGCGGTCCACCCGTTCCCATCCCGGCGAGCCGCGACGTCCCAAATGCCGTTCCAATCTTGATTGAGATTGTCGAGGTCGCTGAGCTGCGCGTCCCAGCGGGCGCCGTTGGGGTTGGTCCCGAAGACGAATGCCCCGCGCCGGTCGTGAAAGCTGTCGATCAGAAGCAGCACATGATCATCGCTGGACAGGTCAGCGTCCCGGCGGAGCTGCGTGGCGCGGATTCGCGTGGGTGCGCCGTCGTAGGCCTGCACGCCGATGTACAGCGCGACGGCGTCTCGCAACACTTTCACGACGGTGCGCTCAGTTGCGGGCTCCCCGGCGGCAGGCTCGCGCTGGCGCAAATCGGTGATTGAGTCGGCGCGCCACCAGTCGGCCTCATCCAGCCGCCCATCGAGACGCACGGTTCCCGTTGCGGTGGCCACGTGAAGGCTCTGGGCGTGGCAGTTGAACGGCACGGCCAGCGCGACGAACAGTCCGAAACCGCCCGATCGGTGCCACATGGGCCGGCCCAAGTTAACCAAGCCGGTGGTATGCGGACTCGAAGGCGCGTCGCAACGACTGGTGGCTCAAATACGTCTAGAACGCCCCGCCGCCGCCGCCACCGCCGCCGCCACCTGAGCCTCCACCGCCGCCAAAACCCGACCCACCCGAGCTGCGGGGCGATGACGACATAGTCGTGCCCGCCACGGTCGTGAGATGCGACATGCTGCTCGAGAAATGCGTCACGTTGAAGTTCGTGACGCTGGGACCAACGTACCAGCGCGGGGGCTCGGTGTAGATCCCTTGGAACGCTCGCGCGAACTGCTTCTCCACCCCAAACGCCATCGCGAACGGCAAGAACTTATCGAATAGCTCCGGGTGGCCGATGATGACGCGCTTCAGGTTCTCCGACTCGACGCGACGCAGGAATTCCTCGAACCCGAGCACCTGCTCGAGGGCGCGCGCTCCCGGCTCGGTGCGCGCTGGCATGATTTGGGCGAAGACGATGAGGATGAGTGCGCTGACGACCCCGGCCACAATGAAAGGGACCGGTGTGAAGAGCAGGACTTTGGAGAGATAGACTCCTCCGATTCCGACAACGAGCCCGACGGTTACACCCAGGCCCATCCATTTCTGCCGCACCTTGTCCGGCCGGCTCTTGTAGTACCCGGTAGCGGTCAGGCCATCGAAAACCGCGTCGCGAATAACGGGGAGCAGCTTGTAGAACTGGTCTTTCAGCTCATCGAGCGAGACGACGTCGCCGCGCTCGGAGAAGATTCCGCTGAAGACCGCCTCTTCGTGTAGTGCGAGCCCTTCGCTCGTCTTGAGGCGGTGGAAGTTGTACGTCGTGCCCCCGCCGAGAAGCCCGAACAGCTTCGGGACCTGATGCTCCTCAATGCGCAGGTAGCCTTTCACCGCGAGGTCCACGAGCGTGGCGGTGATATCCCGCATATCCGCGCTGTTGTCGAGCAGCGTCCCGGCTTCGGCGGCCGTCATCGCGCGCGGCGGCTCGTACTGCACAGCAATCGGTCGGCGGCGCGGATCGACTCCCGAGCGGCGCCAGGCGACGAAGCCGAGCAGTAGCACCGGAACGGGAATGAACAGCGGCCAATTGCTGCGCAGCGCCGCGAGTGCCCGGGCCGTGGCGGTGGGCGCCAGGACCACGCCTTTATTCCAGCCGACAACGGCGGTCAATCCTTCGTGATAGCCGAGCGCGTGTGCCATGACGACGCGCACCGTGTCGCCACCGATGGTCACCGTCGCGTCCTGCGCGCGGGACCCGTAGACACCGTTGAAAGCGACCGCTCGTATGCCGGGCGTGCTCTGGGGCAGCTCGATGGTCGCCGCGGCCGCTTCGATGGGCACATCCCATTCGTCACCGGTCACATTCCAGTAGAGCTCATCGTGCTCGTCGAAGAAGCGCAGGCCGTTGGTGGCGTGATAACGCAGCACGATCGTCCGCACAGCATTCTGGGCGCCGGGGATCCAGATCTTGTACTTGATGTACTGGCGCACGCTGCTCGTCTCGGTGCGCAAATCATGGCCCGCGTCGTCGCGGGCGCTCTGCAATGAAACGCCGAGGTGCCAGTTCAGGCCTTGCAGCGTGTGGTAGTCGACAGGAACGGTGCGGTACAGACCGTTCCATGAACCGACGAATCGGGCCGTGATGGTCTCGGTTACATCGATCGAGGCGTCGCGGTTGACGTGGATCCGCGCCGCGAAGCGCTCGATGGAATATGAGCGCTGTTGCGCGTTGACCGATGCGGCTCCAACGCAGCACAGCAGCAGCACCGTCAACGGCACCTGCGGCACGGCGCGCTCCGAAGGATCGTCCAGACCGAAGAACTCTCGCGGACGGAGCCGCATCATCCCGCCGATGATGCTGGAGGGGAACTGCGCGATCGCCGTGTTGAAGTCGCGCACCACGGCGTTGTAGTAGCGGCGCGCATTCTGGAGGTGGTCCTCGACATCGGTCAAGGTCTGCTGGAGGCCGGCAAAGCTCGCCGCTGCGCGCAGCTCCGGGTATGCTTCGGCGACCGCGAACACACGCTGCAGCGCGCCGCCGAGCGGATCTTCTTCGCGCGCGCGAGTCGCCGGGGGGCTCGCGCTCACCTGCACGGCGCGGCCACGCGCGGCGACCAGCGCCTCGAGCGTGCCGCGCTCGTAACCGGCATGGCCTTTGACGACGGCGACGACATTGGGAATGAGATCGTGACGGCGCTTCAGCTGGACGTCGATGTCGGACCAGGCGTTGTCGCCCAGCTGCCGCAACCGAATCAGTCGATTGAAGGTGAACACCGCCCACGCCAGGACCACGATCCCGACACCGAGCGCGATCATCATGGCGGCTACGCTAGCTCATAGAAAGAGCGAATGCGAGTATGGCCCGCGCCAGTCGTCTCGACGGGAGCGTCGGATCCGCGCACGCACAGGACGGTGCTCATCCCCGCATCGCGCGCCGCATCCAACTCGGCCGTGACGTCCGAGACGAACAACACTTCGCTCGGAGATTGGTGCAGGGCGGCGGCGATCACCCGGTAGCTGTTGGATTCCCGCTTCGGGCCCGTCTTGGTGTCGAAATAGTCGTAGAGAAAAGGCGTGAGGTCGCCGGCGCTCGTGTTGGCGAACAGGTTGCGCTGCGCCTGAATACTGCCGGAGGAAAAGATGGCGATGAGGATGCCGTTGCGGCGCCAGCGCACAAACGCCGGGCGTACGTCGGGGTAGACCTCTCCTTTTCCCTGCAACTCGCCATGCTGATATCCGGCTTCCCAGATCCGGCCCTGCAGCGACTTCAGTCCCGTCGATTTGCGGTCACGGTCCATCAGCCAGTAGACGTAGGCCTCGGCCGACCGCCGCTCGTCGGATGGATTCCAGGCCGGGAGACCGGATTGCGCGGCGGGCTCGGCCGCGTGCTCGGCGCGCAGCGCCGCGATATCCGCGAGCACGCCGGGATTCGTCGCGTTCTGCTGGAGATACTCACGCATCTGTGCTCGCGCGTACGGGAACAGCACCTGCTGGACGAATGCGATCGGCGTGGTCGTGCCCTCGATGTCCAGCAGGATGGCGCGAATGTTGGGAGGGGTCAGCTCGAATGAGCCCCGAGAGGGATGTACGTCGGCCCCATGCACACCGGCTGGTAGCCCCTGTCGGTGCCGCTGTTGGTGTAGTGCGGCGTCCAGCCCGACTTGTCCTGGAACAGACGGATCGCCCGGATGTTGCGGTCGGCGCAGAGATCGAACCAGTGATGGGTGCCGCGGGGGACGCGCAGCAGATCACCGGCCTCCACTTCGATAGCGATGACCGGACCGTGGCGCGGATGGATGTGGAACAGGCCGCGCCCGCGAATGATGAAGCGCACTTCGTCTTCGTCGTGCCAGTGCTCGACGTTGAATTTCGCGAGCATGGCGTCGAGGCCGGGGGTGGTGGAGGTGACGTCGATGACATCCGCGGTCACGTAGCCGCCGCGCGCCTTGAGTTGTGCGATCTCGGGCGCGTAGGCCTCCAAGACGGCGTCCGCCGAAGCATCGACCGCCACGCGCTGCTCTCCCGGCCAGTGCTCATAATCGATCTCCAACGTCTTGAGGTAACCCGTCACCTCGTTCTGATCGGTGATCGTCCTCTGCTCCGCGGGGATTCTTACGGTTGCCATGTCATGCCTCGCTTTCGACCCATCGCTTCAAACAAGAACTCGAGGATTTCCATCTGCCGTTTCGCTGCTGCGAGGTCGCGGCCCCAGGTATAGAGACCGTGCCGGCGGATGAGGAATCCGTGCGCTTTCGGGTTGGCGCGGAGCAGTTGTTCCAGCTCCGCCGCCGCTATCGCCCAATCCTGCGTGTTCTCGATGATCGGGAGCCATTCACGGTGCTGATGCGTGCTGACGCCGTCGAGCCCCTTGAGCATCTCATAGCCTTCGATCACGACGCCCCCGTCAGCGGCGGAATCGGAGAGAATCGTGCTCCAGATCGAGTGCGTATGCAATACGGCGCCTGCCCCCACCCCGCGCGCGCGTGCGACTGCGACATGCAGCCGGGCTTCGGCAGAAGGTTTTCCCGCGCCGCCACCGAGTACACGACCGGTTTCATCAATCTGCACGATTTGACTGGCGTTTAGCAGGCCCTTATCGACGCCACTGGTCGTGATGGCCAACCGGAGGGGCTCCCGGCTCACGACCGCGCTGAAGTTGCCGCTGGTTCCAAACGTCCACCCGCGGGCATAAGACTGCCGGCCGATCTCGGCCAGTTGTTGGGCGAGTGATGCGAACGATTCCTCGGAAGGCATGCCTCAAAAATACATCACCTCCGCCAATCTCCACCAACCGCGACCCTCAGCTCTTCAGCAGCGTCGCAACCGGAAAACCGGCGCAGAGATGCGCGATGCGTTCCCGGCGGCGCAGCACACTCAGGGGGAGGTGCTCCCGCCGAGCTCGAGCGAGCAGCCGCCGAGTTGGGCAGGCCACCGCGGAGTAATCGAGACGCCCTGGATCGTTTCTTCGAAGCCTTTCTCGCTGCGCGAGACCGTGGTGATCTCGGAGCGCCAGACGTCCGCCTCAGGATGCACCTGTAGCGCAACGCTGCGCGCGAGTGACAGTTCAGGCGCGAAGAGTGCGTCCGCCGGCATTCCCGCGCCGTCCCACCGGTAGCGAACCTCGAGGCATCCTGCCGCATCGAAGGTGAGCCGCTTTTCGATCCGATCACCCTGCAGCACGACCGTGATCGAGTCGGACGCTGCATTCACGGTGGCGCGCATCGGCTCGGCGGCCCACGATCGCACCGGCTTGTAATTGCCTTTGGCGTACTGCGTTGCTGTAACGTCGGAGTTGATCAGGCGGTCGACGAGAATCGCGCGTGGCTCCGCATCCACGGGCGGCAGCTCGGTGAGGCGGGACGCTTTCTCGATGTCGTGAATGCTTTGCGTTCCACCCGACTTGTCGTGGCCGCCGTCGCCATGCGTCTGCTTGGGGAGCTCGTGATAAGACTCGCGACGCCGCGTCAGCACGTCGGCGAGGTTGGTGAGGTCGCTGAAGCGTGTGAGCACCTCGATGGCGCCGCCGCGATGCGGGCTGATCAACGCCGAGAACTGTGACGAATGCACCCACAGCTCGGGGTACCCGTCGTAGTCGAGGTCGCGCTCGTCGCAGGCGAGCGATTCGCCCTGACGCAGCACGTGCTCGGCGATGGCGAGCTGGCGCCAGATCGCATTGCGCAAATGCGGCAGATAAAGACCGCCGAACACGCCATGCCAGTAGGCGTCGTTGCATTGCGCCCGCCCAATGGCCCGCCGCGCCTCGGGCGGATCGCCACGGCTGCGCGAGAGGGTCGAAAGCGCGAGCATCGTCTTATGCATCCGGTTCGCCTCGGCGTACTTGACCAGGAAATGGTGCCAGTGTCCCCCCCGCACGAACGCTGTCGAGGCGGCGAGACGCTCTGGTCCCAGCTCCTCTTCGAGCTTGGTGAGGTCCTGCTGGGCGGCAGGCGGAAGAGACCATTTCTCCATCTCCCGATAGGACGTGGTGCCGAGGTAGGCCACTCCCCCGCACGGGACCTGCCGGAACGCCTCCTGCCCGGTCGTGAGCTTCATCTCGCCGGCGGCTATCAGCCGCTCCATCGTCTGCAGGAAGGTGTCCAACCAGCCCGAGCCGTAGACCCAGTCTTTCGTGCCGGGCCACCCGCCGAACTTCTCGCCGTCGTCGGCGAGCACGGCGAGTCCGTGGCCGTGACTGCGCAGCTGCCGCAGATACGACGCCGTCTCTTCCGGCGGCCGGAATGGAATCAGGTACCGGAGCCGCTCGTCGATTGCGAGCAGCCCCACGCGGCGGCCGTTCGACTCGGTGAGGTGCGGTCGGTGCAGCTCGTCGCTGCGAAAGCCGCTCACCAAAAAGTGGCGGTCGTCGACGAGCGCGTACTCCACGCCCGCATCGGCGAGATCCTCGGCCAGGCCTGGTTGCCAGACGCGCTCCGTAAGCCAGAGGCCCGTCGCGTCGACGCCAAAGCGACGCTTCAAGTAGTCGCGCATGCGGCCGATCTGCTCCAGCCGGTCCGGCTTGGGCAACGATGCGAGAATCGGCTCGTCGAACCCGGCGAGCAGCAGCTCCAGCTTTCCATCGGCCGCCAGCCGCCCGATCATGTCGAGCCAGCTCACTTCATGCTGCTCCAGCCATTCGAGCAATGGGCCAGAGACATGCAGCGTAAGCGGGAAGAATCCGGCAGCGGTGGCACGCTCGATGATCGGCCGGTATACATCGCGCACATGATCGGCCATGACGTGATCGAAATTCCCCACCGGCTGATGCAGGTGCAGGCCGAACACAAAACGGAGGGGAGCTTTCACGACGGCGTGGGCTGCAGTGTCTGCCGAAAGACGTCGGCGGCGCTGCCCGCTCTGGGGTCGTTGGCCTTCGCGTCGCCCAGCTTTTCGATGAAGCCGGCCTCGAGCCGTGCGCTGTCCGGACCGGCGAGCCCGATCGCGTACGCGGCGTAGCGCAGCACCTGCCGCCCTTCGATGCCGGCGATGTCATCGAAGAACCAGCCGCACGATGTCATGGCACGCAGCACGCCACGCTCCATCTCGATCAGACGCTCCACATTGTCACCGCCTTTCACCGGCGCGGTGGCGCCGGCCGCGTCTCGAAATGCCCAGGGACCGCCGGGCAGGGACGCCCCCTCACGCTCGTAGATCGCATGGATCTCGGCGGCGAGCCAGTCCACCGCGGCGCGCAGGGGCGCGCGCCACTCCTGCTGCGTGTCTCCCCTGAGCCTGCAACCGCACGCCGATCGCCACCGCTCCACGCCGTGTGCGCAGCTCCACGAGGTCGGCTCCAAGAGATTCACCGCCTCCCGGGGCGGGTGATCGCCGAGCGCGGCGGCAAAGTTGCTCACTTTCACTGTGCCGGAATGCTGGAGGCGGTGCACGACGGTCGCGAGGATCGTGTCGGCGCCCTTGTGATGATGCCCGAACGTTTCGCCGTCCACCGCGATGCTCGCGATCGCACCCGCAGACGTGTGTCTCAGCACGTCGGTCCAGCGGTCGGGATCCGTCGCCAGCCCGCCAAACGCGACGCCGTGCGACAACTGGCCGTCGTAGGCGAAGACTGCGATA
>Ga0134079_10000214_pt1 | contig 14717 bp, 13 predicted proteins | sample 15_taG_2_FD_119770 | JGI IMG/M metagenome (GOLD analysis project Ga0134079, IMG submission 119770) | Grasslands soil microbial communities from the Angelo Coastal Reserve, California, USA - 15_D_Rain_40cm_2_09182015 | ecosystem: Environmental > Terrestrial > Soil > Grasslands ...
CCCAAGCCGACGAAGACGAAGCAGTAGCATGGTCAGCCCCGCGGACATCCAGGACGCCGCCGCCGGCCTGCGTGGCATCGCGACCCGCACGTCGCTGCGCTACGTCGAAGCCCTCGGCGCGCACCTGAAGCTCGAAAACGAGCAGCCGATGGGCGCCTTCAAGATCCGCGGCGCGTACAACGCGATTCGGAAACTCCCGGACCCCGCGCGGCAGCGCGGGGTCATCACCTACTCCTCGGGGAATCACGGCCAAGCCGTGGCCTACGCCGCCAAGCAGTTCGGCGTGCGCGCCGTGATCGTCATGCCCGAAACGGCTCCAGCCGTGAAGGTCGAGGGCGTGAAGCACTGGGGCGGGGAAGTGGTGATGGCCGGGCGCACCTCCGAGGACCGCCGCACCAAGGCCGAAGCGATCGCCGCGCGGGACGGGCTCGCCATCGTGCCACCGTTCGACCACCCCGACATCATCGCCGGTCAGGCGACCGTGGCCCTCGAGATCGTGGAGCAGCTCCCCGAGGTCGAGACGGTGCTCGTGCCGGTGGGCGGCGGCGGGCTGATCTCGGGCGTGGTGGCCGGCCTCGCCGCCGTCCAGTCGCGCGCGAAGGTGTGGGGCGTGGAGCCCGCCGGCGCGCCGAAGCTCAAGCGCTCGCTCGAGGCCGGCAAGCTGGTCCGGCTCGAGAGCACCGCCAGCATCGCCGATGGCTTGATCACGCTGAACATCGGCGGCATCCCGTTCGCCGAGCTGGAGCAGCACCGGCAGCGGCTGCGCGGCGTCGTGCTGGTCGAGGATGACAGCATCCGCGATGCGGTGCACTTTCTCTGGCGCACCTGCCAGCTCGCGGTCGAGCCGTCGGGTGCCGCCACGACGGCCGCCCTGCTCTCCGGCGCCGTGCGGCCGTCGGGAGTCACGGTGTTGGTGGTGAGCGGCGGCAACGTCGACCGCGCGTCGCTCGAGGACTGACAGACGCATGGCCAACACCGCCGGCGCGCGCATTCTGGTCGCGGACGACGACGAATCGCTCGTCAAGACGTTGACCTGGATTCTCAAAGAGCATGGGTACGAGGTCGTCGTGTGCCCCGGCGGCGACGGCCTCCTCACGAAGCTCGAAGAGGTCAAGCCGGCGCTGCTGCTGCTCGACATCATGATGCCGAAGATCGACGGCCTGCAGCTGCTGGAGCGGCTCAAGCAGGACGAGCGCTACAAAGATCTCCCCGTGCTGATGGTCTCCTCCATGCCCCCCGAGGACGCCACCGTCAAAGCCCTCGGCCTCGGCGCCGCGGATTTCATCGCCAAGCCGTTCCGGGTCCGCGAGCTGCTCGCCCGCGTCGAGGCCCACATCCGCGTCGGCCAGGCGCTGGCGCAGGCGCGCGAGGAGGCCCGCAGCCGCGCCGCGATGGTCGACATCCTTCACGAGGTCACCGACTCCCTCAAGCCAGACGAGATCTACCACATCCTCGCGCGCCGGGTCGCGCGCGTCCTCAACATCTCGAAGTGCTCGATGGTGCTGGCCAAGTCGGGTGACGAGACGGGCGTCGTCGTCGCGGCTTACGAGAACCCGATGCTGCGCAATCTCCAGATCGAGCTGGCGCGCTACCCGGAGATTCGCCAGGCCCTGACGACGGGCCGGCTCGTCCTGGTGGAAGACGTCTCCACCGACCCGCTCTACAAGGAAGAGCGGCTGCGGTGGGAGAAGGATGGCATCAAGGTCCCCACTCGCTCGGCCGTCGCGCTGCCCTTCTGGATGAAGGACCAGCAGATGGGCGTCTTCTTCCTGCGCACCACCGGCGACGACCCGCCGCTCACGCGCGCCGACGCGCAGTTCGGCGAGACGGTGATCAAGACGGCCGTCTCGGCGATCGAGAAGGCGTACGACTTCGAGACGGCCGTGTCCGACAAACAGCGCCTCGAGAAGCTGGCGTTGACCGACGCGCTCACGGGATGCCTCAACCGGCGCGCGCTGTCCGAAGCATTGGCACAGGAGCTGGACCGGGCCCGCCGCTACAACCTGGCGCTCACGATTCTGCTCGCCGACATCGACCGGTTCAAGCAGATCAACGACACGCGCGGCCACATTGCGGGCGATTCCGTGCTCCGCCAGGTTGGAGACCTGCTGCGGCGGGAGGCGCGGTCGGTGGACATCGTAGCGCGCTACGGGGGCGAGGAGTTCGTGGTGGTGATGCCGGAGACGGCGCTGCACGGCGCGGCGATTTTCGCCGAGCGGCTCAGGCGCCGGGTGATGGCGCGCGACTTCGGCGAACCCGGCGAAGACCCGCTGCACATGACCGTCAGCATCGGTCTCGCATCGTTCCCCGACGACCGCGTGCAGAGCGCGGATAGCTTCGTTTCACTCGCCGACCAGGCCCTCTATCGCGCCAAGAACGAAGGGCGCAATTTGGTGCGCCAATGAGTGAACGCCGCTGTCCCAAATGTGGGTCGGTCTACACCGACACGGCCCGGTTTTGTCCGAAAGACGGCACGATGCTCGTCGAAATCCAGGCGAAGCCGGCCTCTTCGGGGAGCGGCACCGCCGTGCGCCAGCCCCCCGTCTCGGGCAAGGGCCAGGGGCTCGACCGCGCGTCCACCCTCTCGAACCAGATCCTCGACGCCCGCTACCAGGTCATGAAGAAGCTGGGTGAGGGCGGCATGTCGTACGTGTACCTCGCCAAGGAGATCTCGTCGGGCGAGACCGTCGCCATCAAGGTGCTCTCGCCGCGTCTCGCTTCCGACAAGAGCTCCGTGGAGCGGCTGCGCCGCGAGGCGGGCCTCGCGATGCGCCTCGAGCATCCGAACGTGTGCCGCATCCTGCGCCTGGGCGAGTCGGAGGACGGCCTCATCTATCTGGTGATGCCGTTCCTCAAGGGCGAATTGCTCTCCGACCGCGAGGTGCGCGGCGGGCCGATGGACCTGGCCGTGGGCATCACGCTGCTGCAGGAGATGTGCGCCGGCCTGCACCATGCCCACGAGCTGCAGATCATCCACCGCGACCTGAAGCCCGAGAACGTGATGCTCGTGCCCGACGATGCCACCGGCGTCGACCACGCGGTCGTCATGGACTTCGGCCTCGCCAAAGAGCGCCGCGCCGACCCCGCCATCGCGAAGCTGACCGCCACGGGCATCATCCTCGGCACGCCGGAGTTCATGAGTCCCGAGCAGATCCGCGGCAAGCCGCTCGACGCGCGCAGCGACATCTACGCGCTCGGCATCGTGGCGTTCGAGATGTTCACCGGAAAGCTGCCGTTCCAGGGCCGCAATGCGCAGGAGATGATGATCGCGCGGTTGCGCGGCCAACCCACGCCCATCCGGCAGCTGCGGGGCGACACGCCCCCGGCCGTCGAAAAGGCCCTCACCAAAGCCCTCCAGACGAACCCCGACGACCGGTACACGACGGCCATCGAGTTCGCCGAAGCGTTGACCGCCGAGGAGTCGTCGGGAGGGGGGCTCTTCGGAAAGCTCAAGGAGAAGTTCAAGTGATCGCTGCCGCCCTGCTCGCCCTTCTCGCCGTTCAGCAAGCCCCTCCAGTCACCGCAATTCGCGCAGGCACCTTGATCGACGGGACGGGGGGCGCGCCCCTCAAGAACGCCGTGATCCTGGTGCAGGGCGGGCGCATCACGGCGGCGGGGACCAACGTGACGGTGCCGAGCGGCGCGACCGTGGTCGACCTGTCGGCGTATACCGTGCTCCCCGGCTTCATCGACGCGCACGTCCACCTGATCGGCCACATCCTCGGCGATGGAGACTGGCAGCATCAGGGCCTCGTCGAGAGCTCGGCGCAACGCGCGCTGCTCGGCGCCGCGCACGCCCAGCAGACACTGGAAGCCGGGTTCACGACGGTCCGCAACGTCGGCGCCGATGCCTTCACCGACATCTCGCTCCGCAACGCCATCAACGCCGGTTGGGTCCCGGGTCCCAGGATTCTGGGCGCGGGAATCTCGTTCGGCATCTCGGGTGGACACTGCGACGGCTCCTCCGGTTTGCAGCCGGATATTCCGGAGAGCAAAGGTGGTTTTGAGACTGGCGCCGCCGACGGCGTAGAAGCGGTGCGCGAGATGGTGCGCTACGACGTCAAGCACGGCGCCGATGTCATCAAGATCTGCGCGACGGGCGGCGTGCTCTCGCCCACCGATTCGGTCGGCGCGCAGCAGTACACCGAGGAAGAGATGCGCGCGGTGGTGGAGGCGGCGCACATGATGGACCGGCGCGTCGCCGCGCACGCGCACGGACTCGAGGGCATCAAGGCGGCCGTCCGCGCCGGCGTCACGTCGATCGAGCACGGCTCGATTCTCGACGCGGAGTCCGTGCGGATGATGAAGGAGAAAGGCACGTGGCTCGTGCCCACGCTGCTCGCGGGGTACACCGTCGATTCGCTGGCGCGAGCCGGCCGGTTGCCCCCCGCGATCGCCGCCAAGGCCCTCGCCATCGCGCCGCGCATCCACGCCTCGTTCAAGCTCGCCGTGGACGGCGGCGTACGGATCGCCCTGGGCACCGATGCCGGCGTCATGCGCCACGGGACCAATGGGCGCGAGTTCGGCCTGATGGTGCAGTACGGCATGACCCCGATGCAGGCGATCGTCGCGGGCACATCGAACGGCGCGACCCTGCTCGGCCTCGAGGCCGAGATCGGGACCATCGCCGCCGGCAAGCAGGCCGATCTGGTGGCGGTGCGCGGCGATCCCCTGCAGAACATCCGGATCCTCGAAACCGTCGACTTCGTCATGAAGGGCGGCGTCGTCTTCAAGCGCGACGGACAGGTCGTCGGACGGAGCGCCGCCGGAGCGCCGTGAAGCGTTTCCCCGCCTTCGATCCACCGGAGTACGTCGAGTGGAAGGCCGAGCCCGAGCTGGTCCGGGCGTTTCGCGCGACGATCGAGCGGCAACCCGAGCGCGCCGCACTCGTGTCCCGGCTCACCAGCGACGCCAAGCTCAGTCTCTACGCCGGCCTCGTGCGCGCCCGGCTGCACGACGTGCAGCTCAAGCGCTGGGTCCGGACCGGCGTGATCTCCAAGGCCTGGCTCGGCACCGGCGAAGAAGCCACGACCGTCGGCCCCGTGCATGCCCTCGATCGGGAGCACGACATCGTCGCGCCGATGATCCGGAATGCCGCGGCCTGCTGCGAGATGGGGATGTCGCTCGCGGCCATGCTGCGCGCCTACCTCGCGACCGACGACTCGCCTTCCCGCGGCCGCGACCTCCACGTCGGCTCGTTGCCGGATGGCGTGTTGCAGCCCATCTCGCACGTGGGCGACATGGTGCCGGTGATCGCGGGCGTGGCGCTGACCTTTAAGATGAAGGAGGAACGGCGCGTCGCTCTCACCTGGGTGGGCGACGGCTCGACCAACACCGCGGCCGCGCACGAGGGGACGAATTTCGCCGCCGTGCAACGGCTGCCCGCCATCTTCATCATCGAAAACAACCAGGTGGCCCTCGGCACCAGGCTCGAGCAGCACCACCTCCCCGGGGAGTACAAGGACTGGGCCGCGAGCTACGGCGTGTGGGGCGCTCAGTTCGACGGCAACAACGTGCTCGACGCGTACGCCGCCACGCGCATCGCGGCCGAGCGCTGCCGCACGGGGCAGGGGCCCGCGCTGCTGGTCGCCGAGACGTTCCGGATGGGCGGGCACGCCACGCACGACGAGCGCGAGGCGCGCGACACGTTTTCGGCCCGGCTCTTCGCGCAGTGGGGTCAGCGTGACCCGGTCGGTCTCTATGAGGAGTACTTGAAGGAAGATGGCGTGAAGACCAAGCGGCTCGAGGAGGTCGAGGCCGGCGTGGCCGCTGAGGTGGAGCGGGCCGCCGAGGAGGCGATCGCGAGTCGCGAGAAGATGCCGAAGGGGGAGACAGCGTTGGACGGCGTGTACGCGAACCAGGAACCATGAACTTCTAGTGAGGTATCTCCCATGTCCTTAACCCAACTGCCCATGCACCAGCGCGCCATTCTCGTCGCACTCGTTGCCCTCGCCTGCGAAGGAAAACCCGTCGCAAGCCAGGAGCAGGCGCTCACCGTTCCGCCCGGTTTCCGTGTCACCGTGTTCGCCCAGAACCTGAACGGCGTTCGCTACTTGACGCTGGGACCGGGCGGCACCGTCTATGCCTCGCGGCCTTCCGGCGGCGACATCCTTCGCTTCGTCGACGCGAACCACGACGGCGTGGCCGACACGACCATCACGGTGGTCTCGGGGCTCAATGGCCCGTTCGGGATCGCCTTTCGCGGCGACACGATGTTCGTCGCCGAGAACACTGAAGTCGTGCACTTCAATCCGGGATCGCAGACCAAAGTCGTCGACGTGCCCAACATCCCGGGCCGCGCCGGTCACTCGACCCGCACTATCGTGTTCGGCAGCGACGGCAAGATGTACGTGAGCATCGGATCGTCGTGCAACATCTGCGACGAGTCCGACTCGATGCGCGCCGCGGTGGTGCAGTTCAATCGCGATGGGTCCGGGGGCCGCATCTTCGCGCGCGGCCTGCGCAATTCCGTCGGCCTGGCGATCCATCCCACGACCGGCGAGCTCTGGGCGACGAACAACGACCGCGACAACCTCGGCGACGACCTCCCGCCCGAACGGATCAACATCATCAAGGACGGCAAGTACTACGGCTGGCCGCAGTGCTACCTCCCGGGTCAGCGAAACCCCGAGTATCCGAGCGCCGACTGCTCGACCGTCGAGCCTCCGGCGATCACCTTTCAGGCCCACTCGGCGCCTCTCGGGCTCACGTTTTACACGGGCACCGCATTCCCGGCCGACTACCGCGGCGACGCGTTCATGACGTACCACGGTTCGTGGAACCGCTCCGTGCCGACCGGCGACAAGGTGGTGCGCGTGCAGGTCCAAAACGGCAAGCCGGTATCGATCGACGATTTCATCACGGGATGGCAACGGCCCGACGGCTCGCGGTGGGGACGTCCGGTGAGCATCATGATGACGACGGATGGGGCGCTGCTGGTGAGCGATGACATGGGCGGCAAGATCTGGAGGGTGAGTTATGGACGGTAAGATGGAACGTTGGAACGTTGGAACGAAGGGACTGTGGTTCGGCGGCGTCGCGATCTTCGCGGTGGCTGTTCTTTCCATCGTTCCATCATTCCATCGTTCCGATATTCATGCCGAGTACGTCAAGTATCTCAGCGGCAAGGACACGATCACCGCGTATCTCGCCTATCCTGAGCGGCCGACCGCCGCGCCCGGGGTGATCGTCATCCACGAGATCTTCGGCATGTCCGACTTCGTCAGACAAACGACGGAGCAGCTCGCCAAGGACGGCTTCGTGGCGATCGCGCCGGACCTGCTGTCGCGCGGTGGTGGCACGCCCGCTGCCGGCGACTCCGCGCGCCAGCGCATCGTGGCCCTCAACCCCGACCAGGTGACGGCCGACCTCGACGCGACGCAAGCGTACCTCAAGACGATCAAAGCCGTTCGCAGCGACGCGATCGGTGTGATCGGGTTTTGCTGGGGCGGGGGCCAGAGCTTCCGCTACGCGACGAACAACTCTTCCCTCAAGGCATTCGTCGTCTGCTACGGGCCGAACCCACCAATCGCAGACATCGCCCGCATCCGCGCCAAGGGCCTCGGGGTGTACGCCGAAAACGACGCGCGCATCGACGCGGGGTTGCCGGAGATGGCCGCCGCGGTGAAGCAGGCGGGGAAGGACTATCAGTACGCGATCTATCCCGGCGTGGGGCACGGCTTCCTGCGGGCGCGTGAGCGGCCTGAGGTGGCCGACAGCGCGTGGCATACGGTGATCGCGTTCTTCCGGGCGCAGCTGGAGAAGAAATGATAGCGCGGCGGTACGCCGTCGCGTTGCTGGGAGCGGCGGCTCTGGGAGTCGGGGTCGCCTGCCTCCCGTCGACCGAACTGACGGGCTTCGTCTTCCAATACGGGATCGCGGCTTTTGACTGCGATACCACGTGCGCCGCTCCGGGCGCCGACACGATCAGTACCGCCGCCCGGGGCGACACCGTCTGGCTACGACACCAGATCGTGCTGGTGCAGTCGGTCAACGACAGCTCCGACGCCACGATGCGTCCCATTTGCGCCGACAATGTGGCCATTCGCGCGGGGGTGACCACCCTGAAGACCCTCCCCGCGCCGGCCGGTTGTGCCCTGGACTCCACCGATATCCGCAGGTTTGCGCTCGGCGGCACCCTCACGCGGTACACGCAGTGGGTCGTGGACTCGAGTCTGACGCCCGCGCCCTACTCGGTCGTCGGCCGGGTCCTGGTGCATCCCCTGATCGAGCCGTCGCTGACCTTCACCATCACGCCGTAGCCGCTCAGCGGCGCGGCGCGGTCTTCAAGTACTCCCGCGCCCGGTCGAGCGCCGCATCCCGCCCCGCCAACACATCGTTCACCCGGACCGTCACGGGCAGCTCGGGTGCGACGCCAGTCCGCGCGAATTCGGTGCCATCTGGAAAAGCGTCGCGCGTGACCGTCACGCGCAGCTGCCAGCCGCGCCGCAGCGGCAGCAGAAGCGTCTGGCCGGTGCTCCCGGCAGAGGTCTCGCCGACGATCGGACCGCGCGCGCTGTTCCTGAACGCGACCAGCAAGTCCTCGGCGGCCCCGGCCGTACGGGGCGACGCGAGCATCGCGACGGGCCCCGCAAAGCGCTTCCGGTCCTGGCGCGGCCGGATCGTGTCGGACGGTGCGGCGAGCCACGCCCCATTCGAGTCGGGCGCGTCGGCGCCGCGGTACGCGGGGCGATACTGGGGCGTGCGCCAGCGCGACGTGAGGACGGGCCGTTCGATCAGCCGGGCGAGGATCGCGTAGCCATTCTCTCGGCCGGCGCCCGTCCCCGAGGCCTCACGCAGGTCGAGCACGATGCCGCTGGCGCGCGGCGCGTCGCCCAGTGCGCGATCGAACGCCGGTACGACGTCGGCGTCGGCGAGCGACGACACGCGCACCCAGATTGCGCCGTCCGGCATCGTGTCGACGTCCAGGGCGGGGGGGTCGAGGGGCCAAGGACTGGTGAGCCCGACGCTCCGCGTCACGCTGGCGCCGCGTTGCTCGCCGCCGGGAAGGCGCAGCAACAGATGCAAGGCGGTGCCCTTCTCGCCTTCGAGCATGTGTGCGACGGCGCGTTCCCAGCGGCTCGCGTCGCTTGCGCCCGGGATCTCGGCGAGCATCGAATCGCGGATCCATTGTTCCGCGGGGATGCCCTGGATCGCGAGGATCTCAGCGAGCCGCTCGGGACGCGCGATCCGCATTTCATCGTTCGGCGCGTAGTCCATGATGAACGGGCGCCGCTCGATGCTGCGCAGCGCGAGAGGCGGGCGCGCCATACGGGCGCCGAGCGCGGGCGGCGGCACGAGGTCCGCCTGCGGATCGGCGAGCAAGGCCACGAAGCGGCGCATGCGGCGGAAATACTGCAGGTCGGACACGGTGCGTCCCGCCGTCTCGGTGACGACGGCAGCGAACGCCGAGTCCCAATCGGCTCGCACGGCGTCCCAGTAGGCGTAGTTATAGCGAGATTCAGACCACACGCCGGCGGCGACGAGCTGGCGATCGGCGGGCGTCACCTGTTGCGCGCCCATGACCGCCGGGAACCACGCAGCCAAGAGGAGCGTACGGAATAGCATGGTGGCCGTAATCTACCTCTTGCTTTTCATCGCGCCGCAGATCCTGGTCTATCTGTACCTGCGCGAGCGTCTCCCGGACCCCACCCGCCCGCGCCAGGCGCGCTACGTGCGCTGGGGATTGGCGGCGGTGTTCGCGCTCTTCAACTTCCCGTGGGTCATCGTCGCGACGCGCATGCTCTCGGGGAGCCTGTGGGGCATCGGGCGCCTGCCGTACATCGGTCCCTGGATTGCCTGGCAGATGATGGGGTGGGTGTTCTGTGGGCTGGTGTGCGCCTACTTACTGGCTAAAGGCGCGCGTAGTGCGTGGGGCGTAGTACGTAACCGATGGGGCTCACCGCGTCCCGCCCCACTCACCACGGCCCGCTCACACCTCTCGCGCCGCCAGTTCCTCGCCCGGGCCACCTACGTTTACGCCGCTGCCGGACTCGGTCTATCGAGCTACGGCATCTGGAGCGCCGAGCGGCTCCCGGTCGTCACGCATCGCACGCTGTTCTTCCCGGACCTCCCGCCAGGTCTCGACGGCATCCGCATCGCGCACCTCTCCGACGTGCACGCCGGCATCCACATGGAGCGCGAGAAGATGGAAGCGATCGTCGCGCAGACGAACGCGCTCCACGCCGATTTGATCTGCCAGACGGGCGACATGATCGACATCGCCGCGACCTATATCCCCGATTACGTCCGCGCCTTCCGCGAGCTGCGCGCGCCGCTCGGTGTCGTGACGGTGCTCGGCAATCACGATCGGTATACCGGTGAGGAGGCGGTGATTCGCGGCGTGCGCGAGGCGGGACAGGCCTTCGTGCAGAACGGCTCGCACGTCGTCGAGCGCAACGGCACGCCCCTGGCGCTCGTGGGCATCGATGACCCCCGCAACTGGCGCGCCGACGATCCGCAGGACGCCGAGGTCGGCATCGCGCTGCGCCGCTCGCCCCCCGAGGTCTTCAAGATCCTGCTGGCGCACCGGCCTGGAGCCTTCGACGGCGCGGCGCCGCGGGGCGTGCCGTTGACGCTCGCCGGGCATATCCACGGTGGGCAGATCTACCTGCCAGTGGTCGGGTGGTCGGCGGGGCGGCTCATCACGAAGTACGTGATGGGGCACTTCCGGCAGGGCTCGAGTCAGCTGTATGTGAGTCGCGGCATCGGCGTCGTGGGCGTGCCAATTCGGATCTTCGTCCCGCCGGAAATCGCGTTGCTGGAATTACGGCGAGGGGACGGGCCTACGCGCTGATAGCCTCCCACGCCCCGTCAATCACCAGTCCCACGCCCGCATCAGCGGTCTTCCAGTCTTTCAACACAATCTTCTCCAGCGCGTAACCAATCGTGGCCAGCCACACGCCCGCCCAGACATCGACCGCGCCTGCCCGGACCGAGCCATCGGCCTTGCCCTGCGCGATCACCCGCTCGATCCCCATCCGGAACTCTCGCGCCACCCGGCGACTCTCGTCGTCGAGGATGGATTCGTGCCGCTCGAGCAGCCCCAACTTGACCACCGCCGGATCGCGGACGGCGCCCTCGACGAGTCCCTGGGCGGCGGCCGCGAGCCGAGCGCGCGGGGTGGCGCCGCTCGAGTCCTCGACGGTCTTCGCCGCCCAACGCAACGCCGCCCGGTACAGGTCGTTCAAGAGCTGCTGCTTGCTCGGGAAGTGGCGGTAGATCGTCCCCTCGGCCACGCCCGCCTTCTTCGCGATCTGAGCGGTGGTCGTGTCGTGGTACCCGCGGCTGCTGAACAGCTCGAGAGCGGCCCGGCTGAGGCGCTGGTGGGTGAGGTCGACGGCGGGTGGCGACATTCCGACCGAATCTAACTAGCTTTCGCGCCCCTCAACCCGAGAGCATTGTCGCGATGCGGATGCTGGTGCTGGGCGCTGGTCTGCAAGGGTCGGCTTGCGCGTTCGATCTGTTGGGGCTGCCGGAGGTGGAGCGCGTCACCCTCGCTGACCTGAGTCCGACCCGCATACCGCCGTTTCTCAAGAAACGGGCCGGGAAGCGGCTCGCCGTGGCTCGCGTGGACGTGAAGCAGGCGGCACGGCTGCGCGCCCTCATGCGCGGGCACGACGCCGTCATGAATGCGTCGCCGTACTTCTTCAACTACGCCGTCTCGAAGGCGGCGGTGGCGGCCGGGCTGCATTGCTCCGATTTGGGTGGCAACACCGAGATCGTGCAGCACCAGAAGACCCTCGACGCTGCCGCCCGGAAGAAACGCGTCTCGATCATCCCCGACTGCGGTCTGGCTCCCGGGATGGTCAACATCATCGCCGCGGAAGGGATCCGCCGCGTCGGCGACGCCGACACCGTGAAGATCTTCGTCGGTGGATTGCCGCAGCATCCCGAGCCGCCCCTCAATTATCAGATCGTCTACTCGCTCGAAGGCGCGCTCGATTACTACACGACGCCCTCGTGGGTGCTGCGCGACGGCAAGCCGGCGCGCGTCGACGCCCTCTCGGAGCTCGAATCGGTCGCGTTCCCCGCTCCCGTCGGCACGCTCGAAGCGTTCCACACCGGCGGCGGTATCTCGACGATGCCGTGGGCGTACGCCGGCCGGGTGCGCACCATGGAGTACAAGACCCTGCGCTACCCGGGCCACGTCGCCATCATGCGCCCCGTGCGCGAGCTGGGGCTGCTCGGCACGAAGCCGGTTGTCGCGAAGGGGACGAAGATCGTGCCGCGCGACGCCTTCATCGCCACCGTGACGCCCAAGCTCACCAAGCCCAACGCGCCCGATCTCGTGGCGCTGCGCGTCGAGGTCACGGGGAAGAGTGGTCGCCGCATCGCCTGGCAGTTGCTCGACTACGCCGACGAGAAGGCGGGCGTCAGCGCCATGATGCGCACCACGGGGTATTCGCTGGCGATCACGGGTCTGATGCAGGTGGACGGTCGGATTACAGCGGTAGGCGCGCACACGCCCGACGAAGCGGTGCCGTTCGGGCCGTACGTGGATGAGCTGAAGAAGCGCGGCGTCGAGATCCGGGAGATTCCTCAGTAGCTCCAGGTCGTTCCGAAGAGCAGCTGGGCGCCCTCCGTTCCTTTGCCGAACCCCAGCACGAACAACGTATTCCGCACCAGTGCCAGGGCGACTTCACCGCCGGCGCTCGAGTGCAGGCCATCGCCGGTGAGACGCACCGATTCACCGGGGCCAAACACGCGGCCGCAGTCGTAGAACGCGACGAGCTTCAGCTCGAGCAGCCTCGGCGCCCACAGCAGCGCGTACCGCACCTCGACGCCGCCTACGATCTTCCCGGGACCCACGAACCGCGCGTCGTAGTAGCCGCGCAACGAGCGATACCCGCCGAGCGCGACCGACGGCCCTTCACTCGATTCCATCGTCATCTGCGCCGAGACGGGCGGTGAGCCGGTCATGCGCTCGCCGGCGATCCGCGCCGCGACCATGACTTTCTCGAGCGGATGGAGATACACGCGCGCGGCGGCGGTCGTGCGCGTGTAGCCGCGCCCGCGCCCGACCAGCCCTTCCACGAAGACGCCGCGGTGCGGGTCGATCTCCTGATCGCGCCAGTCGACGACGAGTCCGGCACGCACCACGCGATCGCTGAACGGGACCGTCTGCGCGGGGATGACGCCGCCGGCGCGGTCCTGCTGGAAACGGCTGGCGCCCGGCAGGTCGCGGAAGTCGGTATGCTCGAGCGTGGCGCCCGCGAGCACGCGCAGTGGGCCCAGGGCGCGGCGTTGCACGGTCAGGCGCGCGACCTGATTGGTGCGGCTGACGCGGTAGAAGTACGGATTCGCGACTGTGACGCTGTCCGCGTCATACGGACTGTCGTTACCCTGTCCGTAGTAGCCGAGCCGGTTGGCGCGGCTGGCGGTGAGCGTCACGGCAAAGCGCCACCCGTCCCAATAGGCGGGTGCCGAGGCGTCGAGGTTCAGCAGGTAGCTGCCCTGCGTGCTCGCCCCCGCGTCGAACTTGAGATTCGCGAAGTTCGGCTCGGGGCGCTCCGTGAACCCCATCGGGCTGTACCAGCCATAGCGCCCGGCGAGCCAGAACCCGTCGATCGTGCTGTAATAAGCATAGGGATAGAGCTGGTCGACCCAGGCGCCGCGCTGGGCGACAGCCGGCCCGGGAGTGAGAGCTGCCACGGCGAGGGCCGCGGGGGCGGCGCCGATCCAACGCATTCGTGTCAGGCGTTCTCGAACATGTGTGCGCAGTCTCGCACCTTCGCCTCGATGCCGTCGTGTGCGGCATAGCTGGCCGGGAACAACGAGGCGGATCCGAACTCGCCGCGCTTGTTCACGGCGTAGAAAATCAGCCCGAACTTGGGGCGGCCGCGCGCATCGATCAGCCGCGGTTCCGTGGTCGCCATGACCCGCTTGAGGGTCTCGAGGCAGGCGTCCGTGGGCTTCATGCCGCGGCGCATGAACTCGACCGTGAGCATCCCGCCGCACACCTTGATGTTCGATTCGCCGCGCCCCGTCGAACCGGCGGCGCCGACGTCGTTGTCGGTGTACTGCCCGGCGCCGATGACCGCCGAATCGCCCACGCGGCCCGGGATCTTGAATGCCAGGCCGGCCGTCGTCGTCATCGACGAGATCTCGCCGGTCGGCGTGACCGCGTCGCAGTTGATCGTGCCGGTGGGCCGCGCCACCATGTTCTCGGATTCTGGCACGTCGAGGAAGTCGTCGTTGGGGCTCAGGTTGGCACGCCACGCCAGCCATTTCTGGCGCGAGTGCTCGGTGAGGAGGTCTTCCTCCTTGAAGCCATACGACAGCGCGAAGCGTTTGGCGCCCTCGCCGACGAAGAACACGTTGTTGGTGTACTTGAGAACCAGTTTCGCGACCTCGGACGGCGTCTTGATGTTCTCGAGGCAGCCGACGGCGCCGGCCCGCTTCGTCGGGCCGTGCATGCACGACGCGTCGAGCTGCACCACGCCCAGGGCGTTGGGGAGTCCGCCGTACCCAACGGAGTCGTCGTTCGGATCGAGCTCCTGGATCTTCACGGCTTCGACGCACGCGTCGAGGGTGTCGGCGCCCTGCATGAGCAGGTCGAAGGCCTTCTGCACGCCGCGAATGCCGTTCGCGCTCGCGATGATCACGGGCTTCGCAGCCCAGCGGCTCGTGACGGGGAGCGCCTTCAGGGGGCGCATGGGGTGCGGGATGGCCAACGCGGCGCCGGCGGCCAGCGTGCCGGCGGATGTAACGAACTC
>Ga0134079_10000216_pt1 | contig 14676 bp, 9 predicted proteins | sample 15_taG_2_FD_119770 | JGI IMG/M metagenome (GOLD analysis project Ga0134079, IMG submission 119770) | Grasslands soil microbial communities from the Angelo Coastal Reserve, California, USA - 15_D_Rain_40cm_2_09182015 | ecosystem: Environmental > Terrestrial > Soil > Grasslands ...
ACCTTGCCCACGTGGGTGAGGCCGAAGACGTCGATCTCTTCGTCCGTCGGTTTGCGAGCGGTTGCACCCAACTCAGCACACGAGGGGCTTGGGGCCGGTGGCCGGCGCGCCAACCGCCGGACGATTGTGTTGGGCCAGCACCGCGTTGAGTGCCGCGAGGCCGGTGGTGCTGGCCGTCTGCCAAGCGGTGACGGCGGTCTTCAGCTCGGTGCACGCCGCCGCGTAGCTCGCCTGCATCGCGGGCGTCGGCGCCTGATCGCCGTTCTCGAGCGCGTTGATCTGGCCCACGAGATTGCCATTCACGCTTACGAATGTGGGCGCCGCCGCCGCGCCTCCTCCGAATCCCCCGCCCCCACGTCTGGGCTCGGGATTGCCGCCCACGGCGGCGAGGGTTGAGTCGAAGGCCTTCGCCTCCGCCAACGCGGAGTCCGCCGCCACCAGCGCCCGCAGCGCCGTCACCTGCTGATAGCCATCCCACGTTTCCCTCATGGCGGCGACGATCTTGGCCTGCAGGTCGTACTGCGCGCGCACCTCCGCGGGCGTGGCGGGCGAGCGCGGATCGTTCACCACGGTCAGCGGCTGCGTGGAGGTCTTCCCCGCCACCGTGAGCCGCAGCGTGTACGTCCCCGGGGGCACGAGGGGCCCTTCAGGCGACGGCGGCGTGAGACCGGGGTTGGCGTTGATCTCAAAGGAATGGCTGAACGCCGGCGGAGCGTCGCCGCGCAAATCCCAATTGACGCGATTCGTGCCTGCCGCCGTCGGCAGGGGCTCCGGCGTCGCGAGCCAGAAGTTCGGCTCGGGAGGCTGCGCCGCTTCTTTCACGGGTGTGATCGGTGCGCTCGACATGTGCCGCACGACCGCCCCGCTCGCGTCTGCGACCTCGAGCGAGACCGCGGCCGCGGGCTGCGCCAGGTGATAGTAGATCAGGGCGCCATCGGGGGCGTTGAGCGCGTGCGGCACCTCGGGCGGAAACGGTGTGTCGGAGCCGACGTTGCGGCGCACGCGAATCGCGTCCCCGGGTGCAAACAAGTGGACCGCCTCACTCAGAGCCGCCGGCGTCATCTGCCGCAAGGGCGAGAAGTCGTCGAGCACCCAAATGCCGCGGCCGTACGTCCCCACCACGAGATCGTTGCCGTGCACGGCGATGTCGCGGTACGACGTGTTGGGCAGGTTCAGCTGCAGCGATTGCCACTGGTCGCCGTCGTCGAACGAGACGTACATGCTGCTTTCGGTGCCGGCGAACAGCAGCCCGCGCTGCTTCGTGTCCTCACGAATCACGCGAGCGAAGGAGCCGCTCGGCTGATTCACGGCGAGCCCGGTGACGATCGGCGTCCACGTCCGGCCGTAGTCGTGGGTACGGAAGAAGTACGGCCTGTAATCACCGGTCACGTGAAAGTCGATGGCGACGTAGGCGGTGGCGGGATCGAAGTGCGACGCGTCGATCGCGAGCACGTCGCCGCGCAGAGCGACCGGCAGATTGGGCACCGAGACGTCCGTCCAGGTCTTGCCCTCGTCGCGCGTCACCTTGATCAGGCCGTTGTTGGTCCCGACCCAGATGACGCCGCGCCCGCCCCGTGCCGTCGACAGCGCCAGCGACTGAATAGCGGCACCGATCGCCGTGCCGGGAGCGCCGCGTCCGCGCATGCTGTCGGCGGGCGGTGTGATGTCCTTCGGGAAGCCGAGGTCGGGCGACAGCTTGCTCCAGTGCATGCCTCCGTCGGTCGTGGCCATGAGAAACTGGAATCCCGCGATCAGCTCGTGCTGGTTCCAGGGCGCGAACGCCAACGGCTGCGAGATGGTAGTCCGTCCGAACAGCTTGGGGTCGACGTTGGGACTCACGTTGATCCACTGTTCGCTCGGGTAGGTGATCTTGACGATCCCCGAGCCGGATGCATACACGATGTTGGGATTCAACGGATCGGGAATCGTCGTGCCCCACTCCCACCCGGACACCGGATTCCAGTCGAGCGGCGTGATCGCGCCCAGGTTGCCGCGGCTGCGGGTGCGGATCGCGCCGGCATCCTGCTGCGTGCCGTACACCCAGTAGGGGTACGAGTTATCGACGCTGATGTGATAGATCTGGTCGGTCGACTGATTGTACCAGGAGCTCCAGGTGGCCCCACCGTCCAGCGTCACCACCGCGCCTTGGTCCAACCCCAAGAGCATGCGCTGGCCGTTGGTCGGGTCGATCCACAGCTGCTGCGGATCGTCACCGCCGGGAGCGCCCTTGAAGCCCGTGAACGTGTTGCCGCCGTCGGTGGACTTGTACATCGCGGTGTTGACGGAGTAGACGACGTCGGGATTCTTCGGATCGACGTAGATGCCGCAGTTGTAGCCCCCCTGCCCGTTGGCGATGCGCCGGTCGGCCGCGTCCATCTGGCGCCACGTGGTGCCGCCGTCATCGGAGCGATACAGACCGAAGTTGCCGATCAAGAACATCCGCTGGGCGTTCGTGTTCATCGCCACGGCGACCGATGTGCGGCCGGTGAGGCGCGGCAGGCCGCCGCTGCCGCCCGGGATCTCGCGCCAGGTGACGCCCTTGTCGGTCGACTTGAAGAGCTTCGTCTGCGACGGTCCTGTCTGCGGACCCCCACCCCCACCTCCCCCGCCGGCCGCTCCGGCGGGCGGAACACGGTTGGGACCAGTGATGGGCGTGACGTAGTGCCGCACCGAGGTGGCGAGGATGACTTCGGGATGGTCCGGAGCCCAGGTGATCTTCTGCATGCCCGTCGAGTCGTCGACGTAGAGGGTCTTGGTCCACGTCTGCCCGCCATCGGTCGAGCGGTACACGCCGCGGGTCTCGCTCTTCTTATGGACGTCGCCTTGGGCGGCGACGAGGACGAGGTTGGGATCGCGCGGGTCGACGAGAATCGCGGGGATCTGCCGAGTGTCGTCGAGGCCGAGGTGTTGCCACGTCTTGCCGGCGTCAACGGACTTGTAGACGCCGTTGCCCTCGTTGATTCCGCCGCCCGTGATCAAGTCGCCCATGCCGACATAGATGATGTTCGGGTCGGAGGGCGCGACCTCGAGCGCGCCGACGGACGACGCCTCGGTCACCGCATCGAAGACCGGGGTCCAGGTTTCGCCGGCGCTGGTGGTCTTCCAGACGCCGCCGAGCGGCAGTCCGATGTAGAACGTGCCGGTCTGCCCGATGGCGCCCGAGACGGCAGCGACGCGGCCGGCACGGAAGGGGCCGAGGTTGCGCCAGTGGAGACCGGTGAGCAGGTCGGGCGCGACGGGAGTCGGCGCGGCGACGACGCCGGTGGCGAGCAGGGCGAGCGAGAGATGGGCGAACCGCATGGTACAATGTCCTCGAGGGAAGTGCCCGTATTGTCGTCGCTCGTGAACCGGTAGACAAGGCGTGCCACGACTGGTAGCTTCGCCGCTCCATGTCACCGTTTCTCGCTGAACTCCTCGGCACCATGCTGCTCATCATCATGGGCGATGGCGTGGTCGCGAACGTCGTGCTCCATAAGACCAAAGGCCAGAACGCCGGCTGGATCGTCATCACCGCGGGCTGGGCTTTCGCCGTGACGGTTGCGGTCTATGCCGTGGGCACCTTCAGTGGCGCTCACCTGAACCCCGCCGTGACGATCGGCCTCGCCGCGATCGGCAAGTTCCCGTGGGCGTCGGTGCCGGCATACATCGCGGGCCAGATGCTCGGGGCGTTCCTTGGCGCCACGATCGTGTGGCTCGCCTACCTGCCCCACTGGGCCGTCACGCCCGATCAAGGCGCGAAGCTGGCCGTCTTCTGCACGGCGCCCGCGATCCGCAACACGTACTCGAATCTGCTCACGGAGATCATCGGCACGGCCGTGCTGGTGCTGGGCGTCCTGACGATTCTCACGCCCAAGAACCTCAATCCCGAACACGGCTGGAACGTGGGATTCGGTCCCGCCCTCGTCGGCGTCATCGTGTGGGCGATCGGTCTGTCACTTGGTGGCCCGACCGGGTACGCGATCAATCCGGCCCGTGACCTCGGCCCGCGCATCGCGCACGCCGTCCTGCCGATCTCGGGAAAGGGCGGCTCGGACTGGGGTTACGCCTGGATCCCCGTCGCCGGGCCCATCATCGGTGGTGTGATCGCCGGCATCTTGTACAAGGTGGCGTGGCCGGCATGAAGCACATCCTCGCGCTCGATCAAGGGACCACCAGCTCGCGCACGATCGTGTTCGATCACGCGGGGAGCGTGGTCGCGTCGGCGCAGAAGGAGTTTCGCCAGATCTTCCCGAAGGCGGGTTGGGTCGAGCACGACGCGACTGAGATCTGGGCCACGCAGCTACAGACCGCCAAGGACGTGATCGCCAAAGCCGGCCTGACCGCTGGAGACATCGCCGCGATCGGCATCACGAATCAGCGCGAGACGACGTTGGTCTGGGATCGCGACAGCGGCGTGCCCATCCACAACGCGATCGTGTGGCAGGATCGCCGCACGGCGGAGCGCTGCGATCAGCTCAAGGCCCGCGGGCTGACGTCCGTGATCAAGCGCAAGACGGGGTTGGTGGTCGACGCCTACTTTTCCGGCACCAAGCTCGAGTGGATCCTGAAGAACGTCGCCGGAGCGCGCGCGAAGGCCAAGGCCGGCAAGCTGGCGTTCGGCACCATCGACTCGTGGCTCGTCTGGAACTTGACCGGTGGCCGAGTGCACGTCACCGATCCGAGCAACGCGTCGCGCACGATGCTCTTCAACGTGCGCAGCGGCGAGTGGGACGAAGAGCTGCTCAAGCTGTTCGGCGTGCCCCGCTCGGTGCTGCCGACGGTGGCCTCGTCGAGCGAGGTGTACGGCGAGACGACGTTGTTCGGCGGCCGAGTGCCGATCGCCGGGATCGCAGGCGACCAACAGGCCGCGCTCTTCGGCCAGGCGTGCACGCAGCCCGGCATGGTGAAGAACACCTATGGCACCGGCTGCTTTATGCTGATGAACACGGGCACGAAGCCGATCGCCTCGAAGAACAACCTGTTGACGACCGTCGCCTGGCGCATCGGCAATCGCACCGAGTACGCACTCGAAGGCAGCATCTTCATCGCGGGCGCGGTGGTGCAATGGCTGCGCGACGGACTCGGGATCATCAAGTCATCGTCCGAGGTCGAAGCCCTCGCCGCCCAGGTGACCGATCCCGACGGTGTCTATCTCGTGCCCGCGTTCGCCGGTCTCGGCGCGCCGCACTGGGATCAGTATGCACGCGGCCTCGTCGCGGGCGTGACCCGTGGCACCACCGCGGCCCACATCGCGCGCGCGGCGCTCGAAGGGATCGCGTTCCAGGTCGCCGACGTGTTGCGCGCGATGGAGGCCGACGCGCACATCAAGTTGAAAGAGCTGCGCGTGGACGGCGGGGCGTCAGCGAATAATCTCCTGATGCAGTTCCAATCGAGCCTGCTCGGCGTGCCCGTCGTGCGGCCCAGGGTGACCGAAACCACGGCCCTGGGCGCCGCGTATCTCGCGGGGCTCGCCGTCGGCTACTGGAAGGATCAGAAACAGATCGCGGCCCAATGGCAGGTGGACCGGCGTTTCACGCCGGCCATGAAACCGCCAGAGCGCAAGCGGCTCGAGGCGGGATGGCGCAAGGCGCTCGACCGGGCACGAGGAGGCTGAGTGGAAGTCGTCATCAAGCGGACCTACGATGAGATGAGCAAGGCGGCGGCGCAGCTCGTCGTCGACGTGCTCAACACCAAGCCCAACGCCGTGCTCGGCATGGCGACCGGCTCCACGCCGCTCGGCCTCTATCAGGAGCTGGTCCGGCTCTTCAAGGCCGGTCAGGTCGACTTCTCGCGCGTGACGACGTTCAACCTCGACGAATACGTCGGCCTGAACGCGAACCACCCGCAGAGCTATCACTACTTCATGCACGAGCACTTCTTCCAGCACGTGAACATCCCGCGTCACAACATCAACATCCCGTCGGGCACGACGAGCAACTATCCCGCTTTCTGCCAGTGGTATGAGGGACGCATCGGCGAGTGCGGCGGCATCGATTTGCAGATTCTGGGCATCGGCTCGGACGGCCACATCGCCTTCAACGAGCCGGGGAGCTCGCTCAGCTCGCGCACGCGGCTCAAGACGCTCTCCAAGCAGACGATAGACGATAACGCCCGTTTCTTCGAGCGCCGGGAGGACGTGCCGGTCTATGCGATCACGATGGGAGTCGGGACGATCCTCGATGCGCGGAGTTTGATCCTGGTGGCGAGCGGCAAGGGCAAATCCAAGGCGATCGCGCAGGCCGTCGAGGGGCCGGTCACGAGCATGGTGACGGCGAGCGCGATCCAAATGCATCGGGACGCGATTGTGATCGTGGACGACGCGGCGGCGGCGGGCCTGACGATGCGCGATTACTACGAATTCATCTACGCGGCGAAGCCCTCGGCTCCCAAGTCGTAGGATCTTGCCGAAGAGTTCCGCGCGGGATAAATCTGCCCGGTCCCCATCGAGCGGAAACCACCGTGCAGGCCTCACGATCCACCTCCTCTCTTTTCCTTGCGCTTCTAGGAGCCTTCCTTCTCGCCGGACCGGCGGCGGCGCAACAACGCACCATTACCGGGACCGTCACGAGTGAACAGGGCACGCCACTCGCCGGCGTCGCGATCGTCGTCAAGGGTACGCTAGGTCGCACCGCGACGAACGCTGCTGGGGCCTACTCTATTCGCGCTGCGGCCGGACAGGTCTTGCAGTTCCGGCTCATCGGGTCCGCGGTCGTGGAGCGTACCGTCGGCGATGCCGACGTCATCGACGTGGTGCTGCGCCGCGTCGCGTTGGACCTCGATGCGGTCGTGGTCACGGCCCTCGGCCAGACTCGGGAGCAACGGGCGCTGGGGTACTCGCAGCAAAGCGTGCAGGGCAACGACATCGTCGCCACGCAACGGGACAACTTCATCAATGCGCTCTCCGGACGCGTCGCCGGCGTGGACGTCACGAGCACATCCGGCGTGCCCGGCGCGTCGTCTTCCATCACCATCCGGGGCATCAGCTCGATCAGCGGCAGTAACCAGCCGCTGATCATCGTCGACGGCCTCCCGATGGACAATCGCACCTTCAACACGACGGCCATGGCGTCGGACGTGAACTCCACGACGGCGCTGAGCAACCGCGGCATCGATTTCACTAACCGCGGGGCCGATCTCAACCCCAACGACATCGAGGCGATCACGATTCTGAAGGGGGTCGAGGCGTCGGCGTTGTATGGCATTGACGCGGCGAACGGTGCGATTCTCATCACGACCAAGCGCGGCCGGTCGGGCGCCGGCGTGGAGTACAGCAACAGTATTCGGATGGAACGGACGCGCGCGACACCGACGCTGCAGCGCGTCTATGGCCCGACGTCGATCGACGCGGGCGGGGTCCTGAGCGCCCAAACGTACTTCGGCACTCCTTACCCGGCCGGCACGCAGTTCTACGACAACATCGGCGGCTTCCTGCAGACGGGCGTGACACAAACGCACAACGTGACGTTCAGCGGGGCCACGCCGGACAATCAGATCAATTACCGTCTCAGTACATCGCTCGACCGGCAGGAGGGCGTCGTCCCAAAATCGGGGTACGATCGGCTGAGCATCACCGGATCGTCGCAGGCGCAGGTTTCGCGGTGGCTCAGCACCGATCTCTCGATGGTGTACACCTATGTGAACAACGACCAAGTCTACAAGGGTGATATCGGCCCGTTGATGGGCTTGATGCTGTGGCCGCAGAACGACAATGCCAAGGACTATCTCACACCGGCGGGTACGCGGCGGCGGCTCACGAGCCTCACGGCCTCGACGGAGCTGGACAACCCCTATTTCAACGTCAACAAGAACGCCATCAATTCCAAGAACAATCGCATCATGGCGAATGTCGGATTCGTGCTGACGCCGGTCTCGTGGGGCTACCTCAAGACCAACATTGGCACGGACAATTACACCAACCAAAATCTGGTGCTGCGCAATCCGGAGAGCGCGGCGGGGTTCTCATCGGGCGGTATTCTCGATCAGGCGGATGTGATCACGCGCAATGTCAGCGCCCAGACCACCTTCAACTTCAACAGCCATCAGCTCTCGAACGACTTCTCGATCAGCGGACTGGTAGGCAATTCGATCGCCGCGTTCAAGACGACCACTGACGCCGCCGTCGGCACCCAATTCCTCGATCCCAATTTCGTGTCGATGAACAACACGAGCTCGCGCCTGCCGAAGACAACGACCGAGCAGCGCCGGCTGGTGAGCTTCTTCGGGCAGGCAGCCCTTGACTACAAGAACTACCTCTACTTCACGGTGACGGCCCGCAATGACCGGACGTCCACGATTCCGCCGCCGCGGAATTCCTACTTCTATCCCAGCGCTTCGCTCAGCTTCGTTTTCTCCGACGCGTTCCCCGGCTTGCGGCGGTTCGTGACCGGCAAGCTGCGCGCGGCAATCGCCGGTGGCGCCAAGGACGCCCGGCCCTATGCCTACACGCCGGCGCTCCAGTACAAGACCACCTCCTTCGGCGGATACGGTTACGATTTCTGGGGGCCGAACTTCGCGCTCAAGCCGGAGCGCGCGAGCGGCTGGGAGATCGGCGGCGAGGCGAGCTTCCTGCACGATCGCCTCGCACTCGATGTCACTGGTTACCGCAAGATCACGACGGATCAGATCGTCAACGACATCCGCGGCAGTTATGGAACGGGCTTCATCCTCTTCAATCTGAACGGCGCCAAGACGCTGAGTCGCGGCATCGAGATGACGTTACGCGGGACGCCCCTGCTGAAGCCGCACGCATCGTGGGACGTGCAAGCGAACTTCACCCTCGCCCGCGGCTATGTGTTGAGCCTGCCGCGCAGCCTACCGGAGTCCTACGTCTCCGACACCTGGTTGTACGGCAACGTGCGGGCCGGCGTCCTGCCGGGCATCTCGACCATGTCGCTCACTGGTCTGTACTACCTGCGCGTCTCGACCGACAGCTCCGGACGAAAGGGCCAGCTGCTGATCGACCCGACGACGGGCCTGCCGGTTCGATCGCAGTCGTTCATCGACGCCGGCTACGATCGCCAACCGGATTTCACCATCGGCTTGCAGAACACGATCCGCTACAAGCGGTTCTCGCTCGATTTCCTGCTCGATATCCGCAAGGGCGGAGACGTGTTCAACGCGACCGAACACTACCTCACGACGCACGGCCTGAGCGAGGAGACGCTGGACCGCGACCAGCCGCGCGTGATCCAGGGCGTGCTCATGGATGGCAAGCAGAACTCCTCCAATCCCACGGTCAACAACATCGTCATCGTGCCGAGCGCGCAGACCGGCTACTACACGAGGCATGAGTGAAGAGCTGTTCATCGAAAGGAACATCAATTGGCTGCGGCTGCGGGATCTGCAGCTCACCTACGAGGTGCCCGGGCGTTTCCTCGGCGCGCGCAACGCCAGTGTCTTCGTCAAGGGTACCGATCTGTTCCTGATCACGAACTACTCGGGCCTCGACCCGATCGTGAACGGCAACAGCGCCGCGGTCGGCGGCTCGGGTGGCGTCGGCATCGACTTCGGCAACTTCCCGATGCCGGTCGGGGTCAACGTCGGCGTCCGGATGGCGTTCTGACCATGAAAACACGCTACGCAGCGGCACTTCTCGGAATCCTGAGCGTCGTCACGGGATGCAAGCAATTCCTCGACGTCAACACGAATCCGAATGGCCCGACGTCGGTCTCCGCGAATCTGTACCTGCCACCGATGCTGCATTGGATGGTGACGTCACCCCAGTTGGACGGGCGGTTCGTCGGGCGCTACACCCAGGAATGGACGCTCCCGGGGACGGCGCTCAGTACGTGGGACCGCATGGGCTACGATCCATCGAGCGATAACGGGGCGCAGCAATGGCGCGACGTGTACTGGTCCCTCGGCCAGAACCTGGTCGACATGAACGCCAAAGCCACGGCGGAGCAGCGCTGGGACCTGCTCGGGGTCGGCTTGATCCTGAAGGCGTGGGGCTGGCAGGTGCTCACCGACCTGCACGGCGAGATCATCATCCGGGAAGCGTTCGACGTGTCGCGCACGAAGTTCGATTACGACACGCAGGACTTCGCGTATCAAGAAGTCCAGCGCCTCCTGGACAGCGCGATCGTGCTGCTGCGACGGACCGACGGCGCGGTCGATGCCGGCTACCTCGCCAAGGGTGACAGGATCTACAACGGCGATCGCCTCAAATGGCTGAAACTGGCGCACGGCATGCTGGCATTGAACCTGAATCACCTGTCGAATAAGGCGGCAGGACCATTCACGTACGACCCCGTCCGTGTCATGGCGGAAGTCGATTCATCGTTCGCGAGCAACGCCGACGACGCGGTGCTGGCGTATCCCGGTACGAGCACGGACTTCGCCGATTACAATTTCTGGGGCCGCACCAGAAACAACATCACGAATTACCGCCAGACACGATTCATCGTCGCGCTGATGGACGGCACGCAGTTCGGGATCGTGGATCCCCGCATGAGCCGCATGCTGGCCATCGACTCGGCCAACACGACCTACCGCGGGCTCGATCCCAACGTCGTTGGCTTCGGCGGCCTCGCCGCGGCACAGCAACCGCGGAATTTCTTTGGCTACACCGGTACGGGCGGCCTCGGATTGCCCTCCCGGTACATCTTCGGCGATAGGTCGAAGATCCCGGTCGTGACATACGCGGAGCTGCAATTCATCAAGGCCGAGGCCGCATTGAGACACAGCGACCAAGCCATCGCGCTCACGGCATACACCAACGCGATCCGCTCGCATTTCCAGTTCGTGAACGACCGCAACAGCGAGGCCGGCGGCCCGCCGCCGATTGGGACCGCCACGCGCGACTCATTTCTCGCATCCCCGAACATCGTCCCTGTGGCGCTCACGCTGTCGCACATCATGTCGCAGAAGTTCATCGCGTTGTGGGGCTGGGGGCACAACGAGATCTGGATGGACATGCGGCGCTATGACTACACCGCCCCCGATTCCGTCAGCGGCACGCAGGTGTTCCGCGGGTTCACACCGCCCACGAACCTCTACCCCGACAACAGCGGGCTGGTGGTGCAGCGGATTCGCCCGCGGTTCAACTCGGAGTACGTCTGGAACCGCGATGCGCTGCAGGCGATCGGCGGTCTCGACGCGAATTACCACACCAAGGTCCTATGGGTGACGGAGCCATGAACAGTCTGACTCGGTACCGGGCACTCGGCGCCCTGCTGTGGGTCACGGCGCTCGCCTCGTGCGACAAAAACGCGGTCCAGGTGCTCCCGTCCGAACCGCCGCTCAGCTCGCGGGTGAAGTTCTTCAACTTCGGCATCGGGGCGCCCGGCGTGAACTTCTACGCCAATGGTACCAAAATGACGGCCATTTCTTCGGGTACCAACACCGAATCCACTACGGGCGTGACGTATGGCGGCGTGGGGAACGGCGGCGCCTACTCGACGATCGCGCCCGCCAGGTATACCCTCACGGGCAGGATCGCCGCGGCGACCGACAAGGACTTGCTGATTGCCACGATAGACACAACGATCGCGGACGGCACATTCTATTCGCTCTACATGTGCGGCTTCTATAACGCTGTCGGGAAGGTTTCGGACGCGTTTGTCGTGGAGGACGACTACCCGTCGCCGGTTGATTACACCGTCGCCCAGGTGCGTTTCGTGCACGTGATTCCGAACGCGGCGCCTTTGACGCTGTACGCCGCGAACACCATCACCTTTGATACCGTGACTGTGGGCGGCCCGGTGAGTTACAAAACCGCCAGCGCCTTCACGAGTCTGGTACCGGGCGTGTACGATCTGTTCGCGCGCTACACCGACTCGACCTCGGTCAAGGTCGCAAGACCCGGCGTTTCGTTTACCGCGGGACGCGTCTATAGCGTCGGCGCGCGCGGCGACATCACGATCACCTCCACGACGGCCACGAATCGCCCATTCCTCGATAACACGGCCAACCGATAGCCGACGCGGTCCGACGTCATGAGCGATCACCCCATCATCCGGGTCCAGCACGTCGTGAAGTCGTTCGGGACCGTCACCGCCGTCAACGACGTCTCCTTCGACGTGCGCGCCGGCGAGATCTTCGCTTTCCTCGGGCCCAACGGCGCCGGCAAGACGACGACTATCAAGATGCTCACGACGCTGCTCCATCCCACCAGCGGCTCGCTCGAGCTGGACGGGCTCGATCCCGCCACGCATCAGACGGAAGTGCGGCGCCGCTTCGGCGTCGTGTTCCAGGACCCGAGTCTCGACAGCGAGCTGACGGCGTGGGAGAACATGGACATCCACGGCGTGCTGTATCACGTGCCGCGCCAGGTGCGGCGGGAACGGTGTGAGATCCTGCTCAAGATGTTCGAGCTGTGGGAGCGGCGCACCGATCTCGTGAAGACCTTCTCGGGGGGGATGCGGCGTCGTCTCGAGATCGCCCGGGGGCTGCTGCACACCCCCAAGGTGCTGTTTCTCGATGAGCCGACCCTCGGCCTCGATCCCCAGAGCCGCAACCAGATGTGGACGCACGTGCAGAGCCTCAACAAGAGCGAGGGCGTGACGGTGTTTCTCACCACGCACTACATGGACGAAGCCGACCGCGTGGCGGGGCGCATCGCGGTGATCGACCATGGGCGCATCGTCGCCATGGGCTCGTCGGCGGAGCTGAAGCAGCAGACCGGCACCGATTCGCTCGAGGCGGCGTTCCTCAAGCTCACCGGCACCACCATCCGCGACGAAAGCGCCACCGCCGCCGATGGCGTGCGCGCGTTTGCGCGCGCCTGGAGGCCGAACCGGTGACCGTCATCTACATCCTGTGGCTGCGCGAGGTGAAGAAATACCTGCGGTCGCGCGTGCAGATCATCGCGTCGCTCGGCGGGCCGCTCATGTACCTGGGCGTGCTCGGGTTCGGCCTCGGTCCCGTGTTCCAGCGCGCCGGCGAGGGCAGCTACCTCCAGTTCATGGCGCCCGGCGTCATCGCCATGGCGGTGCTGTTCACCGCCATGTTCTCCGGGATCGCGATGCTGTGGGACCGGCAGTTCGGATTCCTGAAGGAGACCCTCGTCGCGCCGGTGCCGCGCCTCTCGATCATGATCGGCCGGACGCTGGGCGGCGCTACCGTCGCCGTGCTGCAGGGCGCACTGATCTTCGTGATCGCGTTGATCGCGGGCTTCCGGCCCACGAGCGTGCTCGCGGTGCCCCTCGCGTTCCTCGTGATCGCACTCATCGCCGTGGTGTTCGCGGCGCTGGCGACGGCGATCGGCTCGAGCCTCAAGGAAATGCAGGGGTTCCAGATGGTGATGAACTTCCTCGTGATGCCGCTCTTCTTTCTGTCGGGCGCCATCTACCCGCTCGACGGCCTCCCCCGTGTGCTCGGGGCCCTCACGCGCATCGATCCGCTCACCTACGGCGTCGACGGCATGCGCACGTTGTTCATCGGGCGGACCCACTTCGGCCTCCCCGTCGACCTCGCCGTCCTCTTTGGAGTGGCGGTCCTATTCGTGCTCTTCGGCGCGTGGCGGTTTTCCAGAATCGAGGCCTAGCATGCACGCAGTCGCCCTGCTCCTCCTCGCGGTGCAAGCCCCTGTTCTGCAGCAGGACGGGCTTCGCTTCAAGGACCTGAACCGCAACGGCACGCTCGACGCCTACGAGGATTGGCGGCTCCCGCCCGAGCGTCGCGCCCGCGATCTCGTCGCGCGCATGACGCTCGAGGAGAAGGCCGGCGCCATGATGCATGGCACCGCCCGCAGCGACGGCCCGACGGGATTCGCCGGGATGGGTGGCGCATACGACACGGCGGCGCTGCGCGCGCTGATCGACAGCGCGAAGGTGAACAGCATGATCACCCGCCTGGGCGGACGCGATCCCGCCGCGCTCGCCGCGCAGAACAACGCGCTGCAGGCGGTCGCCGAACGCACGCGCCTCGGCATCCCGGTCACGATCAGCACCGATCCGCGCAGCCACTTCCAGTACCTCCCCGGCGCGAGCACCCAAACCAATGCGTTCTCCCAGTGGCCCGAGGCGCTCGGCTTCGCGGCGGTGGGCGATACCGCGCTGATGCGCCGCTTCGGCGACATCGTGCGCCAGGAGTACCGCGCGGTCGGCCTGCACATGGCCCTCTCACCGCAGGCTGACCTCGCCACCGAGCCGCGCTGGGGCCGGATCGCCGGCACGTTTGGGGAGGACGCCGCGCTCGCCGAGCGCCTGGTGCGTGCGTACGTCGCCGGATTCCAGCACGGCAGTGCGGGAGTCGATACCGCGGGTGTCGTCGCGGTCGTGAAGCACTGGGTCGGTTACGGCGCTGCCAAAGACGGCCTCGACAGCCACAGCTACTACGGCCGGTTCGCGACATTCCCCAGCCACAATCTCGAGTACCACATCCGCCCGTTCCTGGGCGCGTTCGCCGCGCACGTGGGCGGCGTGATGCCGACGTACTCGATTCTGCAAGACGCGACATGGGACGGCCGGCCGATCGAAGCGGTCGGCGCCGGCTTCAATCGCCAACTGCTCACGGACATGCTGCGCACTCGCTACGGCTTTCAGGGCGTGGTCGTCACCGACTGGGCGATTACCTGGGACTGCGCCGAGCGGTGCCGCAACGGCGCCCCCGCCGGCGAGCGGCCCACCTTTGCCGACTTAGGGATGCCCTGGGGCGTCGAGGCGTTGACGATGCGCGCGCGGTTCGTGAAAGCGGTGCAAGCCGGCGTGGATCAGTTCGGCGGCACCGAGCGGGCCGACCTGCTCGTCGATGCCG
>Ga0134079_10000217_pt1 | contig 14643 bp, 12 predicted proteins | sample 15_taG_2_FD_119770 | JGI IMG/M metagenome (GOLD analysis project Ga0134079, IMG submission 119770) | Grasslands soil microbial communities from the Angelo Coastal Reserve, California, USA - 15_D_Rain_40cm_2_09182015 | ecosystem: Environmental > Terrestrial > Soil > Grasslands ...
GTCTCGGTGCCGGGCAGGAGCGTCCGAAACTCGTCGCGCAAGCCGAGCACGCAAGAGGGCTCGAGGCCGACGACCGCGACGCCGCGCGCGACCTGCGGCGCGAGCGCGGCGCGCATGCGCGCGGCCTCGGCGCGCGCCTCCTCGACGATGCCCGTCGCGAGATACGTGCGGCCGCAGCAGAGCGGCCGTTCGCCGCCGCCCGCGACTTGGGTCCGGTAGCCGGCCGCCGCGAGCACGCGCACGGCCGCGCGCAGGTTCTCGGGCTCGAAATACGTATTGAATGTGTCGGCGAGCAGCACGACGTCGCGCGCTGCGTCACCGGCGCCGGACGCCGCAGCCCCCGTGGCCGCGGGCACCTCGCTCTGGCCCCTGAACCAATCGCGCCGCCAGCGCGGCAGCGAGCGGCGCGCCGCGAACCCCGCAACGCGCTCCGACAGCGCCGCGAGCCCCGGCACGCGGTCGCGGAGGTTCAGCAGCGGCGCGAGCGCGGCCGCGCGGCGCGCGTAACGCGGCAGATGCGCGACGAGCTTGTCGTGCAGCGTGCGTGGATGGCGGCCGTGGTAGTGATGCAGAAACTCGATCTTCATCCGCGCCATGTCGACGCCGGTCGGGCACTCGCGCTTGCAGCCCTTGCACGACACGCAGAGCGCGAGCGTGTCGTAGAGCTCGCGCGAGGTAAGCGCGCCCGCGCCGAGCTGGCCCGAGAGCGCGAGCCTGAGCGAGTTCGCGCGGCCGCGCGTCGCGTGCCGCTCGTCGCGCGTCACGCGGTACGACGGGCACATCGTGCCCGCATCGAACTTGCGGCAGTGGCCGTTGTTGTTGCACATCTCGACCGCGGCCGCGAAGCCGCGGCCGCGGTTGTGCCCGCCGACCTCGTGCTCGGACCAGTCGAGCGCGGTCTTGAGCGGCGTCGTGTCGTAGCCGGGCTTGAAGCGGAACAGCCGCCGGTCGTCCATCTTCTCAGGAGCTACGATCTTGCCCGGGTTCATCAGGCCCTTCGGGTCGAACGCGCGCTTGAGCTCCGCGAACGCGCTTGCGAGACGGGGCCCGAGCATCGGCGCGATCCACTCCGAGCGCACGAGGCCGTCGCCGTGCTCGCCCGAGTACGAGCCCTTGTACTCCTTGACGAGCGCACAGGCTTCTTCCGCGATCGCGCGCATCTTGAGCGCGCCGTCCGCCGTGCGCATGTCGAGCACGGGTCGCACGTGCAGGCAGCCGACCGACGCGTGCGCGTACCAGGTGCCGCGCGTGCCGTGCTTCTCGAACACGCGCGTGAGGCGGTCCGTGTAGTCGGCGAGGTGCTCGAGCGGCACCGCGCAGTCCTCGATGAACGAGACGGGCTTACCGTCGCCCTTCATCGACATCATGATGTTCAGGCCCGCCTTGCGAACCTCCCAGACGTCGCGCTGGAGCGCGGGGTCCTCGATCGCGACGACGCTGCCGGGCAGCCCGAGGTCTCCGATGAGCTCGTCGAGCCGCTTCAGCTTCGCGGCTTGCGGCTTAAGCTCCTCGCCCGCGAACTCGACGAGCAGGATCGCGTCGGGCTCGCCGCGGATCGTCTTGTCGACCGTCGCGCGAAACGACGCGATCTCGCGCGACAAGCCGATCATCGTGCGGTCGACGAGCTCGACCGCCGTCGGCTCGAGCTCGACGATGTGGCGCGTGAGCTCCATCGCGCGATGGAACGTCGGGAAGTGCACGATGCCGAGCACCTTGTGCCGCGGCAATGGGGCGAGCTTCAGCTCGAGCTTGCGGAAATAGCCGAGCGTCCCCTCCGAGCCGACGAGCAGGTGCGCCATGTTGAACGCCCCGCTCGACGCCATGTCGAGGTTGTAGCCCGCGACGCGGCGCTGCACGTGCGGCACGCGCGCCGCGATCTCCTCGCGCTCGCGCTCGCGGAGCGCGCGCACGAGCGCGACGAGCTCTCGGTGGCGGCGGGCGGCCGCGGCCGAGCCCTGCGCGTGCGCGGGGGCGCCGTCTGCCGCGACCGCGCCGAACACGATCGTCTCCCCACTCGTGAGCCAAGTTTCGGCCGCGAGCACGTTGTGCACCATGTTGCCGTAGCGCAGCGAGCGCGCGCCGCAACTGTTGTTCGCGGCCATGCCGCCGAGCGTCGCCTGCGCCGACGTCGAGACGTCGACGGGGTACCAGAGGCCGTGCGGCTTCAGACGCGCGTTGAGCTCGTCGAGCACGAGGCCGGGCTCCACCCAGGCCGTGCGGTTCGCGACGTCGACGTCGAGCAGCCGGTTCAGGTGCTTGCTCGTGTCGAGCACGAGCGCGGCGGCGACCGTCTGCCCGCACTGCGACGTGCCCGCGCCGCGCGGCAACAGAGGCACGCCTACCTCGGCCGCGATCTCGAGCGCGCGCAGCGCGTCGGCATCCGTGCGCGGCACGACGACGCCGAGCGGCTCTATTTGATAGATCGATGCGTCCGTCGAGTAGCGGCCGCGGTCGCCGGCCTCGAACAGCACGTCGCCTTCGATCTCGCGGCGGAGCCGCGCCTGCAAGGAGGCGAGGGGTAGTGCTTGCATTCTTCCGGGCCGGCTCGACGCGGGAGGATCGCGGCCGGGGGTGTATTGTATGCGCCGCCGAACTTCAGCGAGCGCAAATCGACGATGATCCACACCGGCCGTCACTTCCTGCAGATCCCCGGACCGACGAACGTCCCCGACCGCGTGCTGCGCGCGATGGCGCAGCCGACGATCGACCATCGCGGTCCCGAGTTCGGCGAGCTCGGGCTGAAGTTGCTGCACGACGTGCGCGCCGTGTTCAAGACGACGCAGCCGGTCGTGATCTATCCCGCGTCGGGCACGGGCGCCTGGGAGGCCGCGCTCGTGAACACGTTGTCGCCGGGCGACGCGGTGCTCATGGTCGAGACGGGCTGGTTCGCGTTGCTTTGGGAGCAGATGGCGACGCGCTTCGGTCTCAAAACCGAGCTCCTGCCGACCGACTGGCGGCACGGAGCGGATCCGGCCGCGATCGAGGCGCGCTTGCGCGCGGATAGGGGCCACGAGATCAAGGCCGTCTGCGTCGTGCACAACGAGACCTCGACCGGCGTCGTGAGCCGGATCCCGGCCGTGCGCGAGGCGATCGACGCGGCGCGCCACCCGGCGCTGCTCTTCGTCGACACGATTTCCTCGCTCGCCTCGATCGAGTATCGGATGGACGAGTGGGGCGTCGACGTGACCGTCGCGGGCTCGCAGAAGGGGCTGATGCTGCCGCCGGGTCTGAGCTTCAACGCGATCTCGGAGAGAGCGCTCGCCGCGAGCAAGCACGCGCGCTTGCCGAAGGGCTTCTGGAGCTGGGATGACATGCTCAAGGCGAACGAGACCGGGTATTTCCCTTACACGCCGGCGACGAACTTGCTGTACGGCTTGCGGGAATCACTCGAGATCCTTTCGGAGGAGGGCCTCGAGAGTGTGTTCGCGCGCCACGCGCGTCACGGCGAGGCGACGCGGCGCGCGGTCCGCGCGTGGGGCCTCGAGGTGCTGTGCCTTACACCCGCCGAGTACAGCGGCTCGCTCACGGCGGTGCTGATGCCCGCGGGCCACGACGCCGACGCGCTGCGCGCGCGGATCCTCGCCGCGTTCGACCTCTCGCTCGGCACGGGGCTCGGGCGGCTCAAGAGCAAGGTGTTCAGGATCGGGCACCTTGGCCATTTCAACGACCTGATGCTCGCGGGCACGCTCGCGGGCGTCGAGATGGGCCTTACGCTCGCGCGCGTGCCGCATGAGCCGATCGGCGTCCGGGCGGCGCTCGACTATCTCGCGACCGCGGCGCGCTGAAACCCAAGCGTGGCGCGGCTTGCGGGCCCGAGTGCCCCAGGTCGATCGGGCGCGGCTGTCGTCGATCGGCGTCGCGGGAACCGCACGCGCGGTTCGTGGTCTCGCGGGCTTAGGGACGGCGTAATTTGTAACGGGCGGTCCCCCGTTGGCGCCGGGCGAGTTTTGTTAGAATCCGTCGCCCGGATTGCCCGTCGGGTGACCGTCCAACCTCCCTTCCGAGCTCGTTCGAGAAACGGTGTCGAAGAGTGAACCTTGAGCCCCGCGTCGAAACCAGCGCCCGGACCGCGCGCAGCGTCGGCGCGACCCCGCGACCGCGCGCGTCGACGCCGCGGCACTCGCGCGCCTCCGGTTTACCTCATGCTCGTGGTTGCGGTGTACGACTTCGGTGAGCCGCGCGGCCGCCGCCGGGAGGTCGGGTGCGCTCGGCGTCGCGGTCGCCCTGCTCGCGGCGACGTCGCTGGCGCAGGCGCAGGAACGGCCCGCGTCTCCGTTCAACCGCACGATCTTGGTCGCCCTGGCGGAGGAGCTTTCGAAGCAGGAGTACGTGCCGCCGGCGCCGGTTCCCGAGTCGGCGAGCAAGCTGAACTACGATCAATACCGAGCGATCCGATTCCAAAGGGGCGCGTCGATCTGGGCGCATCAGAACCGCACGTTCACGCTCGACCTGTTCCACCCGGGCTTCATCTTCGACACGCCCGTGAACATAAACCTCGTCATCGCCGGTATCGGGCGGCGCGTGCTGTTCAAAAACGATCTTTTCGAGTACGGAACGCAGATCGAAGCGCCGCCCTTGCGCGACGAGGACGAGGCCGGGTACTCGGGCTTCCGCGTGCGCGCGCCGATCAACAAGCCGGACTATTCGGACGAGTTCCTCGTGTTCCAGGGCGCGACCTACTTTCGCGCGGTCGCGCGCGATCAGGTCTACGGGCTCTCGGCGCGCGGGCTCGCGATCCGGACCGCGCGGCCGGAGGGCGAAGAGTTTCCGGTGTTCACGGATTTCTGGATCGAGCGGCCGGCGGAGCGCGCGACGGAGATCGTGATCCACGCGCTGCTCCAGAGCCCGTCGGTCGTCGGCGCTTACACCTTCACGGTGGCGCCGGGCGAGGAGACCGACATGGACGTGGTCGCGACGCTGTTCCCGCGCCGGCCGATCACGAACTTTGGGCTGGCGCCGCTGACTTCGATGTTTCTGTTCGACCCGTCGGTGCGCGGCCGCTTCGACGACTTCCGCACCGCGGTGCACGACTCCGACGGCCTCGAGATCCTGACCGGACGCGGCGAGCGCGTTTGGCGCCCGCTCGCGAACCCACGCTCGTTGCAGGTGTCCGCGTTCCTCGACCACGATCCGCGCGGCTTCGGTCTCATCCAGCGCAAGCGCCGCTTCGACGACTATCAGGACGCGTACGCGCACTTCGAGCGGCGGCCGTCGCTCTGGGTCGAGCCGCACGGCGATTGGGGGGAGGGCCACGTCGAGCTCGTCGAAATACCGACCGATCGCGAGATCCACGACAACATCGTCGCCTACTGGCAGTCCGCGACGCCGTTGCCCGCCGGTCAGCGCAGCGAGTTCGCGTACCGTCTGCGCTGGCTCGGGGAGCCGCTCGACAATTCGCTCGCCCGCGTCGTCGCGACGCGCTCGGGCGCCTCGGCGGCGAATCCGGATCAGCGGGAGTTCGTCGTGGACTTTCGCGGCGCGTCACCGCCGCCGAGCGACGTCGACGTCAGCGTGACGAGCTCGGGCGGCAAGATCCTGTCCCCGCGCGGCGCGGTCGTGCCGGAAACAGGCGTGTATCGAGTGGGCTTCGAGCTCGCGCCCGAGCGCGAGAACGTCGTCGAGCTCAGGCTCGTGCTCACGTCGCAGAATCAGCCGTGGGGTGAAACGTGGCTGTACCGCTGGACCCGCTGATGATTCGCCCGGCCGCCGTGCCGGCGTTCTCGCTGCTCGAGATGGAAGATCAGGATTTGGACCGTTACACGCGGAAGCAGAAGCCTTCACGCGCGAAGCTCGAGACGCGTCTCGCGCGGCTCCTGACGTTCGGCGGCGCGCTCGCGCTCACGGGCTACGCGGCGCGCGAGATGATCGCGGTCGTGTCCGTGAGCAACGTCACCGTGCTGCAGGGCGTGATGGTCGTGCTGTTCACGATCACGTTCGGCTGGATCGCGCTCGCCGCCGCCGCCGCCGTCGCCGGGGCGCTGCTCGGGGGCGTGCGCCGCAGGGCGAGCGGCGACGCGCCCGCGGAGCAGCGCACGGCGCTCGTGATGCCGGTCTACAACGAGGATCCCGCGCGGACGTTTGCGTCGCTGCGCGCGATGGCGGAGGCGCTGATCGAAGCGGGGCAGGCGGGCGGCTTCGAGATCTTCGTGCTTTCCGATACACAGAATCCCGACCTGTACGTGCAGGAGACCGCGGCCGTTCAAGCCCTGCGCGAGGCGCTCGGCGAGTTCCGCGTCTGGTATCGGCACCGGCACGACAACGTCGCGAAGAAGGCCGGCAACCTCCGCGACTTCGTCACGCGCTGGGGTGGACGCTACGATTACATGATCGTGCTCGACGCGGACAGCATCCTCTCGGCCGACACGCTCGTGACGCTGGTGCGCGAGATGGCCGCGGATCCGAAGCTCGGGCTGCTGCAGACGGTGCCGCGGCTGTGCGGCGGACACACGCTGTTGGCTCGGCTCCAGCAGTTCGCGGGCGCGGTCTACGGCCCGATCGTCGCGCGCGGCATCGCGGCCTGGGCGGGCGACGACGGCAACTATTGGGGCCACAACGCGATCGTGCGCGTGCGCGCGTTCGCGGCCGCGGCGGGCCTGCCGCTCTTACCCGGGCGGAAGCCCTTCGGCGGCATGGTCATGTCGCACGACTTCGTCGAGGCCGCGCTGCTGCGGCGCGCGGGCTGGTCCGTGCGGATGCTGCCGACGCTAGGCGGCTCGTGGGAAGAAGGCCCGCCGTCGCTGCTCGACGTCGCGGCGCGCGACCGGCGTTGGGCGCAGGGCAACATGCAGCATCTCGCCGTCGTCGGCAGCGCGGGCTTCACCTGGCCGAGCCGCGCGCACATGTGGATCGGGGTGATGAGCTACCTTGCGTCGCCGCTCTGGCTAGCGCTGATCGGCGTCGGCCTCGCGATCACGGCGCACATCGCGACCGTGCAGTACGAGTATTTCACGGACGAGCTCACGTTGTTCCCGCGCTGGCCGCTGTTCGACACCGAGAGGATGATCTCGCTGTTCATCGTCGCGATGGCGACGCTGCTCACGCCGAAGATCCTCGGTCTCTTGCGCGCGTTCGTGACGCGCGAGCTCGTCGGCAAGGTCGGTGTGATCCGGCTCGTGCTCGGCGTGCTCGCGGAGACCGTGCTCTCGGCGTTGTACGCGCCGATCATGATGCTGCTGCAGACGCGGCAGATCGTCGAGATTCTGCGCGGGCAGGACTCGGGCTGGAACACGCAAAGCCGACAACGCGCCACGGCGCGCTGGCACGTGCTGCTCCGGCGGCACTGGTTGCACATGGTCGCGGGCCTCGCGGCCGGCGCGGCGCTCATGTTCGTCTCGCTGCCGCTGCTCGCGTGGATGGCGCCCGCTCTCGCGGGGCTCGTGCTCGCGCTGCCGTTGTCGGCGGCGAGCGGCAGCGAGCTGCTCGCGAAAGGCGCGCGCGCGTTGGGCTTCTTCACTATCCCCGAGGAAGTCGCCGCGCCGCCGGTCCTCCGCCGCCGCGACGAGCTCGAGCGCGAGCTTGGGGTCGCGTTGCGCGAGGTGACCATCGAGCGCCTGCTCGGCGACGAGGCCGCGCGCCAGCGGCACTTCGCCGCCGTGCTGCCGCGCCCGCCGCCGCAGCGCGGCAAGCCGGACGTCGCGCACCTGAGCGCGCGCGCGAAAGTCGCGGATGCGCGCAACCTGCACGAGGCGCTCGGTTGGCTCGCGGCGCCCGAGCGGCTCGCCGCGCTGTCCGATCACGATCTGTTCCATGCACTCGTTCGGCTCGCATCGAGCGGCGAGCACTCGCCCGACCGGCCCGCGTCCGCGCTGCGCTCGGCCTGAGCGTCGTCGCGCCGCGGCGTCTTTCTCGTTCAAGCCCGCGAATTCTCGCGTTTGCGCCGCGGCGGTCCGCGCCTAGCCTTCCACATGTAGCACTCGGCGGCGCGGCGCGCCGCGATTCGGGAAGGGGCGAGGGATGTTTTCACGAAACGTCGTCGCGACCGTGTTGACGCTCGCGACGGCAGTCCAAGCGTGGGCCGACGACGTGCTGCGCTGCGGCACGGCGATCGTCGACGTCGGAATGGTCGCGGCGCAAGTCGTCGCGAGATGCGGCGAGCCGCTGACTCGGGAGGTCGAGAGCGCGCCGGTCAGAGCCCGCGGCGCCAAGGGTGCGGTCAAGACCGTCGGCAACAGGCGCGTCGAGCGCTGGACGTACGATCGCGGCTACGGCCAGCTTCCCGCGCTGCTCACGTTCGAGCACGGCAAGTTGAAGTCGATCGAGCTGCTCGCACGCCGCTGACGGCGTCGTCGGCGCGTCGCGCGCGAGCGGGCTCACTAGCGCGCGAGCGTCGCGGTGTAGCGCGAGATCCCCGACAGCAGCATCTCGACGGACATCGCGACGAGGAACATACCCATGAGGCGCTCGACCGCGATCAGCCCGCGCGGGCCGATCCACGCCGCGATCGAATTGCCGAGCGCGAGCACGAGCGCGGCCGCGGCCCAGGCGAGCAGCACGGTGCCGAGCCGCGCCGGCCAGTCGCCGCCGCTGCTGCCGATCAACATCACGAACGTGAGCGCGGATGGACCCGCGAACAGCGGCGTCGCAAGCGGCACGATCAAAGGCTCCGCCAGACTCTCGGAGTCGAGCCGCAGCTTCACCGACGGGAAGATCATCGGCAGCGCGATCAGGAACAGGATCAACGCGCCCGCGATCAGCAGCGCGGGCTCGGAGATCCGCAGCGCCGAGAGCACGTAGCGGCCCGCGAACAGGAACAGCACGAGCGCGAATAACGCGATCACGAGCTCGCGCACGAGCACCCGCACGCGTCGTTGCACCGGCACGCGACCGAGCAGCGCGATATAGACGGGGATCAGGCCGAACGGATCGATCACCAGGAACAGCAGGACGGCGTTCGAAATCACGTTTTCTCGACCGTGCGGTGTGCGAATAGAATAGGCGATCGCGCGGTGCCCGGACAGCAAGAAGCCGATGCAGATGGACGACTTGGGAGGCGCCCTCGACGGCAGCCTCCATCCGCCTCCGGCCCGCACCTCGGCAGTGCTGCGCGATCTCGCTTATTCAGACGGCGAGCGCGTGACCTTCGGCGAGATCCTCGCGAGCCTGCGGCAACGCGCGTTCGGCTTCGCGATGCTGATCTTCTCGCTGCCGTGCGCGCTGCCGATGCCGCCCGGGATTCCGACCGTCTGCGGCGCGGCGCTCGCGATCATCGCGCTGAACCTGATCGCCGTGCGCCGCAAGCTCTGGCTGCCGCGGGCGATCATGAGCAAGAGCATCGCGCGGGCCGACTTGCGGCGCGTCGTGGATCGCATGCTGCCGTTGCTCGAGCGGCTCGAGCGCTTCTGCCGCCCGCGGTTACAGATTCTCACGGAGCCGGTCGCGAGGGTGCTCGTCGGCGTCGTCGTGCTCGTGCTCGGCCTGATCATGGTCTTGCCGATCCCGTTGATCGGCAACATGCCGCCGGGCGCGGCCGCCGCCGTGATCGCGGTCGGGATCACGGAGCGCGACGGCGTCGTCGTGCTGATCGGCCTCGTCGGCGCTACGGCCGCGATCGTCGTCGCATCGGCCGCGACCTGGGCCGTGCTGCTGGCGATCGTGCATTACTTCGCCGCGCGCTGAGCGCGCTCGCGGCAGGTTCGCGAGCGGAGCGCCGCGGCGTCATTCCGTCGCGCGCGACAGCAACTCGTCGACTTCCCTCTCGCTGTCGAGCCAATCCTGGACGGAGTCGCCGCCCCGGAACCCGCGCTGCTGCGCGCGTCGGTACGCGCGCTCGGCGATCAACGCGTGCCGCTGCTCGGCCCAAACCGTCGGAGTGACGGCGGCCGTCTTGCGGCGCTTGCTCGTGGTCTGGCTGTCCGAGGTGGTTGTCGTGTGCGTGCGCTTAGGCTTGCGCGTCGAGCGCGTCCTGCCCATGGAGTGTTCGCTCCTTGAACTCTGTAGTCGACAAAGGGCCCGCTGACTGCGAGCGTGCCCCGAACCCATGCCCCCAGTGTGCTAGTTTCCCATGCGTACGCTGCGACGCAGAGCAAATTTTTCTGCAGACCCGGGGATGTCGGCAGACGACGACAGGATGGAGTTAACTGCGCGGCTGTGTTAGAAAGAATGTTCGTCAAGTTCGACGCGCTAGCCATTGGGCCGGATCAGATAACCTCACCTGGGGGGCAAACCATGTTCGAGATCAGTAAGAAGGGTGGCACGGAGAGGCCGTCGGATACGGCGCAGCGTTCCGAGGCGCCGGCGCGCCAGGAGAGCACGGCTTCGCGGGCGCCCGCGGCGCGCGAGCACGCGGTCATCGGCGCCTCGATTCACATCGACGGCGACCTGCGCGGCGAAGAGGATCTCCTGATCGAAGGCGAGGTGAACGGCACCGTTAACCTCCGCAACAACAGCCTCACGATCGGGCCGGCCGGCAAGGTGCGGGCCGACGTCTACGCGCACTCGATCTACGTCGACGGGTTCGTCGAAGGCGACCTGTACGGCTCGGAGCGCGTCGCGATTCGCAAGTCCGCGCAGGTGCGCGGCAACGTGACTTCCCCGCGCGCGAGCCTAGAGGACGGCGCGAAGTTCAAGGGCGCGATCGAGATGGACCCGCAGGCCGTGCAGAGCGCGACCGCGCGCAACGCGCAGAAGCCAGCCGCGGACGCCCGAGCGGACGCTCGACCCGCCCAGACGCAGAAGTTCGGTGACGCGGGCGCAGCGAAACCCGCTGCGTCGCCTGCCGTCAAGAGCGCGAGCTGACGCGGCCGCGTCGCGTGGCTAGCACCATGTCGGCGGCCGAGCCTGTCGGCAGCGCTACGCGCTCAGCGACCTCCGGCGCGGCGTCGGCCGATGCGCTCAGCGCGCCGCTCTTCCATTCGCTCGTCGATCGCCTCGGTGACGGCGGGCGTTTCGTCGTGCTCGACCTCGCGGCCGCGAAGCCCGCGACCGTGCGGCTCTTGAGCCAGTTCCGCTGCCGCTACGAGGTCGCCGAGCTCGCAGACTCGGTGGATCTCTTGAACGCGGAGCAAGATCCGCGCCGGCTACGCACGCTTGCCGAGGCCGCGCTGCCCACGCGCCGCCCCGAGCCGACCGATATCGTGCTCTGCTGGGATCTGCTCAACTATTTGAACCGTCCCGCGCTCACGGCGGTGATGGAGTGCATCGCGAGCCGCGGGCGGCGCGGCACGCTCGTGCACGCGCTCCTCTACTACGCGGCGCGCCGAATGCCCGAGAGGCCGAGTAGCTTCCTGCCTGTCGACGACCAGCGGATCGAGATCATGCCGCCGAGCGACGCGCAGCGCGACGCGCCGCGCTACTCGCCCGAGGACCTCGCGTCGTGCATGCCGCGCTATGCCGTGGACCGCGCGCGCCTCTTGCGCAACGGCATGCAAGAGTACCTTTTCCTGCTCTAGAGCGGGCGCTTCTTCAGCGTGAGCTCGAGCGCCGGCTAGCGCGGTTTGCGTGCGGGCCGCGGCGTCGGGTCGTGCGCGAGCTCGCGCTCGTATTCCGCGTAAAGCGCGAGCGCGTCCGTGCCTTGATCGACGGGCTGATTCTTCGGGTCGACGAGCACTTGCGTTGCTGCGAACTCGTCGATGGCCTCGGCTTCTCTGTTACGCATTGCGATCGGTCACCTCAGAGTTGAAGCGTCCCTTTGCTTAGCGCGCCGGCAGTACCGGCTTGTAGGTGGGACGCGGAGGCATCGTAACGGCCGCCGTTCCCGCGTGACTCGGAAGGCCGTCACGTTTCTGCATTCCTGTGATGAGGGTCGCACCGCGGCGCACGCGAGGTGTCGAGAATGAGCCCCGAGTTCACAAGGAGGCCATATGGTCATCTCTCGGAAGCTCGCGGCACTCGTCTCGCTCGCCATCGGCGTCGGATTCTCGGCGCCGCTGCTCGCCGATCCGCCCGCGCACGCGCCGGCCCACGGCTGGCGTAAGAAACACGACCCCGACTACGTCGGCTACACGGGAGCGCACTGGGAGCATGACTACGACATCCTCGCGGGCACCTGCAACCGCGAGGCCGTCGGCGCGGCGATCGGCGCAGCCTTGGGCGGAGCGATCGCCTCGCAGGTCGGGGACCGGCCCGTCGCGACGTTGATCGGCGTCGTCGCCGGTGCGGTGATCGGCGCGAAGGTCGCGAAGGGATTCGACGACGCCGACCGCGGTTGCTTCGGTCACGCGCTCGAGATCGGGACCGTCGGCCGGATCGTGGCTTGGACGAATGCCTCGACCGGCGTGCGCTACGAGCTCTCGCCGCGTGGCGGGCATGACCGAAACGGCGTGACCTGCCGCGACTTCACGCTCGCGACGGTCGTATCGGGCACGAAGTCCTCGAGCAGCGGGGTCGCGTGTCAGTCACGTCCGGGCCAATGGCAGATCATGTAGACGGCGCCGGTCACGCGGCCTTTACCGTGAGCGCCTAGGCGCTCAAGAAACGTTGGAGCTCCGCGAGCAGCTCCGCCGGAGCGCCTTCCTGCATGTTGTGGCCGCCCGGCATTCCCTTGCCGGCGACGTCCTTCGCGCGCTCGCGCCAGATCGCGAGCACGTCGTAGAGCTTGGCCATCGCGCCGCCCTCGGCCCAGAGCACGTTCACGGGGCAGCGGATCTTTTTGTCGAGGTCCGCGTGGTCGTGCTCGAGGTCGATCGACGCGCCCGCGCGGTAGTCCTCGCACATCGCGTGCACGCCGGCCGGCGTCGCATTGCGGCGCTGGTACTCGGCCTGCGCGGCGGAGAGCGGCCGCGCCGTTTGCGCGTCGCGCTGCGCGAGCAGCTGGTTCTCCGGGATCGGGGACGCTTGCAGGTAGTTGAACCAGTGGAAGTACGCTTGCACGAAGCCGATCGTCACGTGGCTGTAGAGGTAATAGGTCGGCACGATGTCGATCAGCACGAGCTTCGTGACGGCGTCGGGATGGTCGAGCGCCATACGATGAGCCACACGGCCGCCTCGGTCTTGGCCGACGACAGCGAACCGCTCGAAGCCGAAATGCTTCATCACGTCGACCTGGTCCTGTGCCAGCACGCGCTTCGAGTAGTTCGAGTGATCGGGGAGGCCCTGCGGCTGATCGCTGTCGCCGTAGCCGCGCAAATCGGCCGCGACCACGGTGAATCGCTTCGCGAGCTCCGGCGCGACCTCGCGCCACGTGTAGTGCGTCAAAGGTGCGCCGTGCAGGAGCAGCAGCGGGGGTAGTCGCCGGGCCTCGCCCTTGCCGATCGCGACGGCGGTTTGGATCGCGGTGCCGTCGCGCGTCGTCACGCGCACGCGCTCGAAGCCGGCGATCTCGAGCGGCTCGGACGCGGGGGTCGCGGGAGGGCGCGTTTCCTGCGCGTGCGCGGCGCCGCCGAGCGACTGCGCGAGCGTCGCGCCCGCGACGAGCGCCGATGCGGTTCGAAGTATCCTGCGCCGGTCCGGTGAGAGCACACGCTCGTCGGCGGAACGTGGGTCGTCTGTCATCGGTGTGTCCTCCCTCCGGGCGTGTCGGTCAGCGTGCGGCCGCGGTCGCGGCCGCGCGTCGTCGTTGGAGCAGGCGCTCGAGCAGCGCGATCGTCTCGGGCTTCCGGACCGGGGGATGCGTCGCGAGAAAGACACCCGCCGCCCAGTCGAGCGGCGTGCGGCCTTGTTTGTCCGCGACGTCGAGCCGCGCGCCGTTCGCCGCGAGATACTCGATCATCTCGTTCGCGCCGCGGTTGGCCGCGCCGTGGATCGCGCCGACGCCCATCGAATTCACGGCGTTCACGTCGTTGCCGAGCTCGTGCGCGAGCTTCGCGGCCTCGAGCAGCGCGGCCGGTCCTTCGTCGAACGTCTCGCCGACGGCCCAGTTCACGCCGGCCGCGGCCATCAGCGGCGTCGTGCCGGCGTTCGTCGCGATGTTCGCGTCGGCGCCGTGCGCCAGCAGCAGGCGCATCACGGTCACGTCGCCGGCCGCGGCGGCGCGCAGGAACGGCGTCTGGCCCGTGAGGTCGACCCATGCGACCGAGCCGACGATCGTCGTGATGTACAGGCGCTCGTGCGGGAATTCCTTCGTGCGAGCGTTCGGGTTTGCGCCCGCGTCGAGCAGCCGGCCGATCAGCGCGAGCGCTTCGTCGCGGACACCGGTGCGCTTGTCGGCCGGGCCGAGCTCGAGGTTGCGCAGGTCCACAGTCGCCCAGAGCGGCGTCTCGCCGTACCAATCCATCGCGTTCACGTCGGCGCCGGCGTCGAGCAGAGCGTTCGCGACCTTGAGGTGATCGCTGCGGCTCGTGCGGCTCACGCGGAAGATGCTCGCGTTCAGGATCGCTTCGAGCAGCGGTGTGACGCCGTTGCCGTCGGCGAGCTTAGGACTAGCGCCGCGCTCGACGAGCAGCGTCGCGGCGGCGAGGTCGCCCGCGCGCGCGGCGTAGAGCAACGCGGTCTTCGAGCCGGCGGCCGGAAAGCGCTTGCCGCGGTCCGCGGGCCAGCCCGCGCGGATGATGCCGATGCCCTTCGACAGGCCGGGCGGCGACTCGCTCGGCGGGATGAAACGCGGCGCGGGCTCGGCGCGCGTCTGCGCGTTCGGATCGGCGCCCGCGTCGAGCAGGGCTCGCGCGAGCTCGAGGCGACCCGAGCGCACGGCGACCATCAGCGGTGTTTGCCCGTAGCTTACGTCGCGGCCGTCAACGGCCGCGCCGTGATCGAGCAGCGCGCGCGCGA
>Ga0134079_10000218_pt1 | contig 14638 bp, 9 predicted proteins | sample 15_taG_2_FD_119770 | JGI IMG/M metagenome (GOLD analysis project Ga0134079, IMG submission 119770) | Grasslands soil microbial communities from the Angelo Coastal Reserve, California, USA - 15_D_Rain_40cm_2_09182015 | ecosystem: Environmental > Terrestrial > Soil > Grasslands ...
CTCAGCTGGGTCCCCGCAGGCGTCCTCGAATCGCTTGGCGTTGAGCGCAACAATAAGTGGCATTTCCGGCAGCCCGATGGGACGATTATAGAGCGGTGGACCGGAAGCGTCGTTGTCACGGTCGTGGGGAAACGTGCGGCTGACGAGGTCGTGTTCGGCGAGCCGAGCGATCTCATCCTGCTCGGCTCGCGAACACTGCAGGGACTCAATTTCCGGGTCGAACTGGTGACGAAGCGGCTTGTCGATGCTGGACCCGCGCCTGCCGCCGTAGCTGCGTGAGACCCCTATCGTGGCTCTTCTCCGGGCCAGTACCGCGTTGGATCAGCAGGCCAGCCCTGACCTGCTAGGAACGAGTCGATTCTGTCGTTGACCGGCGGATAGCGCGTGGGCGGCTTGCCGCCGGCTGCGATGAGCGCTTCGAGGATGTCCATCTGCCGATCCACCTCCCCCCCGCGGTGGGCACGCCAGAGTGCCGCGCCGAAGACCGGCCCGTTCTCGGTCATGATGTCGGACCTGGCGCCGTGCTTCAGCAGCAATCGCACGACGTCGACATGGTCGCCGAGGATCGCGTAGAAGAGGGCGGTCTGCCCGTCGTTATGATGGCCATCGACATTCACGCCGCGATCGAGCAGGAACTGCACAATCTCACGTCGCCCGTAACCGGCGGCATACCGCAGCGCAATTTCGCGCCGGGACGCGTCCGCCGCATCGGCGAGCTGCTGCACGACGTCGAGCCGCCCGATTCCCGCCGCGCCGATCAAGCCCATACGGCCCCCGCGCTCGGCCAGGTATTCGGCGGCCTCAGGGCAGCCGTTGGCGAGACAGGCGTACACCGCGTCGGCGCCTTTGCCGGCCAGATCGGGGTGCTCGATTTGGGCGCCGTGCTCGAGCAACACGTCCATCACCGGGATCTGGACTCCGGCTTCCTTGGGCGGTGTGCTCGTGGCCACGAGCCCCAGCGCGGTACAGCCGCCGCCGTAGACATCGGCCTCGGCTTCGATGTCCGCGCCGGCGTCCAGGAGAATCTCCGTGATGCGCGCGGCGTTCGGCGGCGATTTCTGACGGTAGCCCTCGACGCCGTTGGCTGAGACATAATGGAGCAGGGTGGCGTTGTGCTCGCGCGTCGAGCGCGCCCGGATCAACCCGGGGTTCTTGCGCAGCAGCTCTTGAAGTTTGGCCTCATCACCGCGGATGATGGCTTCGGCCGCCGCTTCGAAGTCCGCCGCGGCGGTGCCGCTCTGCGCGAGCGCAGCGAGGTGCGCCGCAAAATCCGGCCAGTTCCTGAAGCCGTGCGAGCGCGCCAGCACAAATTGCGCGTCGGCGAGCACGCAACGGCGGCCGTCGCGGTGGAGCGTTCGCTTGGCGAATTCTTCCACCTCCTGCGCCGCGCGATCGATGTGCCGCCGACTCGAGCCGGCGAGCAGCGACGCCATCCAGCGATCGCACCAGGCGGCTACGTCGCGGTCGCCAGACTGGCAGGCTTTGACGAGCTCCTTGGCGAGCTTCTTGTACTGCTCGATGCTGGGACTGGCGGGAAGCGGTAATGCGCCCTGCGGATTGGGAAACATGGAAACTCCTCTCAGTGCATGCCCAGCGTCCGCGCTGTATGGGCTGAAAGAAGTTCGTCGCTCGATTGTGACTGCAGTTGGGTGGGCACGGCCCTTTCCCGCGGACAGGATGCGCCCCTAGCGCATCCCGAACACTAGTGGGCAGAATTGCAGGCGCAAGTCAACCAGGGGAGGGGGAGCCATGAGCATCGACCGTCGTGCTTTTCTCCAGAACGCCACCGCCGCAGCCGCCGTCGTGACACTTCCGTCCTTCCTTCGTGCTCCGCAATCCGACCTCGCGCCGATCTTCCGCGAAGTCGACCGCCGTCACGATGAAACGGTGCAGCGGCTCCAGGAATGGATGCGCCAGCCGTCTATCGCCGCCGAGAATCGCGGGATGACTGAGGGCTGTGACTTGACGATGCGCCTGCTGCGCGACGCCGGGTTCCAGCAGGTGACCAAAGTGCCGAGCGATGGCCAACCCGGCATCTTCGCGACGCTCGACGCCGGCGCGCCCAAGACCCTCGGCCTGTACTTCATGTATGACGTCAAGCAAGTCGATCCATCGGAGTGGTCGTCGCCGCCCTGGGATGCTGCGCTCGTGGACCGGCCCGGCCTGGGCAAAGTCGTCATGGGCCGCGGCGCCGTGAACCAGAAGGGTCCGGAGGCGACGTTCATCGCCGCGCTGCATGCGATCCGCGGCGCGAATCGCAAGCTCCCCGTCAATCTCGTGCTCGTTGCCGAAGGCGAAGAGGAAATCGGCTCACCGCATTTCCCGCAGATCGTGCGGCGACCCGAGGTGCTGGCGGCGCTGAAGAACGTCGTCGGTATCTCCATGCCCTCCGCCTCGCAGGGGCTCGACGGGCAAGTCACCATGACGCTCGGCGCCAAAGGCGTGATCGAGGTCGAGCTCGTGTCGAGCGGCGAGAAGTGGGGCCGCGGGCCGGTGACCGACATTCACTCGAGCAACAAGGCGCGCGTCGACAGCCCGGCGTGGCATCTCGTGCAGGCGCTCGCGACGCTCGTCTCGGCCGACGGCAACGATCCGGCGATCGACAATTTTGCCGACAAAGCGCGGCCGCTCTCGACGGATGAGAAAGCGATGATCGCCGCCGCCGCCGCGCGCATGGATGAAGGCGCCGCCAAGAAGCAGCTTGGCATTCAGCATTGGGTGGGCGACGTGAGCTTCACTGAAGCGCTCGAGCGCCTGATGGGCCGTCCCACCGTCAACATTGAAGGCCTGATGGGCGGGTACACGGGGGTGGGCGGGAAGACGATTCTGCCCCATCGCGCCGTCGCGAAGCTCGACCTGCGTCTGGTGCCCGACATGACCGCAGCCGACGCGCTGGCCGCGCTCAAGGCGCACCTCGCCAAACGCGGCTATGGCGACATCGAGGTCAACATGTCGGGCGGCTACGATCCCACGAGCACGCCACGCAATGCGGCGGTGATTCGCGCGGAAGAAGCGGTGTACCATCGCGCGGGCATCGATCCGATCCTGCTGCCGCGCAACGCCGGCTCATGGCCCGGCTACGTGTTCACGGGCGAGCCGCTCAAGCTTGCCGCGAGCCACTTTGGTCTCGGCCACGGCAACGGCGCGCACGCGCCGGATGAGTATTACGTCATCGAGGCGAGCAACCCGAAGGTGCAGGGGATCGACGGCGGCGTGAAGTCGTACGTCGAGTACTTGTTCGAGGTGGCGCGGACGCGATAACCTAGGCCTGCTTCTTTCGGCGCGGCTTCCGTTCCTCGGTTCGCTCCTCGGCCCGATCCCCGGCCCGCGTCTGGCTCACGCGGGCGACTATCACCTGGTTGCGGCCGGCGCCCTTCGCTCGGTACATCGCCGCGTCGGCGGTCGCTATCAGGTCCTCCGGCGTGTCGCCCCCGTCCGGGTACTCGGCCAGACCGATACTCACAGTGAGCCGGCCTTCCCCGAGCTCTTCCTGTGCGACGCGCGCGCGCACGCGCTCCGCCACGATGGCCGCCGTCGCGAGCGAGCACTCGAGCAGCATTACCACGAATTCTTCGCCGCCGTAGCGCGCGACGCAGTCCACCGCGCGCGTGGTCCTGCGGAACACGTCCGCGATCTTCACGAGCGCGGCATCCCCCGCGAGGTGCCCGTGCGTGTCGTTGTACTGTTTGAATTTGTCGACGTCCGCGAGAAGCACCGTGAAGGAGCGACGCAGCCGCCGCGAGCGCTGCACTTCGCTCGCGAGCGTGCCCATCAGATGCCGGCGATTGTACAGACCGGTGAGGGCGTCGGTGAGGGAGAGCCGCTCCAACTCGCTCTGCCCCTCGCGCTCTCGCAGTCGTGCCACCAGCGTGTTGAACGCTCGCGTCAAGTATCCAAGCTCGCCGCCCCCGCCGGGCGGAAGCTCCACGGCGAGATCGCCGGCAGTCGCGCGTGCGGCGGCCTCCGACAGTCGCACCAGCGGCCGGGTGACGAGCGTGGCGACCAGGACGGCCAGGAGCGCGACGACCACCAGCAGTACAAACACGATCAGGGTGGTGCGCAGCCCTCGCCCATCGCCTCCTGCCGCGGCCGGGTTGCGCGGCGCCTCCGCCACGGCGGCCCACCGCAGCTGCGGAACCCGCCGCAACACGGCGACGACCTCATCACCCTGCGGTCGTGAATGCACGACCGGCTGCCCTTCGTGCTCGACGAGGTCGCGGAGGGTGGCCGCCGGCAGCGTGGTCTTCATCAGGTCTGCGGACGTGCCCGAAGCGCTGGTTACCAGGCGGCCCTGCTCAGTGATAACCGCTACGTCGCGGCCGCCGCCGGCGTGATCCTGCAGCATGTCGCTCAGGCTGCTGAGATTGATCTTGCCCGAGAGCGCACCCAGCAGCTGGCCGTCATCCTTGCGGATCGGCACGGCCACCACGACCACCGCTTTGCCGACCGTGGCATCCCAGGCCGCGTCCCCGACGAGTGCGTCGCGCGTGCGCAGATTGTTCAGCTGATCCTGTGATAGCCGGAAGCCGGTCCGGCTGCCGCTGTTCGTCACGACTTGGCCGTCGAGACCGACGATCGCGAGGCCCTCGTCCGCCGGAAGATTCTGGCGGATCGAGGTGAGGTAATCGCGGAGCCGACCGACGGCTTGCGCGCCGGAACGCCCTGCGACGCGGGCCAGGTTATCGGATACGACGATGGGGCTGGCGCGCAGGCGCAGGTCGAAGACCCGCTGGTCGATCCAGACGCCCAGCTCGCGTGCCACATCGGAGCTCGCGCCACGCAGCTCGAGGTCGACGTTGTCGCCGGCCGCCGGCGGCTTTCCGGCGGGAAGCAGCACCGCCATTGTCAGCGTGCTGAACAATGTGGCTAACACCCCAAACAGCACGAACTTGCCGCTCAGGGTGGTGAGGTGCAGCGCGCGCAGCCAGCGGCTGCCGAATTTTTCCCAAAGGGTCACGAATTATGGCCTGAAAGGACAGACCAAGATCCACTTTCGGGCCGGGCGCGCAAGGACGGCGTAAGCTCCCGTGTTTACTTGAGCTTACGGACCCCCGGTCGACGCCTGCTCTAGCGGTTCGTCGTGTTGTCCAAAAACGGCCGGTTCGTGGCCGTCGTAGACGTGATGGTGATGTCCCCGCGCGCGCCAATCGTGTAGACCCGCCCTCCGCTGAGGGTGACACCTGTTCGAACGATCTTGCTTGTCGTCGAGTCCGTATAGCGGGCGGCGAGATCGTAGACTCCCATCGGCACGTCCGTGAACGTTCCAGCTCCTTTGTAGGACACGGGTCCCCCGATGACTACCCAGGCGGCCGTGGTGTCGGCGGACGGCCGGCGGTACAGGGTGAGCGCGTTGGCGTTCGCGATGGCGTGAACCAGTCGCACCTGCGCCGCGCTGTAATCGATCTGCGGCGAATACGCATCTTCGACCACGAATCCGTCACTACTCTTGGTCGTCGTATTGTAAAAACCGCTGAGATACAGCGAGTACAACTTGCCGTCCGCGATCGCCGTGGGAATCGACGCAATCGCCAGATCCTTGTCCGTGGTCGCGGCGATTTTCCCGGTCATCGTATAGTTGCCCGGCGCGATTTGCGAGTACGCGCCGCCATTGCCCACGCTGCCGTACGTCACACCGGTCGTCGCCTCACTGCCGGTTGCGGACAGAATAGCGGTCATCTTCACGTTGCCGGCGTAAAAGTTCACCCCGGGCGCGTTCACGCCAAAGTTGAAGAACTTGATGCGCGATGCCTCGAGTGAGTCTGTCGGCAGCACCTGCACCGGATTCTCCCCGCACGCCGCGAGCAGGAGGGTCGCGGCCAGTATCAGGTATTTGGTCATTTCTCGGTAATCCATAAAGCTGTGGTGTGATAGTCGGTGGCGAGCCCGCCGATGGCGTCGAGTGCGTCACGGTTCCAGACGTACTCCGAATTGTACCGTGGACGGATGCGCTGCACGAGCTTCCCAACGTTGTCGGCATACAGTGCGGTCGGTGGCGTGAACCCACGAAATACCTGGACGCCACCATCCGGATCGGTGTAGTGATACCGACGCATATCCATCCACAGCTCGTTGTGTCCCCAGCCCCACAGCGCGATGAACTTCTGCGACATGATGTGCGACAGCGTCACGGTGGCGGGCACGATGTTGGTATCGGCCAGGAACGTCGCTTTCTCGGCGGCCGTGATCTGCGACGGCGTCTGGCCGGCGTCGAGATTGCGGGCGTTCACGAAATCGATGTGCGACGAAATGCCCTCGAGGTACGCGGTGCGGGCCAGCGCGGCATTTCCCGATTTCAGCGCCGCTTCGGCCTTGATGAACTGCAGCTCTGCGTACGTCATCACGGGCAGCTTCGAGCGGTCGGCGAAGATGTACCGGGACGGCGAGCTCGGGCTGGGCTGCGCGACGTAGCCGAAGAAATTCCTCGGCCGCTGGGGCGCGGTCAGTGCGCCGAACCCGGACGCGTTCACGTCGAGGCCGCGGTAGGTCGTGTTCGCCGAATCGATCGCCAGCATCCGACTCATCCGCGGATCGACCGTTCCTCCGAACTGCGTGCCGTTCATCAAACCCACGATGAATTGCGTTTGCCGGTAGAGCGTGATGTTGTTTCTGCTGATCCCCCAGAAGTTGCAGTCGGCGAAATCCGTCGATGTACACGGATAGGCGAGCAGCGGATCATCGGCATTGCTCGTGAACGACGAGTCGACCAGGCGGATCACCCGGGCGGGATCGTAACTCGCCTTGTTGGAATAATGATTGAGGGTCAGCGCCAGCATTCCGGAGGCCAGCTTGAGCCACTTCGTCCGGTTGCCGTTGTAGATTTTGTCGCCCACCCCCAGGTACGACGCGTCGACGGCACCGTCGGTCCGCTGGAGCAGGACGATCGCGCTGTCGAGCAGGCGCTCGACCTCTTGATAGCTGTACTGCTGGGAGTCGTAGTCGAATCTCGTCCGCGTCTGATCGATGGCTTCCTTGACGATGATCTCCCCGTGAAGATCGGTCAGGACCTGCCATCCCCACGCCTTCAGAATCATGCCCACGCCGAGCAGATCCCAGCGCTGCTCGGCCTCGGCCTTGGTGTTCATGTCGATCAGGTTCTGGCCCAGCGACCAGTAGACGTCGCGCCACTGCTGCGCGCCGTTATCGCTGCCGGGGTCGTAACCCATCTTGCCCCACGTGCTCGCCGGTGACGTGGCGGTCGACGTCGAGTACCACTCCTGCGCGTAATGCCCGACGAAGCGGCCGTCGAACTGCGGCGACGTCACCATCCAATGCAGCATCGGCGGCAGATACAGATTCGCCGACACCGACTGCGGTCCGTTTGGATTGGTGTTTACGTCGAGGAAGCTTTCGCACGCGCTCACGGAAACGAGGCCGGCGATCAAGACCGCGGTCCAGGTCTGTTTCATCGTCAAAACCCCACGCTGACGCCGAAATTCACGGCGCGCGGCATCGGGAAGTTCCCGAAATCCATGCCCACCGCCCCCGATCCACCAACGGCGGCGGTATTGCCGTTCACGATCGGGTCGAAGCCGGAATAGTTGGTGATCAGGAACAGGTCGGTGCCCGTGAGATACACGCTCGCATTCCGGGCGCCGACCAGGCGGCCGGGGAGCTCGTAGCGCACCGTGAGATCCCGGAGCCGGAGCCAATTGATGTCCTTCTCGATGTACAGCTCTTCACTCATGTTCGTGTAGTAGGCCGTCTGAACGCTCGGCACGATCACGATATTGTTCGGCGTCGGATTTGCGCTGTTTTCTCTTCCGTCGCGCAGCACGCCGTCGAGCACGCGCGGCTGGTCGCGGTCCAGCGTCTCCATGCTGAGGCCGTGCGTCGTGAGGTAGTGCTGGGTCGCGTTGAAGACGTCGCCGCCCTTCCGAATGTCGAGCAGGAAGTCGAGCGTGAATCGCTTGTACCGGAACGTGTTGCCGAGCCCGATGGTGAAATCGGGCTGACGGTCGTAACCGGCGTCGATGAATGTGGTGGAGCGAATCGGGAGGCCCGTTGCCGGATCGATCAACAGCTTGCCCTGATTGTTCCGGAGGTAGTAGAAACCCGTCAGCGACAGCGTCGAGAGCCCCGGCATCGTCCCGTTCCGCACGTTGCCGTAGAGCCACGTATCCGACACGTACGATTCCGGCAGGTCGTGGGGCAGCGACGTCACGATGCTCCCGGCGCTCGTCCAGTTCATCGTGACATCCCAGGAGAACGTGGGCTTCGTGATCGGCGTGCCGCGCACCGTCAACTCGAGCCCGCGGCTGCGCGTCTCGGCGCCGTTCAGGTTGAACAGAATGAAGCCCGTGCCGTAGCTGCCGCGGATATCGTTGACGATCTGGTCCTTGGTGACGGCGCGGTAGGCCGTGGCATCGAGGCCCAGCCGGTTGTCGAAGAATGACAGCTCCATCCCGCCTTCGACGGATTTCTTGAACTCGGGCCTCAGCGCGAGGTTCGGTCCCCAGAAGTCGTAGCCGTAGCCGCCGAACGCCGTCGTCTTGTACTGGAGCGCCGGCCGGTAGGCGTAGGGCCGCGCGTCCTTGCCGACGGCGGCAAAACCGAGCCGAAGCTTTCCGGTGACGAAACGGCGGACGCTCGGGAACGCGTCGGAGAAGACGAAACTGGACGAGATGGACGGATAGAAGAACGAGTTCCGCGGGTGCGGGATGGTCGAGGTCCAGTCGTTCCGGCCCGTCAGCGTGAGGTACCAGAAGTTCTTGTAGTCGAAGACCGCCTGACCAAAGAAGCTCACCACGCGGCGCTGCTCGATTGTGTTCAGCGTCGAGCGCGTCGACGTGTTGTTCATCGAAATGAAGTTTGGATCCAGCCAGTTGATGCCCGTCGCGGCATCCGTGGTTGTCTTCAAGGCCGTGACCTGGTTGCCCACGAGACCGCTGATCGAGAGACTCTGGGTGACGGGCCGGTTATAGACGTTGAGAATGGTCAGCGCGCTCAGATTGCGGGTAATCACATCGGCCTGATCGAGCAGGCCATTGAACGTGTAGCCGATCGCGCTGCCGGGGTCGCGTACCAGCTGGTTCTGATTGGTATAGCTGTCGGAGCCGAGGTTGGTCTTGATGTTGCCCCAGGAAAACGGCGAAACCACGAAGCCGACGTTGGCCAGGAGGCGGTTGGTTCTGGCCGTGATCGGATTCTTTGCGACGTTATAGTAGGGATTGTCGTTCTCCGCCGCGGCCGACAGCGCCGTCAGGCGGCGGCGGGTCCCGGCGGGAGTCAGATAGTTCTTCGCGTCATCGTCTTGGGGCCACACCATCAGGCCCATCAGCGGGCCCGCGTCGCCTTTGTAGACCTGATCGTTGGCCGTGTAGGTGTAGGTCATCGACAGATCGGTGGTCAACCACGAATTGATCCGCGCCTGGGACGCGCCCGTGACGTTCGTGCGATTGTAGCCCGAATTCGGAACGACGCCCACCTGTTTGTCGAGCGCGGTGCCCAGCCGGTAGTTGATCGTGTTGTCCGCCGCGCCGCCGCTGAACGACAGGTCGTAATTCTGGCTGACTCCGGTCTGGAGAAATCCGCTCACGTTGTTATAGAACTGCGTGCCCGGAGCGTAGGGCGCGCCGAAGTACAGAAAGTTGAGCGTCGTGCCGTCGACCGCCGTCGTCGGACCGTAGGCCCGCTGCAGCTCCGGCTTGACGCCCGTCTTTTCGATTCGCGTCCCCACGCGAAGCTGCCAGCCCCCGCCCGCGTGCCCGCGCTTCGTTGTGATGACGATCGCGCCGTTCGCCGCATCGATTCCGTACAGCGCCGCGGCCTCCGGGCCTTTGAGCACGGTGAGCGTTTCGATGTCGTCGGAATTCATGTCGGACGCGCGATTGCTGAAGTCCACGCCGCGGTTGCTGAACGCGGTCGTGGCGCTCTTGTCCGACGCGAGCAGGCCGGTGTTGACGGTGCGATTGTCCATGGGCAGCCCATCGACGATGATGAGCGGCTGATTACTGCTGCTGATCGAGCTCACGCCACGGAGGACGATCGATGTCGACGCGCCCGGCACGCCCGATGTGCTGGTGACGTCGACGCCGGCAACGCGTCCCGGCAGCGCGTTGAAGAGATTCTCGCGCTGTGTCTGTTCGATCTCGCTGCCCCGGACGCTCTGCTGCGCGGTCCCGATGGAGCGCCGCGACGCCGTCTCGCCGAGGGCGGTGACGACCACGGCGTCGAGATCCATCGCGACGCGCCGGAGCTGGACATTGATCACGTCCTCGGCGCCGATCGTGCGCTCGAGCAGCGCGGTCCCGATCAGCCGGAATTGGAGCACCTGGCCCGTTTCCGCCGCGATCGAGTAATTGCCCTGACTGTTTGTGGTGGTGCTGAGGGATGTGCCCTTGACCGCGACACTAACGCTGCTCAGCGGTGACCCCTGCTCACTGGTCACCTTGCCCGTGATGGTCCGCTGCTGGGCGAACGCCGGCGCGCTCACGAGGGTGAGTGACAACAACGCGATGAAGAATCGTTTCATGAGACGGCTGTTTGGTTGGGTGTGACGCGATGTTACCTAGCGGTACCCGAGACCGCAAGCAGGAATTTCCCTGCGTCAGGTCGCCGTCGGTTGGAGCCGCAACGCGCAGGTGCACCGGGCGTGGACGGCTTCGCGCCCCGTGGGAAACAGATGGTAGTACATGCCGATCATCATCGGAACGAACACGATCGTGTTGTAGATGAGATGCAGCTCGAGGCGCGGAACGAATAGCTGGATGATGCTGGTCGGCTGCGCGGCGCCGAACAGCGTATGGCCGGCGATGACCTGCCCCTGGAGCAGCGCATGCTCGATGTGATGCCAGAACTGAATGACGAGCGCGGCGATCCACCACGTGCGGGCGCGTCCGACAAAGCCGGGCAGGAAGGCCCAGATCCCCGCCAGCATGATCAGGGCGTAGCCGTAGTGCAGCACTTCGGAGTGGACCAGCCACGGGAACGCCTGGCCGAGCACACCGCGCGCTTGATGCATCGGCCAGTCGAGGACGTAGACCTGGTACGCCTGGACGAGATGCTCCGCCCAATGGGCGAGCACGATGCCCATAAAGACCCGCATCCCCGTCTTGTGCCAGGGGCCGTTCAGCCGGGCGATGAAATTCTTCACTTGACCTTGCGAAGAATCCTGGACTGATTCGCCAGGATCTTCCGTTGGTTCTGGATCACCGCCTGCAGGCTCCGGATGATCTTGTTCTGGTTGTCGATGATCCGCTTTTGATTGTTGCGCGTGGCGTCCGCCATCGCCCCCTCGATGTCCTCGAGTAACGTGGATCCCCGAAGGGGCGAAAGTATCCCTGGGCGTCGTGTCGTCAAGCATCCCTCCGCAAGAGTTGAATGGCATTCACGGCTGCCGGGTTCTCGAGGGACGAAAGGTCACCCAGATCGACAAGACCGAGATAGGCCCCGCGAATGACGCGCCGCAGGACTTTCGCATTTCGGGTCTTGGGCAGGTCAGTGACAAACCGCACCGCCTCAGGCCTCAGCGGCCGCCCCAACCGCTCGGCAACACCCTCGCTGATCTCGCGCGCGAGCTGCGCCGTTCCGGCATAGCCACTGCGCAGCACCGCGAAAACGACGATTGCTTCACCCTTGATCTCGTGCGGCACGCCGATCGCCGCGGCCTCGAGCACCGCCGCGTGCGCCGTCGCGGCCGACTCGACCTCGGCCGGGCCGACGCGTTTGCCGGCGACCTTCAGCGTGTCGTCGCTCCGGCCTTCGATGTACCAGAATCCGTCGCCGTCGATGCGCGCCCAGTCGCCATGGACCCAGGTGTCCGGAAAGCGCTTCCAGTACGTCGCCAGGTATTTCTCGGGGTCGCGCCAGAACCCGCGCGTCATCCCCGGCCACGGCTTGCGGATCACGAGCTCCCCGAGCGCCCCGCGCACAGAGTGTCCCTGCGCGTCTGCCACATCCGCCGCAATCCCCGGCACCGGGCCCGCAAACGCCGTCGGCTCGATGGGCGTCCATGTGGTGCAGCCCAGTATGCCGCCCGAGCACTCCGTGCCGCCCGAGTAGTTGATCAGGGGCGCGCGTTTGTCGCCGACGACGCCGTAGTACCACCACCACGGCTCGGGATTCCATGGCTCGCCGGTAGAGCCGAGCACGAAAAGCGAGGAACGATCGTGGCGGCGCGCTGGCTCGTCGCCCGAGCGCATGAGTCCTCGGATGGCCGTCGGTGAGATGCCGAGATGCGTAACGCGGTGGCGCTCGACGATCGACCAGACTCGACCCGCATCGGGAAAGTCGGGCGCGCCGTCGTACAAGAGGATCGTCGCGCCGTTGATGAGCCCGCCGGCGATCAGCCACGGCCCCATCATCCAGCCGATGTCGGTGAACCACCACAGGAGATCGCCGGATTGCAGATCGAACACGTGTGCCAGGTCTTGCGCGGCTTTGACGGGAAATCCGCCGTGCACGTGCACCGCGCCCTTGGGCCGCCCGGTCGTGCCGGACGTGTAGATCAGCATGTATGGATCTTCGGGCGAGGTATCGGCGAACGGCTCGTCCGCGCCTTGCGCCATGACGAAGTCCCATGTGACTTCGCGATCGCGCAGCCGGATGTCACGACCGAGTCGCGGCACCACGATCACCGTCCCCACGCTCGGCGCGGCATCCACCGCCGCATCCGCCGTCTCCTTCATTGGCATGACCTGCCCACGGCGCCGGAAGCCGTCGGCGGTGATCAAGACGCTGGCATCGCAGTCGCGGAGCCGGCCCGCGATCGCGTCGCTCGCGTAGCCCGAGAAGATCGGCGTGTAGATCGCGCCGATCGCCGCCACGGCGAGCGTGGCGATGGCGCATTCGGGGGTGAGCGGCAGGAAGATCCCGACACGGTCGCCGGGTTTGACGCCGAGGGCGCGCAGACCGGCGGCGCAGCGCCGTACCGCTGTGCCGAGCTCGCCGTATGTGAGGCGCTGCGTGATCCCTTCTTCGCCTTCGAAGATGATGGCGGTGCGCGCCGGATCGTGGCGCAGGACCGACTCCACGAAATTCATGCGACCGCCGAGCCACCACGTGGTCCACGGAATGCCGCGGGCGGAATCGAAGACGCGCTCGTAGGGTTTGCGCCACACCAGCTGCAGATCGCGGTCGACCGCCCGCCAAAAACCATCGAGATCCTCGACGGACCAGCGGTGCAGGGATGCGAAGTCGCGATGTCCGTGCGCTTCGGCGAACCGGCGCAGGCGGCTGCGGTCGAGGTAGGGGTCTGTAGGGACCCAGGCGAGTGAAGGCATGGACAGATGAAAATAGTCAGGGGATATGAGTAGGGGCGCAGGTGGATATGAGTAGGGGCGCAGGGGATATGAGTAGGGGCGCAGGGGATATGAGTAGGGGCGCAGCATGCTGCGCCCCTACTTATATCCCCTGCGCCCCTACCACGGTTCAAACGAACCCGCGATCACTGCCATCCAACCGACATGAACTCACTCATCGCTCTCCTCATCGCCACAGCGGCGCCTCACCATCCGGCGCTCAAAGCCCAAATCCAATACACCCTTCGCGTCGACAGTACCGACCTCTCCGGTTGGACGGTCGTCATGAGATTTCGGACCACGGCGGACACGTTTCGCCTGGCCATGGCAGCGCATCCCGAATACGACGACCGCTACTTCCGCTACGTGCGCGATGTGGATGTCGATGGCGGCACCGTGACGCGGGTCGATAGCGCCGTGTGGCGGTTCGAAGCGCCGCGCGGCGCTGTCACGGTCCATTACCGTCTCACCTTGCCTCCCGCCGAGCCTGGTTTGCGCGCGTCATGGCGTCCGTTCCTTACTCCTGCGGGCGGGCTCATCGGTGGGCCGCACGCATTCATGTTTCTGCTGGGTAGCGAGCAGGAGCCGGTCGCCGTAACGCTCGAGCTCCCTCCCAGCTGGATGGTGGCGACCGGCCTGAGCGATGCGGTGCGCCCCAGCGATCAGGGCATTCTGCGAGCGGGGCAGCGCGTGTGGGGCTACGCCGCCCAGGACGCGGCGACGCTCGTCGACGCCCCGATCCTCGTCGGACATCTGCGCCAGTGGCGCTTTGTCGAAGGAGCGACGACGCACCGCGTGGTCTATTGGCCGCTCCCCACCGCGACGCCGTTCGACACCGCGGCGTTCGTCTCGGGAATTCAGCGCGTCGTGCACCAAACCTTCGCACTGTTCGGTAGCGCTCCGTACCGCGAGTACACGTTCCTGCTCCAGGACGGCGCTTACAGTGGCGGGCTCGAGCATCACAACTCGGTCACGATGGGCGCGCCGAGCGCGGATTTGGCGAAGGACCCGAATGCGGTCCTACCGGAAACCGCACATGAGTTCTTCCACACCTGGAACCTGCTTGCAATCCGGCCGGTCGAGTCCCAGAACCTCAGCTATCGCACGCAGCCGCCGATTCGGGGCCTGTGGTTCAGCGAAGGGCTGACGCTGTACTACGCCGACCTGCTGCTGCGGCGCGCCGGAGTTCGTCTCCACGACTCGACCCGCACCGCGCATCTCGAACGGTTGATCGGGAGTTACATCTTCAATCCCGCCTACGGCCGGTTTTCCGCGGAATCGATCAGCCAGGTGGCGTACAACGCCGAGCCCGGAGAGTTGGGCGATTATAGCGCGAGCACTCATCTCCAGGGCGAGCTGACCGGCACGATACTGGACCTGATGATTCGCGACGCCACGCA
>Ga0134079_10000219_pt1 | contig 14636 bp, 14 predicted proteins | sample 15_taG_2_FD_119770 | JGI IMG/M metagenome (GOLD analysis project Ga0134079, IMG submission 119770) | Grasslands soil microbial communities from the Angelo Coastal Reserve, California, USA - 15_D_Rain_40cm_2_09182015 | ecosystem: Environmental > Terrestrial > Soil > Grasslands ...
CATCCTGACCTACTTCGCGCCGACGTTGGCTGAGGAGCTGTAGGGCTGAGGAGCTGTAGGGGCGCAGCATGCTGCGCCCCTACTGCGCCCCTACCTCCCGTCACCTCAAATCCGTCGCGCTTGGGGGCAGCAGCAAGTATCTCCACACCCCCGCAGCCGCGGCCGCACCCAGCAACGGGCCGATCCAGTAGACCGCCTGCGCGTGCCAGTCCCACGAGACCAGCGCTGGACCGAAGGCGCGCGCGGGATTCATCACCGCACCCGTGAGCGCACCGCCGCCGCCCAGCGTGCACACCAGGACGACGAGACCGACGGCGAACCCGCCGACGCGCTGCGCCTGTGGCGACACCAACGTGCCGTAGACGGCGCTCACCAAAAAGAACGTGAACAGCGCTTCCAGCGTGATCGGCGCGAAGATCTGCAGCATGCTCCCGGCAACCTGCGGCGTCCCCAGTGAGGTCATGCGCGTCGCGGCGGCGGGGAAGGTGGCCTTGAGCAGCAGCGCCGCGACGATCGCGCCGAGGAGCTGCGCGAGCACGTATTTGCCGAGCGTCGCCGCGTCGATCTGCTTGCTGATCCAGAGCGCGAAGCTCACCGCGGGATTGATGTGGCCGCCCGAGATGGGCAGCATGATCGTGACGACGACGGCGAGTCCAATGCCGTGCGCCAACGCGATCGCCAGGCCGGCGCCGCCGCCTTGGTTCGCGATGGCGCTGCCCGCGCCGACGAGGACGAACAGCAGTGTGCCGATGAATTCTGCAGCGGGAGCCCGGAGCATCCGGTAGTTCACGAGTGACCTCGGGGTGGAAGCCGCGCCAATCTACCGGGCGCCGCTATCGGGCCGCAACACCAGCGCGGCGTTGATTCCTCCAAATCCGAACGAATTCGAAACGACGGCCGCGGGCGAGGCAGTCAGGCCTCCGCCCCGCAGGCAGTCGAGATCGCACTGCGGATCGGGCTGTTCCAGATTCACCGTCGGCGGGAGCCAGCCACGCGCCAAGGCGAGCGCACAGATCGCCGCCTCGATGGCACCACTCGCGCCGAGGGCGTGGCCGTAGTAGCCCTTGGTGCCGCTGACGGTCAGCCGGTAGGCGTGATCCCCAAAGACCTGCTTGATCGCCGCCGTCTCCGTAGAATCGTTGAGCGGCGTGGACGAGCCGTGGGCGTTGATGTATCCGACATCGGTCGGCTGCACGTCACCGTCGGCGAGGGCGAGCCGTATGGCGCGCGCGGCCTGCCGCCCGTCGGGCCGCGGTGCCGTCATGTGGTAGGCGTCGTTGGTGAACGCATGCCCGACTACTTCAGCGTAGATCGGCGCGCCGCGCGCGAGCGCCCGGCCCCGCTCCTCGAGCACCAGGACGGCGGCGCCCTCAGCCATGACGAAACCGTCGCGGCCCGCGTCGAAGGGGCGGGAGGCCCGGGCGGGATCGTCGTTGCGCGTGCTCATGGCGCGGATGATGCTGAACGCCGCGAACGTGAGCGGGGCGAGTGGTGCTTCCGCGCCGCCGGCGAGCATCACATCGGCGCGGCCATCGCGCACAGCATGAAACGCTTCGCCCACGGCGATCGTCCCGGACGCGCAGCTCATCGCGTTGGTCGCGTTGGGTCCGGTGAATCCGAACTCGATCGCGATATTGCAGCTCGCGGCACCGGGAAAGACCGCCAGCGCCAGCGACGGATCGAGCCCGCGGGGGCCTTCGGCCAGGAAGCGCGGCACCTGAGACTCGGCGAACGAGACGCCGCCGAGCGCCGATCCCATCATCGCTCCCACGCGATCGGGGTCCTCCGTTGTGGGCGTGATCCGGGCGTCCGCGAGCGCGAGGCCGGCGCTCGTGACGGCGAGCTGCGAAAAGCGGTCCAGCCGCTTCGCGCGCTTGGCAGCGAGATGGTCCTGCGGCCGGAAATCGGGGATCTCGGCGGCCATGTGGCTGCGGAACGGCGTGGGATCGAAGCGCGTGAGGGTGCGGACGGCGGAGGCGCGCGCCTGCAATCCGGTCCACAATCCGTCCGCCGCTGTGCCGATCGGAGTGACGGCGCCGACACCCGTGATGACGACCCGACGAAAATCTCTCATGGCGCTCCCTTGGTGCTCACACAAAGACGTCAGCGACCGTTTTCCGCATATTGTTTGATCCCCGCCAACGTGCGCGATGCGATGGCGTGGATGAACACCGGGCCAATCACGAGATTCGCGGCCATGCGTCCGATGAGCGGCCAGCGCGGTCCGTCCCACGTGTGGACGATCTCGACTTCGACGCCCCGTCCGGAATGTTCACCATCCTCCACCAACCTCCACACTACCTGCATCTCGCGCGTGATGCCCTGCACGTGGCGGTAGCGGATTTCGCCCGCGGGACGGTCGATCGTCATCTCAGAGACCCACCAGGTGGGATACTTGAGGAGGCCGCCCACGAACGGCCGCCAGGCCGCCATCTCCACGAGCCGCCCCCCGTTGCCGAGGATGCGCACCCAGCGATAGTGCGGAAGGATCGAGGGCCAGCGCGCGACGGAGCTCGCGGCGGCGAACACGCGGGCATAGGGCGCTTGTATGCGAATGCGATCGACGGTGCGCATCACCGGCTGAGGCCTGCGTAGCCTCCCCTATAGTAGAGGAGCGGACGGTTGTCGGTCGCGTCCCCACCAACGACCAGACCGATGAAGATCGTGTGATCGCCGCCCGGTACCGCTGACTGCTTTTCGCATTCGATGTGCGCCACGACGCCATCCAGAACCGCGATGCCGTGCTGATTCTCGCGGTAACTGACGCCGCGGAACCGATCCGGCTCCGACGCGGCAAACGCCCTAGACAACGCCTCCTGCTCGGACGACAGAATATTGAATACGTAATACGTCCCCTTCTCCATCGCGGCGTGCATCTCATGGCCCTTTTCCACGGAGACGAGGACGAGAGGCGGCTGCAGCGACACCGAGGCAAGTGAATTCGCGGTCATGCCGATGGGATCACCATCCGGCATCCGGCTGGTCAGGACGGTAACGCCGGTCGCGAACCGGCCGAGCAGTTGGCGGAACTGCGGAGGCTCGACGCCGCGCAATTTCACAGGACGAGTCCCGCGAGCACCGCGGGTGCGAGAGCGGCGCGCGCGGGAATGCAGTTGCCGGTCGCGCGCACGAGGAGGTCGGCCAGCTCGGGGCGCCGGATCATCCGTCCCACCACGCGCTCGATCAACGCCGGCCAGCCCACGGCGATCCCGATCACCCGCTCGAGCAGCCATTTGCCTCGGAACTCACGGCGCCGCGCGCGCGCGTACTGTTGCAAACTCGCGCCCCCCCCCGTGGCGAGTGAATCCAGGATCGCCGCCGCGGCCAGCTCGGCGCCCCGCAAAGCGCTGTAAATGCCTTGCCCGGTGAACGGATCGAAGAAGTCCGCGGCGTCCCCCACGAGGAGGGCGCCACCACCCGCCGCCACCGCACGTCGCGACCAGCGCGCGAACGGTCCGGTCGCCATCACCCGGCGCACAATGCGGCGTGCATCGAACCGCCCCGCGATGCCGGGGAAGCGATCGAGCTCCGCGAAGAACCGCTCGCCTCGGGACGCCTCGGTGAGCGGGACGACGAGCGCGACGGTGGTGACGCCGTTGCCAATCGGGCCGAGTCCGACGTAGCCGGGCCGTCCTACATGCATCTCGCCCAATTCCTGGACGCCACGGACATCGGCCACGTGCGCGGTGAAGGCGACGCGCCGCGGACCGAAGGTGTGGACCGCGCCGAGCCGCCGTGCCACGATCGATCGCAATCCGTCGGCGCCCACGACCACGCGGGCGCGCAGCGCTTCCCGGTTTCCGGTGTTCGCGTCCCGCGTCACGACGCCAGCCACCGCACCGTGTTCATAGATGAGCTCTTCGACTTTGACGCGCTCTCGGACTTCCGCACCCGCACGCTCGGCGGCATCACGCAGAATCGAATCAAACGTCGTCCGTGGTAACGCGTAGCTGAACGTTTCGAAGCGTCCCACGACATTTTTCCCGCTGGGCGCCACGACCCGCATGCCGGTGAGATGCGCGGGCGCTGCGGCGGCAACCGCGTCGAGCACGTCAGTGCCGAGACGCTCGAGCACGCGCGTCGTTTCGGGACTCAAATATTCGGAGCAGGGTTTCTCGCGGGGAAACTTCGCGCGGTCGAGCATCAGGACCTTCGCTCCCGCGCGCGCGAGGAGCAGCGCCGTCGCCGAGCCGGCAGGTCCGGCGCCCACGACGACTGCGTCCCAGCGCGTGCTCATGCGATGAGTCCCGCGCACAAGGCTCCTGTCAGCGTTGCCGCCAGATTCACCGCGTCGTTGTCCATCCACCGGATCTTTCCCTGCACCGTTGCGCCGAGGAGAGAGTCGAGCAGCATCCCGACCACACCAGCGGTTGCGACAGCGATGACGACCCATCCAGGGTGTGTTGGCCCCCCGCCGCTGGCCTGGGGCAACACACCTGCCAGCCCGGCGATCAGTCCCGCGCCTGCTACTCCACCAACCGTCCCCAGGAGCGTCATACCCCCATCGGTGCCGGCGGGAACTCGACTCCAGGTGGTAATTAGTCTCGGCATCGTCGGTGAGTGGCTTCCGACCTCCGTAGCCCAGGTGTCGGCATTTGCAGCAGCCAACGCCCCCGCGAACCACGCCCAGTTGCCGGCCAGGGCTGCCAACGCGGCGACTCCACCGTTGGCAAGTACCTGCCGAGCATTTCGCCGCCCGCCGCCGCCGCCTTTTTCGCCGCCCGCCGCCGCCCTGGTCAGCAGGCTCGAGGAAACAAAAAAGGCGAGGAGCAACGCCATTCCCCGCCATCCGAATCCGTAGATCGTTGCCAGACCGACCGCGAGCGCCGCCGCCGCGCCGCGACCCGTCAGCCAGTTCACTCGCCAAACAATTCGCGAAGCACGCGCTTCTTCAGTTCCGTCGGCGCGCCCTGTGTGCGGCAGCGCGCCCGCAGGAATTTCAGGAACAGCTCCTCGAAATCGTATTGCTCTTCGCACGGCGGGCAGTCCTCGAGATGCGCCCGGATCTCCTGCTCGAGCTGTGGTGTCAGCTCGCGGTCCAGAAACTCATACAGATGTTCGACGCAATCGCGACAGTTCATGCGGGACTTCCTTTGATGTATCCCATCTCGACGGCGTAATCGTAGAGCTTGGCCTGCAACAGCTGCCGCGCGCGGAACAGCCGCGACTTCACGGTCCCAATCGGGACCTCGAGAATCCCTGCGATCTCCTGGTACGACATGCCTTCGACGTCGCTCAACACGAGCGTCTCGCGGAATGCCTCGGGCAGCTGATCGATTGCCCGCAGCACCTGATCGTCCACGATCTTGTCGAAGAACGCTCCCTGCGGGTCGTCATCCTGCACCTCCGAAAACACGGCGTACGGCTCGATGGCGTCTACATCCACGGTTTCCGGATGCCGGGTGCGGCGGCGGTACTCATTGATGAACGCGTGCCTCAGAATGGTGAGCAGCCAGGCCTTCGCATTGGTTCCCTTCTCGTACTGATCCCAGGCGCGATAGGCCTTCAGCATCGTCTCCTGGACCAGGTCGTCGGCGTCGGACGGATTGCCCGTGAGGCGGAGCGCCACCCGGTACAGCACGTCCAGGTGGACGAGCGCCTCGCGCTCGAAGCTGGCGCGCTTCTCGTCGACCGGTGGAGACACGTCTGGGGAAGGAGTTGTAGCCATAACGTTCCTTGAAGGCTCGTGTGCTCCCCCGAGTTCCGCAATGGGGGAGGGGATGCTACGTTTCGCGCTGCGTGGTGCACAGCATCGTCCCCCTCGCCGTCCTCGAGGCGGTCAAGAATCTCGATACCCCCGTCGAAGACGGGCTCGCCGAGTTTGCCGACGAGCTGCTCGTGAAGCGACTCGGCCTTTCCTCCACCGTCCAGATGCAGCTGACCGAGTTCGAGCAGCTCGTGCGCAAGGATGCGCGCGTCGAGCCGTCGCACGTCGAAGCGCTGCTGCGCCTGGTGGGACGGCGGCCGGACGCCGACCTCGTATTCGCGGATGCCGGGCGCCGCGCCGCGCGGCGCGCCGTGAAGCGACTGTCTGGCTTGTTCCGCCTGTTCGGCCACGCAGGGGCCAGGCGCGCCGCACGCGCCGTACTCGGCGCCGAGCTGGGGTTCGAGCACCGGCTGCCGGTCGCCCGGGTGAGCGATCCGATCGCGATCCAGGCGACTCCCGACGGTGCCGCGTGCGGATTCTACGGCGCCGGACTCGTAGAGCTCCTGCGGCTCCTGGTCGGGTACGAAGGCGCGATGTTGCATGTCGCCTGCCGCGCGCGCGGCGGATCCGGATGTGAATGGCGCGCGGCTGGTCCCGATCCCCGGCATCAATGACGCTGCTCGACAAGTTCGATTTTCCCGCGCTGCGGGATCTGCTCGACCAAATCGGCGCCGACGGCTGGCTGCTGTACGATTTTCACGGCATCAATCCCTCCGCGACGCGCGTCCTCGGCATCAACGGGATGGGGACGCGGCGCTTCTTCGTACTCTTGCCGCGCGAGGGCAAGCCGGTCGCGATTGCGCATCGCATCGAGCTCGCGTCATTCGAAGGATTTCCGGGAGAAGTGCGGCCGTACGCTGCGTGGCCCGAGCTGCACGAAAAGCTCCGCGCCCTGGTGGGTGGCAAGACGGTGGCGATGGAGGTGTCTCCCGCCGACGCCGTGCCTTATCTCGATCGCGTGCCGCACGGCGTCATCGAGCTCATCGAGAGCTTCGGCGCGCGCGTCGTGTCGTCGGGTGCCTTAATCACGCGGTTCGCGGCGCGCTGGTCCGCGACTGAGCTCGCGGGACACCGCCGCGCGGCCGAGGCCATCGCGGAGATTGCGAAGGACACGCTGCGCTGGGCCGGGGCGGAGCTGGCGCGGGGTGCCGAAGTGCGCGAGACCGCGATGCAGACGCGCGTGTTGGAGGCGTTCGCGCGCGCGTCGGTGGTGACCGATCATGGGCCCATCGTCGGATTCCAGCAGAACGCCGCCAATCCGCATTATGAACCGAAGGAAGGCAGCGACCGCCGCCTCGCCGCGGGCGAGCTGCTCCTGCTCGATCTCTGGGCGGGCGTGGCTCAAGGCACCGTGTTCGCCGATCAGACCTGGATGGGGTTCGCAGGACGCGAGCCGAGTGCTGAGGTGCGGAAGGTCTGGGAGACGGTGCGCGGCGCGCGCGACGCGGCCGTTGCTCTACTCCGCGACCGATGGCAGAAGAAGCAACCTGTCACTGGCGCTGCTTTGGACGATGCGGCGCGGGGCGTGATTCGCAATGCCGGCTTCGGCGAGTTTTTCGTGCATCGCACCGGCCACTCGATCGATCGCGACTTGCACGGCTCGGGCCCGCACCTCGACAACTTCGAGACCGCGGACGAGCGGACGCTGATTCCCGGCGTCGGGTTTTCGGTTGAGCCGGGCGTCTACCTCACGGGGCGGTTCGGGATTCGTAGCGAGATCAATGTCTATCTGGGAGAGTCGGGTCCGGAAGTCACACCGAAAACTCCACAACAGGATCTGTTATTGGTGTAAGGATCTTCCCTCCTCTCTTTTTTTTAACGTAACAAGCGAGCGTGTCATCCTGAGCGAAGCGCGCGGAACGCGCGCGCAGCGAAGGATCTGCTTTTGTGGCGCGCTCCGCTCAGGATGACAACGCATCGCTCGCTTGATTTAAGAAGAGGGAGGGGTGGAGGAGAGGGAGGGATCTGCTGTTTTGGTGACCGCAGCGATCACGATCGCCGCCCACACTGCCGCGCCCACACCGACGTGCGCCACCTGCAGGCCGCCGGGAAATCCGCTGAGCACCATCGTCGCCGCAATCGTGATCTGTAGCAGGACGATCCCCAACACCCATCCAGCTCGTCGTTGATCGCGCGCCATCCACCAGATCAGATAACCGGCGAGCGAATACGCGAGTAGCCGGTGAATCCATTGCACCCACGCGAGCGGACCGGCGGTCGGGATGAGTTGCCCGTTACACAACGGAAACCCGCCGCACGACGCCATCGCCCCCAGGTTCGCCGTCAGAGCGCCGAACAGCAGAGTAATGAAAGCGAGCAGCACCGGGAGCCGGGAGCCGGGAGCGGGGAGCAGTCCCCCGCGCGCCGCAACGATGAGAGTCCCAAGCAGGAGCATAGCTGTCGCGAGGTGCAGGATCACCAACGCGGGAGTTAGTCCTGTTTTCACTGTGATGGCGCCGAGCAGGACTTGAATGACGAGCAGCGCCACCGCTGCGTAACACGCTCGCACGGCTCCCGGCTCCCTGCTCCCGGCTCCCTTCCAGGCCAGCAGCGCCAGCCCAACGACGAGCACGGAGACCACCGCCGCAACCAGCCGGTGACTCCATTCGATCACGGCGGGTATGTCATTGAGGGGCGGAAAGAGATGGCCGTTGCACAACGGCCAGTGATCCCCGCACCCCATCCCCGATCCGGTGACCCGAACGACCGCGCCGAGCACGACGAGCAGGTACGCGCAGGCGGCGGCGCTCCAGGCGAGCGTAACGAAGCGTTTCGTCATGGGCGCGGAAATCTAGCCTCGCTACACCCGCGTTCTAGACGTTAACAGGGCACCCCTTGCGAGACTTCCGGACGCGGGACAAAATCCGGCTGGTAGGGGAGGATTGGCAGGTCCTGCCGGTCGATGGTACGCCGTCACGTCGATCGACGTTGCCCCGCCGTCGGCTCCGAATAAACGCCGCAGAGGGAGGTAGTGTATGACCGACAATCGTTGGTTCTTTCGCTCACTCTTAACCATCGGGCTCGCCTTGATCGGGCTGCCCGTCGGCGCAAATGCGCAGGAAGCGACGACGGTCTCCGGTCAGGTCAAGACCAGCGTGGGAGGCACGCCGCTCGTCGGTGTGATCGTCAGCGCTCCTTCGCTCAAGGTCTCCGCGACCACGGATAACGGAGGCAACTATCGCCTCGCGCTTCCGGCGGGGACCACAGGCTCCGTGTCGCTGACGGCGCGGCGCATCGGGTATCAGACGGGCACCGTGCAGGTCAGTCTCACGGGACCCTCCGTGCAGCAAGACATCGTGCTCGTCGAAGGCGCGATCGAGCTGCAGCAAGTCGTCGTAACGGCGCTGGGCATCGAGCGCGAGCAGCGGAGTCTCTCGTACTCCGCGCAGACCATCAGCGGCGACCGGCTCACGGACGTGCCGACGACGAACGTCGTGTCGGCGCTCCAGGGCAACGTCGCCGGCGTGCAGGTGACGAACTCCGCGAACCCGTTCGGCTCCGCGCGCATCGTCGTGCGCGGCAACAGCTCGATCCTCGGGCAGAACCAGCCGCTGATCGTCGTCGACGGCATTCCGATCGACAACAACGCGGTGGGGAACACGGGGTACGGTCCGCAAGGCACGCCGACGCCTGGCGTGCTGGGCGGGTATGACATCGGCAACGCGGCGTCAGACATCGGCGGTGACAACATTGCGTCCGTGACGGTGCTGAAGGGTCCGAACGCCGCGGCATTGTACGGCGCGCGCGCCGCGAACGGCGCGATCGTGTACACGACGAAGAGCGGCAAAGGCGCGCCCAGCACCGGCTTCGGCGTCACGGCGAACTTCGGCGTGAACACTGAAACGCCGTTGCGCCTGCCGAATTATCAGAACCAGTACGGGCAGGGCTTCTACGGCGAATTCGACTTCGTCGACGGCAACTTCGGCGGCAAGAACGACGGGGCGGACGAGAGCTGGGGGCCTATGATGGATAATCGGACGAGTGGATGCGTCAGGGTCCCCACCGACACGCTGATCGAAGTGGGCAGGAACACGATTTATGACGCCGCGCATGCGTGCAATCAGTTCTTCGGCGTGGGCCCTTGGTCGGCGCACCCGAACAACGTGCGTGATTTCTGGCAGACGGGTCTGATGATCAACGCGAACATCGCGGTGGCGCGCAGCAGCGAGCGCAACAACGTCCGGTTGTCGGTCGGCCGCACGAATGAGAGCGGCATGTACCCGAACAACACGAACAACCGCACGGACATCGCGCTGTCGGGTGGCACGCAGATGTCGGATCACTGGAGCGCCGAAGCGTCGGTCAACTACATCAACGACGCGATGAAGAGCCAGCCCGCGCAGGCGTACGAAGAGATCGATCCGATGCAGGGGTTCATCTGGTTCGGCCGGCAGGTCGATACCAAGCTGCTGAAGCAGAACCTGTACCGCGACCTGACCGACCCGCTCACCCAGCAGATCCTGGTGGGTGACAAGCTGCTGCGGCGCGACGCGCCGATTCCCTATAGCTGGAACTACAGCTATCACCCGAATCCGTACTGGATGTCGAACGTCAAGACGACGGACTACGCGCGCAACCGCGGTCTCGGGCACGCGGCGGTCACGTACAAGGTGAACGACTGGCTGAGCATTACCGGGCGGAGCGGGCGTGATTGGTACCAGAACCAGTTCCGCGCCAACTACCCGGTGAACAGCATCTCGCCGTTCAACGCGGGTGGGTTCCTGGATGTGGGCGAGACGCGGAGTGAGACGAACAACGACTTCCTCATCACCGCGAACCGGACGCTCACGCCAACCCTCAGCCTGACGGTGAACGCGGGCGGCAACCAGCGGAAGAACGACTACAACACGAACATGGGGCAGGTCAGTGAGCTGGTGGTTCCCGGCGTCTACACGCTGGCCAACTCCAACGGAGTACCGTTCGGGCAGCTGTACGAGACCCACAAAAAGGTCAACTCGCTCTACGGCTCGGCCAGCCTCGGCTACAAGGACTGGTTGACTCTCGATCTGACGGGGCGCAACGACTGGTCGTCGACGCTGCCCGAGAACGCCAACTCGCTGTTCTATCCTTCTGTCGGCGCGGCGTTCGTCTTCACCGACGCGCTCGGGCTGCAGAGCAGCTGGTTGTCCTACGGCAAGGTGCGGGCGAGCTGGACCCGCGTCGGAAATGACACCGATCCCTATCAGCTCGCGGCTGTGTACGGCACAGGGACGGCATGGGCCGGGGTGCCGAGCTACACGGCGCCCGATCGCCTCCCGAACCCCCTCCTGAAGCCCGAGCAGACGACCGGTGCGGAAATCGGCGCCGACCTGGGGTTCTTGAGTGACAAGCTGATCCTGAACGCGACGGTCTACCAAAAGAACACGACCAATCAGATCCTGCCGGTATCGATCTCGTCCGCGACGGGATACAGCAGCGCCGTCGTGAACTCCGGCGAGGTGCAGAACCGCGGCCTCGAATTGGCGGCGAATGTGACGCCGATCGAGAAGCCGGATTTCCACTGGAACGTGGTGCTGAACTGGTCAAAGAACACCAACAAGGTGATCTCGCTCTACAGCGGTGTGTCGCGGATCGTCGTGGGGAGCTACTGGAACGTCAACGTGACGGCCGATGTCGGCCAGCCGTACGGCAACCTGGTCGGTTACAGGTGGCAGCGCGACGCGCAGGGCCACATCGTCGTCGGTGACGACGGCCTACCGATTGCTGATGCCTCCCAGCAGGTGCTCGGCAACTACAACCCCGACTGGGTCGGCGGCATCACGAACTCCTTTAGCTACAAGCGCTTCAACTTCTCCTTCTCGTTCGACGGCCAGATGGGCGGCCAGGTGTACTCGGTCACGAAGTGGTTCGGCCAGTACTCCGGCGTGCTCGCGAATACGCTCGCCGGCCGCGAAGTCGACTGGAACAAGCCGGGCTATGTGGTGCCGAACGCCGTGTATTCCAACGGCCAGCCGGACACGACACACGTGCTCGCGCAGGACTACTGGCACAACACGTTCTACGCCCAGGAGCCGGGCATCTTCGACGCGACATACTTCAAGCTTCGTGAAGCACGCTTGGCGTACACGCTGCCGCCTAACGTCTCGCGCTTCCTCGGCTTCTCGGACGCGGTCGTTGCCGTCGTCGGGCGAAACCTGCTCCTGTTCGCGAAGCAGCCGACCATCGATCCCGAAACCGCGTTCGACACGAGCAACCGCCAGGGTGTCGAAAACGGCCAGCTGCCGACCGCGCGCAGCATCGGCATCACCATGTCTGTGCGGCCGTAGCCGCTGAGGAGATAGATCACTATGCGATACAAAATCCTGAGCGTCTGCGCCGCGCTCGCCGCGATCACGGCGTGCGGCGATCTGACATCGATCAATCAAAACCCAAACGGCCCACCCGACGCGACGCCGCCATCTATCCTGCCCAGCGTCATCCAAAACGTGGTTGGTGGCGTCAACGGCGTGAACAGCCTGAACATTCGGGGCGGGGGACTCTGGGTGCAGTATTACTCGGAGATCCAGTACCGCGATGAAGACAAGTACATCGTCCGATCCGGGACGAGTGGTGGTTGGGGATTCTACAACGGGGGAGTCGAGGACGCCCAGCGGATGATGCAGAAGGGCGAAGCCGCAAATGCCCCGAACTGGACCGCCGTGGGGCGAGTCCTGAAGTCGTATATGTTTAGCGTGATGACGGATGCCATGGGCGACCTGCCCTATACGCAGGCGTTGAAGGGCGATACGATCCTGCACCCCGTCTACGATTCGCAGCAGTCGATCTACGATAGCCTGTTCGCCAATTTGGCGCAGGCCAACTCGGAGTTCGATTTCAGGGCCGTCGCCACCGGCTTCCCCACCGGCGACTTGCTGTATAGGGGCAGTATGGCCAAGTGGCAGAAGTTTGCCAATTCACTGCGTCTGCGGCTGGCGATGCATTTGACCAAAGTCGATCCGGCCAAGGCGCAGGCGGAGGCCGCCGCGGCCGTATCGGCGGGCGTATTTGCGAGTAATGCCGATAACGCGACACTGCTCTACCTCGCGAGCTCGCCCAACCGGAATCCGATTTACAACGACGCGCGCGGTCGCGACGACTACGGCATGAGCAAGACGTTTGTGGATTCGCTGAAGAGCTGGGCGGATCCACGGCTGCCCGTCTTCGCGCAGTTGAACGAGGACACGATCGTGGCCAACCGGACCTACCAAGGCCTATCGAACGGCCTGAACGACGGCGAGGGCCCGAACCTGTTCTACATTTCGCGGATCGGCGCGTTCTGGCGCGAGACACCGAACGCACCAATGGACCTGCTAACGTACTCCGAGGTGCAGTTCCTGGAGGCGGAAGCGGCCGAGCGGGGCTGGATTCCCGGCAGCGCGGCGACGTTCTATAACAACGCGATCCATGCCTCGTTCAACCATTACGGCATTACCGACACCACCGTGATCAACGCATATCTGGCGCAGCCACGCGTAGCGTACACGCCGGGGGCGACGGGTCTTACGCAGATCGCGTATCAGAAATGGGTCTCGCTGTTCATGCAAGGGATGGAATCCTGGACTGAGGTCCGCCGCACGCAGATCCCAGCGTTGATCCCTGGTCCTCGTGCCGTATTTGGTGCGGGCATCGCGACGAAGATTCCGGAACGGTTGCCGTATGATGACCAGGAAGGCGTGCTGAACGCCGCGAACGTCGCGGCTGCGGTCGCCGCGCAGGGGTTCAGCGCCAGCAACGACATTCAATCGCCGCTCTGGTTCACCGGGCGGCAGTAAGCGAGTTCGTTGTGCAGAGGGAGCCCCCGGAGAGCAATCTCCGGGGGTTTCTATTTCAATGCGTGGCGCCCGCCGTCGTGTCGGCCCCGCTTTCGGCGCGCGCCAGGAAGATGAGGATAAGGCCGTGACTGCCGCTGGGATAACCCGGCCGCGACGTCATGCCGAGGGGATAGACCTCGATGCGTTCGGTTGAGACCGCCTGGATTGTGACGAGCGGGCAAGTGTCGCTGGTGCGGGTGCCGTCAACGTACACGTCGGGATCGTTGCTGCCCTCCATGCTGTCCCTGCCCCGCATCTCGAGCATCGGGCAACGGGTGTACGGTGTCCAACCCGTGACCCGGAGCTGCGGCATCGAGTGCTTGATGGCGTCCAACACGGTCCGTCCCGGATCGGACGAGAGGGCGTGGCCGGTGAGAATGAGGCCGCCGGTAGTCGCCGCGGAATGCGGCCTGCCGCCGGGGTCGTTGGAGCGGTCGTAGGCGTGTGACGTCTTGCAACCGAGGGCCAGCGGGGCCAGCACCGAGAGTGCTACGAGGTGCGCGAACGCACGAAGATGCGGCATGGGAAGGGAGTATGGCCCCGGGACAAGCAGTGTCAAGGGATCCCGCGTTGAGAGTGTGTTAACCGGGGCTAAGAGCCCCGGCTCGGCATTGTGTGCGCCCTGTAAGGGCGCACTCTTGAGTTGAGCCGCGCTCTTAGCGCGCGTCTAACACGCGCCGAGTACACCCCGTCATATATTGCGCTCCTATGTCCGCACCTCTGATCCCCGCCGACCGCTGGGGCGAGCGATTGGTCCGCCGCCTCGGCCTGTGGAGCGCAGTCGCCGTGCTCGTGGGCTCGACCATCGGGAGCGGCATCTTCCGCACCCCCGCGAGCGTGGCGCAGCGAATCGACGACGTGCCGCTGTTCCTGCTCGCCTGGGTCGTGGGCGCACTCGTCGTGCTGTGCGGCGCGCTCACCTATTCCGAGTTGGCCGCCGCTTTCCCCCGCTCGGGCGGCGTATACGTGTTCGTGCGCGAATCGTTCGGCCGGCTGCCCGCCTTCCTGTTCGTGTGGGCGGAGCTGTGGGTCATCAGGCCGGGCGCGTTTGGCGCGATCGGGATCACCGCCTCGGCATACACGCTGCGAACCCTCGGCCACGATCCCGCGGCCATCGTCGCGACGCTGGGGCCGCTCGA
>Ga0134079_10000220_pt1 | contig 14634 bp, 15 predicted proteins | sample 15_taG_2_FD_119770 | JGI IMG/M metagenome (GOLD analysis project Ga0134079, IMG submission 119770) | Grasslands soil microbial communities from the Angelo Coastal Reserve, California, USA - 15_D_Rain_40cm_2_09182015 | ecosystem: Environmental > Terrestrial > Soil > Grasslands ...
CAGCTATTTCCCGGGGTCGAGCGCCGGTTTCGCGGACACGATTTCGCTGCTGCCGACGGCGTTCCTTCGACTGATCAGGATGATCATCGCTCCGCTCGTGTTTTCCACACTCGTCGTGGGCATCGGCAAAATGGGCGACGCCGCGACCATCGGCCGCGTCGGCGCCAAGGCGCTCGCCTGGTTCGTCTTCGCTTCGCTGCTGTCGTTGACGCTCGGCCTGATCCTCGTGCAACTGTTCGAGCCGGGCAAGGCGATGCAGTTACCCCTGCCCGAAGCGAACGCGGCCTCCGGCCTGCAATCTGACGAGCTGACGCTGGCCGGTTTCCTGTCGCACACGATTCCGACGAGCGTCGTCGACGCGATGGCGCGCAACGAGATTTTGCAGATCGTAGTGTTCTCGCTGTTCTTCGGCACGGCCGTGGCTACGCTCGGCGAGCGCGGCCGCGCGGTCGGGGAATTGCTCGACTCGGTCTCGCACATCATGCTGAAGGTCACCGCGTATGTGATGCTGCTCGCGCCGTTGGCGGTGTTCGGCGCGCTCGCGAGCACCGTCGCGAAGGAAGGCCTGGACGTCATTCGCGTCTACGGGCTGTTCATGGGTGAGTTCTATTTCGGCCTGCTGTTGTTGTGGGCGGCGCTCTTGTGCCTCGGCGCTCTCGTCGTCGGTCCGCGCGTGTTGAGGCTGATCCGTCGGGTGCGCGAGCCGACCATTTTGGCCTTCTCGACCGCGAGCTCCGAAGCCGCGTACCCGAGGACGCTCGAGGAGCTCGAGCGTTTCGGCTGCAGCAATCGCGTCGCGAGCTTCGTGCTGCCGATGGGCTATTCGTTCAACCTCGACGGCTCGATGATGTACTGCACCTTCGCCGTGATGTTCATCGCGCAGGTCTACGGCATCGAGCTGTCCCTCGGTCAGCAGCTCATGATGGTCACGATCCTGATGCTCACGTCGAAAGGGATGGCCGGCGTGCCGCGCGCGTCGCTCGTGGTGATCGCGGCGACGTTATCGCAGTTCAACATTCCCGAAGCCGGTCTGCTGCTGCTGTTCGGCGTCGATCACTTCCTCGACATGGGCCGCTCCGCGACGAACGTCATAGGCAACAGCATCGCGACCGCGGTCGTGTCGCATTGGGAAGGCGAGCTCGAGCACCCGGCCCCGGTTCACGCAGAGCAGAGGGCTTGATCCTCGCTCGATCGCGTTATCGACGCTTCGGCTCCGGGTACGCCGACACGAAGTTGTCGCGGTTCGGCATCTTCACCTTCGGCAGCGTCGTCGCGTTCATCACGTCGGTTTCCGCGATGATGCCGTTCAGAAACAAGATGTAAGCGGCGAGGCCGTAGATCTCGTCCGGCGTGAGCGATTGCGGCTGCACGTACGGCATCGCGCGGCGGATGTAGTCGAAGAGCGTCGTCGCGTACGGCCAGTAGCTGCCGACGGTGCGCACCGCGGTCGCGTCGCGCAGCGTGCCTTGGCCGCCGACGAGCTGATCGCTCGGCTTGCCCGCGCCCTTCTCGCCGTGACACGCGAGACACTTGGCCTGATAGATCGGCGCGCCGGTCACGGCCGTGCCCGACCCGGGCGGCAATCCCGCGCCGTCGGGGCCGATGCTGATGTCCCAGCTCGCGATCTCTCCCGCGGTCACGGGCACGCCGAGCTTCGGCCCTTCGAGCGCGCCGCGCGCACCTTGAGCGGACGCGAGCGGCAACCAACCGAGCGCGACGACGCTCGCGAGCGACGCGGTGGCTGCGGCGCGCTTAGACGTAGACATTGCCGATCTCTCCGGCCGCGCTCACGTTCCAGCTCTGGACCGCGTTGTAGTGATAGCGATAGTTCGCGCCGCGTGCGGCCATGAGCGCGGCGCGCGTCGGCTGCACGGCGCCGGTCTCGTCGACCGCGCGGCTCATGAGCACGCTTAGGTTCCCGTTCCAGTGCCACGGCATCCTGAAGCGCACGAGCGACTTCGACAGCACGGGCTCGGTCAGCGCGGCCTGCGCCCAGCTCTTGCCGCCGTCGGCGGACACCTCGACGCGCCGGATCTTGCCGAAGCCCGACCACGCTAGACCTGAGATCTGATAGAGACCGGGGCCCTTCATCTGCTGCCCGCCCGACGGCGACGTGATCAGGGACTTCACCTCCATCGGGAACGTGAACAGCTTCGCGCGTCCGTCCAAACCCAAGTCGGAGTATTTCGACGTCTCGTCTTTGGTCATCGTCGGCCCCGACGTGACCTTGATCCGGCGCAGCCACTTCACGTTCATGTTGCCTTCGTAGCCCGGCAGGAACAGCCGCACGGGATAGCCGTTCGACGGCCGGAGGCGCTCGCCGTTCTGATAGAGCGCGAGGATCGCGTCGTCGAGCGCCTTCGCGATCGGCACGCTGCGGCTCATGCCGGCGGCGTCCGCGCCCTCGGCGAGCAGCCAGCGCCCCTCGGGCTTGAGCCCCGCCTCCTCGAGCAGGATCGCGAGCGGCACGCCGGTCCAGTCGCTGCACGAGACGAGGCCGTGGATCCCGCCAGCGGATTGCTGCGGCGCCTCGGGCGCGTTGTTGCCGCCGCTGTTGCCGGCGCACTCGAGGAATTGAATCCGCGACACGAGCGGATAGCGCGACAGCGCCTCGATGCTGAACATGAGCGGCCGCTCGACGAGCCCGTGGATCAAGACCTGATGCGTGTCGGGATCGAGATCCGGGATGCCGTTGTGATGGCGCTCGAAGTGCAGCGAGCTTGGCGTGATCACGCCCTCGAGGCTCTCGAGCGGCGTGCGCGAACCGCCCGTGCCCGCCGACGGCGGCGCGCCGTTCGGGATCCTCTTCACGTGCGCCTCGTGCGGCGAGCGCTCGCCGTACTCGCTCGGCGGCACGCCGGGCGTCTTCATCGAGGCGGGCACGTCGAGCGGCGCCGCCGGCGCGGCGGTCGCCGTCAGCAGCGCGGCGCCGGCCGCGGCTCCGTGCATGAGGAACAGGCGCCGGTGCAGCAGGCCATTGCCTGCGACGGGCTCGGACAAGCTCGCGCGGCTCATGGCGCGACCGGGATCGAAGGCGCGGGCCCGAAGCCCTTGATCTCGACGATCACCTCGGCGTCCTTCGCGCCGTCGAAGTGCGCCTCGCCTTTCGGATGCATCATGTAGCTTCCGGGCGGAAGCGGCGTCGTCTTGGTCGGATCGAACGTCTTGCCCGTGCCCGCCCACCACGTGCCCGAGATCACGGTCACGTGCCGGTCGTTCGGATGCGTGTGCGGCCGCGACATCACGCCGGGGTGAAAGCGCGCGCGGAGGATGTAGAACCCTTCCTTCTGCGGATCGCCGTAGATCACCGCGACGTCGGGCGCGCTGTCGCTGTTGCTGACCTGCCATTTGAGCTCGTCGGGCTTCACGATCACGAAGCCGTGCGCGTCGACCGCCGCGAGCACGCGCGGCAGGCTCGCGAGCGCCAAAACGATCGGCACTAACCCGGCGACGGCCCAGAGACGCTGTCGGCTCATTGGTGTTCCCCCTGCGGCGACGGCCCGAACGCTACCCGCGGAATCCTGTCATGGCAAGATAGCGTATGGCGATGCGAATCGGCTTCATCGGGCTCGGCGTGATGGGCACGCCGATGGCGGGCCACCTCGCGAAGGCGGGCCACCCGTTGACCGTGCTCGACGTCGACCGCGCGAAGGCCGAGCGGCTCGCCGCCGCGCACGAGGGCGTGCGCGTCGCGGCGACGCCGCGCGAGGTCGCCGAAGCGGCGGACTTCGTCGTCACGATGCTGCCCTCGGGCGAGTACGTGCGCGAGGTCGCGCTCGGCAAGGCGGGCCTGATCGAAGGCTTCGAGGGCGGCGAGCTCCTGGTCGACACCTCGTCGTGCGAGCCTTGGCTCACCGTCGAGACCGCGCGCGCGCTCGCCGCTCAGGGCGTGGAGATGGTCGACTCGGCGACGTCCGGTGCCGAGATGGGCGCGAAGGCCGCGACGCTCGTGTTCATGCTCGGCGGCAGCAAGGCCGCGGTTGCGCGCGCGCGGCCCGTGCTCGAGATCTTGGGCAAGCATCAGTTCCATCTGGGCCCGATCGGCGCGGGCCACGCGATGAAATCGATCAACAACACGATCACGGCGATGACGCTCGCGGCGACGGCCGAGGGGCTCGTGCTCGGCAAGAAGCTCGGGCTCGACCCGAACGTGATGACGGACGTCCTCAACGTCTCGACCGGCATGTCCTGGATCACCCAGACGCACATCAAGCAGCGGATCACGAATCGCGCGTTCGACGATCCGTTCAAGCTCGAGCTCATGGTGAAAGACATCGGCATCGCGCTCGAGCTCGCGCGCCGCGAGGGCGCGACCGTGCCGCTCTGGTCGCTCGGCCGGACCATCTGGCGCGAGGCCGACGAGAAAGCGGGCCGCGGCGCGAGCGTGAGCGAGCTCGTGCGCCACGTCGAGCGCGTCGGCGGCGCGACGATCGAGCCGTGAGCGCGCCGATTCGTCTAGCGCTGCTGGTCGTCGTCGCGACGCTCGCGAGCTGCGGTGCGCCGCAACCCGAGACCGGCGCGGCCGCGAAACCGCGCGGCGCCGGCGAGCGCGGGTTTGCCGGCGTCTTCGTGCCGACCGGCTCGTTCGAGGACCCGGCGGGCCCGCCGCCGTTCCAGAACACGCGCTGGCCCGCGACTCCGCCGTTCACCGCCTGGGGCGCGGAGGAGTCACGGCGGCTCGCGGATCCCGCGAGCCTGAAGACCTGCTCGCCGAACGGGCCCGTGTTCTTCATGTCGGAGGTCGGGATCTTTCCGCTTGAATTCCTCGAGGCGCCGGACCAGATCGTGATCCTGCGCGAGGCGAGCGGCATGCCGCGGCGGATCTACATGGACGGCCGCGCGCACCCCGAGGATCTCGAGCCGAGTTGGATGGGCCACTCGATCGGCCGTTGGGAGGGCGACACGCTCGTCGTCGACACGGTCGGGCTCAACGGTAAGGCGCGCGCGATGAACGGCGTCGGCTCGAACGCGCGCGTGAGCGAGGACGACGCGAAGCCGCGGATGCCGTCGAGCGACAAGCTCCATCTCGTCGAGCGCATGAAGCTCGTCGCGAACGGCGAGCTGCTCGAGGACGAGCTCACGATCGTCGACCCGAAGACTTACACGGAGCCCGTGATCCTGAAGCACTACTTCCAGCGCCGGCCCGACATCGACATGCTGGAGTATTACTGCAACGACAACCCGCGCGAGGACACCGTCGTGAGCGGTCCCGGAAAGTGAGGCGCGCCATGAAAACCTGGGCGTCGATCGTCATCGCAACCGTCGTCGCGGGCGCGCCGTCGCTCGCGCTCGCACACCACTCGTTCGCCGCGTTCGACCGCTCTAAGAAGGTCGTGCTCGTCGGCGTCGTGAAAGACTTCCAATGGACGAATCCGCACGCGTGGATCCAGCTCGTCGTGCAGGACACTCAGGGACACCAAACCGAATGGGGCGTCGAGTGCGGCAGCCCGAACATGATGGCGCGCACCGGCTGGAAGAAGGGACTGCTCGCGCCCGGCGACCAGGTCGTCGTGACCGTAAACCCGCTGCTCGACGGGCGGCCGAACGGCTCGCTCGTCTCGATCACGCTCAACGACGGCACCGTGCTCGGCCCCGGCGACGCGCCCGCGCCGCGGCCGCTAGGCCGCTAGGGTCAAGCGCCACGCGCTAGCGCTTGAGGCTCTTGTACGCGCGGTCGAGGAAGTAGGTCTTCGGGTTGCCGTACTTCGCGTCCCACTCCGCGGTCGGCTGCGCCGCGACGACTTGCTCGAGCGTCGCGCCGTTCTTCACGAGCTCCGCGATGCGTGCGCGTACGGCGACGAGCATATCGATGTAGCTCGCGAGGTCCTGATAATGCGCGACCTCGCCGTGCCCGGGCACGATCAGCGTGTCGCGGTTGATCTCCTCGAGCGCCTTGCGGCAGAAGCGGATCAGCCCGTCGAAGTCCCCGCCGTCGTCGACGTCGAAGAACGGATACGCGGACGTGAGGAACACGTCGCCCATGTGCACGATGTTGTGGCCGCGGAAGATCACGACGGTGTCGCCCGCCGTGTGCGCGGGCGCGACGTGCAGCAAGTCGATCCTCTCGCCGTTGAAGAATATTTGCATCCGGTCCTCGTAGGTGATCGAGGGCAGCGCCTCGGCCGGATAGGCGGGCTGGTCGAGCACCGTGCGCACGACATTGACCCTGTTGTGCCGCGTGAGCATCTCGCGCGAGTTCGAGTGCGCGATCAGCGGGATGCCCGCGGGGCCGAGCACCTTGTTGCCCTCGGCGTGATCGTCGTGCCAATGCGTGTTGATCGCGAGCGTGACCTCGCCGCCGCCGAGCTCGGCGATCATGCGCCGGTACTTCGGTACGAACACCGGGAACTCGGTGTCGACGATCAGCACGCCCTGCTTGCCGATCGACACGAGCGTGTTGCCCGACACGAGCCCGCCTCCCAAGCCGACGAGCACGTGGAAACCCGGCGCGAGCTCCTTGCCGGTCACGTTCGGCTCGCTCGGCTGCGGCGTGCCTTGCGCGCCCGCGGCTTGCGCGAGAAGCAGCGAGGCGCCCGCGATCGCGAGACGTGTGATCGACATCAGACTCTGCCCTCCGAGCGACGCCGCGGCGGCGCGCGTCGCGTGCCGACTCTACGCGACTTCGCGGCCCTTGCCACGCGTGCGCGGGCGAGCGTGATACCGTATGCCACCCTCGACGCACGCCGGGAGCCGCGATGCCGAAGCAGATCGTCTTTTGCGCCGACGGAACCTGGAACGGGCCGCCCGACGCCGCGAGCACGACCGACATCGACGGCACGGCGCAGAAGGACGCGGAGCTGCACGACGACGTCACGAACGTCTTCAAGCTGTTCGCGAGCCTGCGCGGCGAGGTGACGCCCGAGACGCAGGCGCTCAGCAACGAGACCGAAATCGTGCTCGCCGGCGGCGCGGGCACGCTGCAGGCGGCGAAGTACCTGCACGGCGTCGGCGACTCGTCGAACCCGATCATGAAGGTGCTCGGCGGCGTGTTCGGCGCCGGCGTCGTCGCACGGATCGTGCGCGGCTACACGTTCATCTCGCGCAGTTACTCGCCCGGCGACGCGATACACCTCGTGGGGTTCAGCCGCGGCGCGTACACCGCGCGCGCTCTCTCGGGCATGATCTCGGCCGTCGGTTTGCTGAACCCGGAGAAGTACGACCCGACGAACAAGTCCGAGGCGTATCTGCGCGGCTTCGCCGCGTGGCTCAAGTGCAAGGGCATCGTGTTCAAGGGCGACAAGAAGCTGAGCTCGCTGCTGACCGCGATCGTCGACTTCGCGGGCGGCGCGATCGCCAAGGTCGCGCTGCGCAAGGGCGACTTGGTACCGAAGGTGCCGATCAAGTCGGTCGGCGTCTGGGACACGGTCGGCTCGCTCGGCGTCCCGAACTACGTGTCGGGCCAGCGCAAGGACTTCTTCAGCTTCGTCGACACGCACCTGAGCCGCGCGGTCGAGCGCGGCTTCCACGCGATGGCGCTCGACGAGCAGCGCCGCGACTTCCCCGTCACGCGCTGGGACAAGGACAAGCGCGTCGAGCAGGTGTGGTTCATCGGCGCGCACTCGGACGTCGGCGGCGGCTATCCCCCGGCCGAATCGGGCCTCTCCGACATCGCGCTCGACTGGATGACGCAGAAGCTCGCGGGCGTCGGCGTGCTGTTCGTGACGCCGCAGCAGCCGCTCGACGTCACGCGCTTCGATCAGCCGTTCCACACGCCGTGGACGAAGCCGCCGTACGATATCGGCGCGCGGCCGCGCACCCCGAAGGCCGGCGACACGCTCCATCCGAGCGTGGTCAAGCGCATGGAGGCGGACGCGGCGTATCGGAAGACCTGGCTGAAGCGCTTCTAGCCGTCTCGCGCGATCCGCGCTTTGATGTCGTCCGCGCGCTGGCTCGCGCGAAACTCGATGATCCGAAAGTCCGCGAGGCCGAGCTTCATGAACGGGTCCTCCTTGACGATCGCCTCGATCTCCTGCCGACTCTTGCCCGTAGCGATGATGATGCCGCCGTCGCGCGGGATCTTCCGGCCCGAGACGACGAACGTCCCCGCCGCGTAGTGCTTCTTGAGGAACGCCATGTGCGCGCGCATCTGCGCGTCGATCGCGGCGAGGTCTGCCTTGTAGATGAGCTCGACGACGAACACGGCTACGGCAGATCGCCCTCGCTCAGCGCTTCACGGCGCGGCCGTAGACCTCGATGCGGCCGACGTTCACGAAGCCGCCCCAACCGTGGCCGCTGCCGGGCAGCAAGTCCGCGAAGCCGACCTCGTCGACCTTGCTCAGGTCCGGCTTCGCCCACGCCTGGCCGACCGTCACGATGCGCGCGATGTCGAGCGGCAACCAGCGCACGGAGGACACCGCGAACTCGGACTCGAGGAACAGCGTGGAGTTCGCCGACGGCGCGCCCTCGGCGTAGTCGCCGACGAACCAGTTGCCGTCCGCGAGCTTCACGACGGGACGCACGACATGGAAGCCCGAGGTGCGCGTGACCCAGCGGATCCGCGCGAGTCCCGTGAGGTCGACGTAGCTCGCGCGGTCGCGGAGCGTGACCGCGATCGGCGTCTGGCAGACGCCGGTCCAGAGATTCGGCGGATCGGTCGGCTGGCCGGCCGCGACGTTGCGCGGCGGCGGGCTCTGGTTGTAGCCCGCGAGCTGCACGCAGGACGCCCCGCCCCAGTCACGCGGATTGCTGCGTGCCGGCGGCTTGTCGCGGTACGCCGCGACGCTCGCGGCGTTCGGGTCGTACAGCTTGAGCTCGAGCGCAGCGTTCGTGACCGCGGCGCTCGTCACGCCGCCTTCGAGCACGAAGTCCGCGGGCGCGTCGCTCGGGCGCGCGCGCTGTCGCCATTCCTCTTTGAAGAACAGCGGCGGCAGGCTCGGCGGCGCGGCCTGCGCGGCCGGGGGCGGTTGCGCGGGCGCGAGCCCCGCTTCGATCACGAGCGCCGCGGCGAGCGCGGCGAGAACGGCACGGAGCGCGGTGCGTGGCGTCTTCATGGCTTACCCCCCTCGCGACGTGCGCCGAACAATAACACGTCGAGCGCGAAGGCGACGCGCGCGCGGCGCGACGCGGCGCTCAAGGCGTGCTGTCTTCTTGCGCCTGCTTGACGACGACGAGGTCCGTCGGCGTGACCTTGAGCGCCAGCGCCATCGCGCTCGCGACGTAGATCGAGGAGTAGACGCCGACGCCGATGCCGAAGATCAACGCGACCGAGAAGCCGAACAGCGTCTCGCCGCCGAGGAACGCGAGCGCGATCACGACGAGCATCGTCGAGCCGCTGGTCACGATCGTCCGCGACAGCACCTGGTTCACGGACGTGTTCACGATCGACTCGGCGGAGCCGCGCCGGACGAGCCGAAAGTTCTCACGGATCCGATCGTAGAGCACGATCTTGTCGTTCAGCGAGTGGCCGAGCACCGCGAGCACGGCGCCGAGCACCGAGAGATCGAACTGCCAACCGACGAGCGAGAACAGGCCGACCGTCGTGATCACGTCGTGGAGCTCGGCCACGATCGCGCCGGCCGCGAGCTTCCAGCGGAAACGTATCGACACGTACAGGAAGATGCCGATCGAGGCGAATACCACGGCGAGGACGCTCGCCTGCGCCATGTCCGAGCCGACCTGCGGACCGACCGTCTGGAGTCCCCGCACGTCGACGTTCGCGTCCTGCTTGCGCAGCGCCTCGATCACGCGCTCGCGCAGCTCGCCGAGGTCGGCGCCCTGGGGCGGCGGCGGCAGCCGGATCATCACGTCGGTCGGCGAGCCCGCGCTCTGGGCCTGAACCTTGTCGAACCCCGCGCCCTCGAGTCCCGCGCGGATCGCGCTCAAGTCCGCGTCGCTCGAGTAGGTCGCCTCGATGATGACGCCGCCCGTGAACTCGACGCCGTAGTTCAGGCCGCGAACCGCGAGCGATCCGATCGAGATCAGCACGGCGACGACCGACACGATCAGCGCCGGCCGGCGGTGGCCCATGAAGTCGAAGTTGCGGGGCGTATTGAAGAGCTGCATGGTGAAGGCTCCGGTCGATCAGTCGACCTTCTCGGGCAAGTGCGTCTCGGCCGAGCGGATGATCGCCTCGGTCACGGACGCGCCGTGCACCATCTCCTCGAGCGGGATCAGGAACTTCTCCTTGCCCGTCGCCGCGCGCGCGAACGCCTCGAGCGTCACCTTCGTCACGTCGAGCCGCTCGGCGTCCCAGACGACGGCCGGCCCCGCGATCGGCTTGAAGATGCACTTGCCGAAAAGCCGCGTGCGGCGCTCCTCGGACGGCGCGCCCGCGACGTGCGTCATGCCCTCGAGCCGCACGTAGCCCTTCGAGCCGTAGACCTGGAAGCTGAAACCGCCGCCGGTCGCGGTCATCGTGCCGAGGTAGCCCGACATGCCTTCCTTCATCCGGAACAGGATCGACGTCGTGTCGTCCGCGTCGATCGCGACGACACGGCGGAAGCTCTGGCAGTAGACCTGATCGATCGGACCGCAGAGATCGATCATGCCGTCGACCGCGTGCACGCCCATCGGCGTGAGCCCTCCGCACGGCGTCTCCTCCCTGTCCGCGCGCCACGCGTCGGCCTTGAGCTGGAGCGCGTTCGGGAACGTCATCGTCGCCTCGACGTGCAGAATCACGCCGAGCTCACCCGAGTCGATCTGCTTGCGCAGCTTCGTCATCTCGGGGTGCCAGCGGCGGTTGTAGCCTAAGCCGAGCGTGACGCCCGCGCGCTTGACCGCGCTCACCGCGCGCTCGGCGCCGGCCTTCGTGAGCGCGAAGGGTTTTTCGCAGAACACGTGCTTCTTGTGCTCCGCTGCCTGGATCACCTGATCGACGTGCAGCGAGTGCGGCGTCGCGAGCACGACCGCGTCGAGCTTCGGGTGCTTCAGGAGCCTCTCGTAGCTGTCGTAGAGCTCGAACTTCTGCTGCTTCGCGAACGCCTTGAGGTCTTCCGTGTGCGTGCGCGCGGCGCCCGCGACGAAATTGATCTCGCCGCTCTGCCCGCCCGACACGGCTTCCACGAGCGTCCGGCCCCACCAGCCGAGTCCCACGATTCCCGCGTTGATCATGCGTCGTCCCTTAGTCGATTCCGGCCGCGCGCGCCTGGACGCGAGCGATCACGGACCAATCGAGCTCCGCCTCGCCGTGCGCGACCGCATCGATCAGGCGGTCGCGATAGACGTTCAGGCTCGGCAGCGGCACGTTCGCGGCGAGCGCGGCCGCGAGCATCAGGTTCGCGTCCTTCAAGCCCAGCGCCGTCGTAAAGCCGGCCTGATGATAGAGCTCCTTCGCGATGATGTTGCCATAGACCTTGTACGCCGGCGCCGCAAACAAGCCGTCAGTCATCACGTCGAAGAACGTGGCGGGCTCGACGCCGTACTTGCGGATCAGCGAGAAGCCCTCGGCCATCGCCTCGATCGCGCAGCCGAGCACCATGTTGTTCGCGAGCTTCACGGCCGACGCGCCCTCGGGCTTGACGCCCGCGTCGAACGTGCGCCGGCCGATCAGCGCGAACACGGGCGCAAGCTTCGCGACCGCGTCCTTCGGCCCGCCCGCGACCACGCCCACCTGCCCCGCCGCGGCGGCCTCGGGCCGGCCGAGCACCGGCGCCGCGACGAGCACCTGGCCCGCCTTGTCGTGCAGCGCGCCGATCTCGCGCAGCACCGCGACGCTGTGCGTGCCCATCGCGACGTGGATCGCGCCCTTCGGCAGGCCCGGCACGACGCCTTCGGTCACGACGTCGAGGAGCGCCTTGTCGTCGGTGACCATGCTGATCACGGCCTCGCGGCCCTTGCAGGCCTCGGCCATCGACGCCGCGACCTTCGCGCCGGCCTTCTCGAGGTCGGCGCATTTCGCGCGCGTGCGGTTGTAGACGACGAGCTCGTGGCCGCCGCCCTGCACGCGCGCGGCCATGGCCTGACCCATTCGGCCGAGGCCGATGAAACCAACCTTCATGACGTTCCTTCTTCTTTGAATCGGCCGCGCGTCAGGCGAGCTGTTCCATGACCCAAACGAGCTCGCGCTGCACGTAGTCGACGATGTCGCCGCTCTTCATCGAGGCGGGCAAAACGTCCCACGTGTATGTCTCGATCTCGAGCTGCGGCGAGAGCTTGTTCTTCTTGTGGAACTTCAGCGCGTCCTCGATCGCGAAGCGCGTCGTCTTGAAGTGCTCGCCGATTTGATCGAGGAACACGGGCACGTGCACGTGCGTGCGCCACTCGCGCTTGCGGTTCGGGTTCTTCTCGAACGCAGCGAACGCGTCTTCTAGGTTCAGATAGCGCGTGAGCCTGCCGTCGATCTTCTCTATCGTCTGTGTGAGGTACACGGTGTCCGCGAACGGACGCATCGCCTCGACGATCTCTTTCGTCACGTTCGGCACGCGCAGCGCGGCGGCCTCCTGGAGCTTGAACACCGGGATGCCCGCGTCGGCGAGCGCCCGCAGCGACTTGCCGATGTCCTCGTACTCGACGGCCTGGTGACAGATGTCGTAGACCATGCCGAGGTGCTTGCGCAGCGCGGCTTCCGCTTGCGGCTTGCTCAAGCCCGTCTGGCCAGCGAGCGAGCTCACGGCGCCGCTCGCGTACAGATGGTTCTTGAAATAGTCGATGGCCTCCTCGGTGGTCTCGAGAAAGCACGCGGGCTCGGGCTCGAGCGCGAGCGTCACGGTACGGCCCGTGCGCTTCTCGAGCTGCACCATGTGAGCGATCACTTTGATCACGTGGCGCGTGAACTCGTTGACGTACTCGGGACCGGTGACTTTCGGCTTGAAGCCGAGCGGTGGGCTCTGGATCGACGGATTCACTTTCGGCGATGCGACCTCGGCGAGGATGTCCGCGACCTGCATCGTGTACGTCGCGCGCGCGTCGGTGCTCCAGTCGGGCTCGTAGACGTCTTTCTTCACCATGCGGTTCTTGAACGGCCCGTACGGGAACGCGTTCACCGTGTACAGGTACATGTCGTTCGAGTGTAGGAACTCCTTGAGACGTTCGCGCTGAGCACGATCGCCCGTGAGCGTCTGCGCGGACGACGCCGAGAGACGCAGCGACACGCCAAATGACTCTTTCGGCGCGACGCGGGCCTTCACCTGCGGCACGTAGCGAGTCAGGCTGTCCCACATCTCGCTCCACGTGTCGCCCGGATGCACGAGCGTCGAATAAGTCAGATGACCCAGGCCATTGCCCAAATCCATAAGTGTTCTCGCGGTTTCTAGGGTTGTAGGTCGGCGGCTTCTCGAATATTGTATCCGGCCTCCGAAGAAATGTCGGCACGAAGCCGACCCCACCGTTGAAAAATGTAGGTACGACCATGCTACGCGCGACCGCGGACAAACTGCTGCCCACGACAATCACCGGCTCTCTGCCGCGGCCGAGCTGGTACACGGAGAACTTGGGGCTCAAGAACTTCCTGACCGCGATGGTCGAGACGCGGTTCCGCGAGCAGTACGAGGACGCGCTCGCGGTCTACTTCAACGAGCAGACGATCGCGGGCCTCGACATCGTGACCGACGGCGACGCGCGCTTCACGCAGGACATCGGCGGCCAGAGCTGGACGAGCTATCCGCCGTTCCACATGGCGGGCTTCGACGGGATCCCGAAGATGGCGCCCGTCGGCGGCGGCGGCATCGGTTTCCCGCGCGGGCATATTCTTCATGACTACATCGAGGCGCGGCTGATGCCGAGCATCGTCGGTCCGGTCGGCCGCGGCCAGATGCAGTACGCGCAGATGTACAAGGCCGCGCAGCGGATGACGAGCAAGCCCGTGAAGTTCGGCACGGTCACGCCCGAGCTCGTCGCGTTCGCGGTGCAGGACTTCCACTACAAGGACGTCCGCGAGCGCATCTGGGCGCTCAGCAACGCGTTCAACGAGGAGCTCCACGCGCTCGCGGACGCGGGCTGCCCCGTGATCCAGATGGAGGAGCCCCAGATCCACCTGCTCGCGGCGCGCGGCGTCGTCGACAAAGTGATCAACCCCGAGTACATGCTCGAGGTGTTCAACAACACCGTGCGCGGGCTGCGCGCGAAGACGGAGGTCTGGTGCCACACGTGCTGGGGCAACCCGTCGCAGCAGCGGATGTTCGCCGAGGTGCAGAGCTACAAGCCGGCGCTCAAGCTACTCAACAAGGTCGACGCGGACGTGATCACGTTCGAGTCGTGCAGCTCCGGTGGCATGGACCTCGAGGCGATCGGCCGCGAGATCAAGGACATGAAGATCGCGATCGGCGTGATCGACCACCACTCGCTGCAAGTGGAGACGCCGAAGATGGTCGCGGACCACATCCGGCTCGCGCTCAAGTACATCCCGGTCGAGCGGCTCGTGCTGTCGTCCGACTGCGGCATGGGCCGCGAGGGCATGGCGCGCCGGCACGCGCTCTACAAGATGGTGTCGCTCGTGCAGGGCACGAACATCATCCGCAAGGAGCACGGGATTCCGGAGGCGCCGTGCATCGCGGCGGATTCGAAGCTCACGCTGCTCGACGTGAAGCCCACTGACGCGAAGAAGTAGGCCGCCCTAGAGGGACTCTGGCTGCTCCTTCGGCCGCGCGTCGCCCACGCGCATGCGGCGCTCATCTCGCGGTCCCGCAGTCTTTCTGCGAACTGAGCGTCCGTCCGGCGCTCACCTGCGGGTGTCGTAGAAATCACGCTCAAAGGTAGAGG
>Ga0134079_10000222_pt1 | contig 14485 bp, 13 predicted proteins | sample 15_taG_2_FD_119770 | JGI IMG/M metagenome (GOLD analysis project Ga0134079, IMG submission 119770) | Grasslands soil microbial communities from the Angelo Coastal Reserve, California, USA - 15_D_Rain_40cm_2_09182015 | ecosystem: Environmental > Terrestrial > Soil > Grasslands ...
GATCATTGGTCATTGATCATTTGCCGAAGGAGTGCTCGGGCCCCGGGTAGCGGCCCTCGCGGACTTCCGCGGCGAACAACCGGGCGGCCTCCCGCACATCCTCCGCCAGCGCCGCGTACTTCTTCACGAATTTGGCGGAGAACTGATCGTTCAATCCCAGCATGTCGTGCAGGACGAGCACCTGCCCGTCGCAGGCCGGGCCGGCACCGATACCGATCGTCGGAATGGTCAGCGCTTTGGTGATTTGTGACGCCAGCGCCGCGGGAACGAGCTCGAGCACGACGGCAAACGCGCCGGCATCCTCCAGCGCTCGCGCGTCGGCCTTCAGCCGCTCGGCGGTCGCGTCGTCCCGTCCCTGCACCCGATAGCCACCGAGCGCGTGCACCGATTGGGGCGTCAAGCCAAGGTGTCCCATGACGGGGATTCCGACATCGACCAGACGCCGCACGGTCGGCGCAAGCGGCTGACCGCCCTCGATCTTCACCGCCTGACACCCGGTTTCCTTCATCACGCGGCCGCAATTGCGGAGCGCATCTTCGGGAGTGATCTGGTAGGTCAGGAACGGCATGTCGCAGATCACCATCGCCCGCTCGGCACCGCGCCGTACGATGGTGGTGTGATAGATCATCTGCTCGAGCGTCGCCGAGAGTGTGGACGCGGCGCCGGCCAGCACCTGATTGAGCGAGTCGCCGACGAGCAGGATGTCGATGCCGCTCGCGTCGAGCAATCGCGCGAACAGCGCGTCATAGCACGTCAGCGCGACGATGCGCTCACCCTTCTCCTTCATCTCGAGCAGGGCGCGCGTGGTGATGTTAGGCATGGTGCATCGCCTCGAGCTCGGCGATTTCGCGGCGCCAGAAGTCGCGGTTCGGCAGCTCGGGATGCGGAATCGTCAGATTCGCCCCCTGCACGGTGCGCTCGCCATACCGCACGATATCGAGGTCCAGCGTGCGCGGCCCCCAGCGCTCGCGCCGCTCACGCCCTCGCTCCGCCTCGATCGTGCGACACTGCCGCAGCAGCTCATCCGGTCCGAGAGTCGTTTCGATCAGCACCATTTGATTCAAATAGGGATCCTGGGGTACAGGTCCGATGGGCGCGGTCTCTTCCACCTGCGATACCGCGACGATGCGCGTACCCGGCAGCTCGCTGAGACGCCGGCGCGCGTGCGCGAGCTGCGCCGCCCGGTCACCGATGTTGGACCCGAGGGCGACGTACACGCGTTCGCGAGCGGCGGTGGTCACGGCGGGCTACGCTACGTTCGCAAAGCCACGAGTCAAGTCACGGAGCATAGTAGCGACCTGTTCGAGGTCGCGGGTAGCCCGTTCGAGGTCGGTCAGTCCTTGCGCGGCCTGCACCGCGCGCGTCGCGACGTCGTCCGCTTCGGCGCGGTTCTGGCCGGCGATACTCGCCACGGCGTTGATGCGCTCGCGCAGCCGGTCGAACGCCACATTCTGCTCGCCGGCGGCGGTGGTGATGCGACCGGCGTGCGCCGTCGCCTCCGCGGTGGCGGCCACGATCGCGTCGAGCGCCTCGAGCGCGGCCGCCGACAGCTCCTCGACGTCGCCCACGTTGACCTGCCCGCGCCGCATCTGTTCCACGACTTCGCCGACTTGCGTGTGAATGTCCTGGACGAGCTCACCCGCTTCCGCCGCCGCGGCGGCGCTCTGCTCGGCAAGCCTGCGGACTTCATCGGCGACGACGCCGAATCCTTTGCCATGCTTCCCCGCGCGCGCCGCTTCGATCGCGGCGTTCAGCGCCAGGAGATTGGTCATGTCCGCCAGCTCGCGAATCGACGCGATGAAGCCGGTGATGCGCCGGCTCATCTGCCCGAGCTGCTGCACCTTGCTCGAGCTCTCGCCGACGAAGGCCTTGAGCGCGACGAGCCGCTCGATCGCCTCGCGGATCTGTTTGCGGTTCCGGCTCGCGACATCGCTCGCGGCGGTGGAGGCGCGAGCCGCCCCCACGCCGTCATCGGAGACGCGGCGTGAGACCTGCGCCAGGCTCTCCGTGGCCTCCAGCCCGCCGGACACTTCGCTTTCCTCGCGCCGCACGCCTTCGCGAATCACGCCGGTAGACGCGGCGACCGCGGCGGCCGCTTCCTTGAGCGCCTCGGCGGTCTGGGCGATGCTCGCGAGCTGGCGCGTCATGCGCTCCACCGTCTCCACCAGCGGACGGCGCAGGTCGGTGATGTGGACGGCGGTGGCGAGCTGGTTGGCGAACGTCGTGATGGTGAGAATGTCCTGGCGGCGGTAGCTGTTCTTTTTGTGGTGCTCCAGCTCCAGCGTGCCGATGACGTGATCGCCGAACTTGAGCGGTACGATCACCAGGCTCTGCACTTCGATGGGCGCGTCGGCGACGCGCTTGTCGCGCGTCACATCGTCGATCACGATCGTCTCACCGCTCGTCGTCACGGCGCGCCGCAGCGCCGTGATGTCCTCCGACGGCTCCCCCCGCCCTTCCCGGCCGCGCTCGGAGCGATGCACCAGCGACAGTACGCTATCGTGGAGTCGGTAGATCCGGAAATCGCCCCAATCCACCAGCCGGTGCGCCAGCCGCTCGATGCGCTGGAACGAGTCCGCCAGGCTGATGTTGGCGGTGATCACCGCCTCCATCGCGTGGATCTTGTTCAGCTCCTCGGCAGAGATCGCTTCGTCGATCATCTGCTTGAGCAGCAGGCCGAGGAACGTGAGGACGAGGCCGACCAGAATCCACGCCCCGAAGGACCAGGCCACCACCGCCCCGACGAAGATCGTGGCGGCAAGCAGCGTCGCGGCGTACGCGATCACCTCGTAGCGCACGATCATCAGCCGCTCGGCCGGCTCCAGCTTTGCGCGGATGATCAGACTGAAGTAGAAGAGCACGCGGCCGAACACGAAGTAGGCGAGCGCATATCCGGCGAGTGCCGGCAGCAGGTCGATGTTGACCACGGGGATCGGCGCGCCGCCGGCCACCATGCCCAGCCAGCTCAGGACAGTGGCGTAGACGCCGAAGGCGGCGACGAGGGTGATGACCTCACGCCCCAGATTGATCCAGGCGACGCGAAGCGGCTTGCGTTGCCACAGCGAGTCGGTGACCGGTATCGCCGCCGCGATCGCCAGCGCCGTGGCAGGCACCCCGACCAGCAGGCTCCCCGCGATCCCCACCAGCGCCGTCTGGGTGAGGTAGGAATACTTGCTAAGCGGAACCGTCAGACCGCGCAGCGCGATGGCGGCGCCGAACATGACGGCGATTTCGGGGATCTGACTGAGCCAGCGTGGGTCGAGGATGAGAATCGCCACCAGGATGGCGGTGCCGATCCACGCCAGCGCCTGGCTGTAGAGTGCGACGAAGCGCGAGATACTCATGCGTGTACCGCGGCCGCCAGGTCGCGCGTCAGCCGTTCCGCGGCCGCGACGCCCCCTGTCGCGAGGGCATCCATCAGGGCGCTGCCGACGACGACGCCATCGGCGTGCCGGGCGGCCGCCGTCGCCTGCGCCGGCGTCCCGATACCGAATCCGACCGCGACGGGCACGCGCGTGATCGCGCGGATGCGACCCACGTGATGCGCGAGATCGGGAGGCACGGTGTCGCGCGCGCCGGTGACGCCGAGCCGCGAGATCAGGTACACGAATCCGCTCGCGTTCTTCAGGGCGGCGGCGAGCCGCTCGTCGTCCGTGGTCGGCGCGACGAGCCGAATGAGGGACAGGGCGCTGCTCGCGACCGCCTGTTCCACGCCCGCATCGGCACCGGCGGGGAGATCGGTCAGCAACACTCCCGAGACACCGGCGCCCTGCGCATCGCGAATGAAACGGTCGACACCGTGGGCCATCACCGGATTCAGATACGTCATGATGATGACCGGCACGTCGAGCGCCGCTTGCCGCACCAGGTCGAGGACACGGGGCAGCGTCATCCCCTGTTCCAGCGCGGCCTGGGTGGTGCGTTGGATCGTCGGCCCGTCGGCGAGCGGGTCGGAGAACGGGACACCGACCTCGACGAAGTCGGCGCCGGCCGCCGCGACGCGTCGCAGCACGTCGAGCGAGACGTCGGGAGTGGGGAATCCCGCGGTGATGTACGGCATGAGTGCGCGCTTTTTGCCCAGGGCTCGCCACTGCTGAGCGAGAGAAAGGGGCGACACACGGTCAGACAAAGTAGTCGCTGACGTTGATGCCGTATTTGACCGGGTCGGTGACCTTGACGATGGTGCGCGGGTAGTTGCCGTTCGCATCTTTCTCTGACAGATCGACCACGGTCCCGGGCTTGAGCAGCGCGCCATCCGGGGTCGTGACGATCCGGACCACAGGGCGATGCACGTGTCCCACGTCGGGGTTGGCGGTGTGCACCAGCGCCACCTCGTACGTGTCCAGAATGACGCACGTTCCGACGGGATAGATGCCGATCAGGTTGATGAACGCCTTGACCACGACCGGATCGTAGCCGCGGCGCGGGTTCTCCCACATCTCCTTCAGCACCTGATCGGGTTGGATGGGGACGGTCTGATACACGCGCCGGCTCGTCGCCGCATCGAAGCCGTCCGCCACGGCGATGATCTTGGAATAGATCGAGAGAATGCGCGGGCGAATCGACTTGGGATAGCCGGTCAGGTCGATCTTCATGTGGTGCTCGTACGCCACGACCATTCCCCGATACGGGATCTCGCCGTAGCCGCGCAACCCGAACAGCGTGAGCACGCCGAGCCACGGATGCGCCTGCATGATGCGCCATTCTTCCTCGGTGAGGCCGCCGTCCTTATTCAGAACCTCGAGCGGCACGCGCGATTTCCCCACGTCGTGGAACAGCGCGGCCATGCCGACATCGTAGAGCTGCAGCTTGGTGAGTCCCAGCTTGCGGCCCAGCGCGACCGAGAAGATGCAGACGTTGACCGAGTGGGTGAACGTGTACTCGTCGTAGTCGCGCAGCGTGGTGAGGCCGACGAGCGACGACTCGTTATTGAGCACTTGATCGACGATCGCCTGCACGGCGCGCTTCACTTTCTTCACGTTGGCCGTGCGACCCATGCGAATGCTGTTGATGACTTCCTTGGTGACCGCCACCGAGCGCGCGTAGGTGCGCTTGGCCGCTTCCTTCTGCCGCTCCTCCTCCTCGACGTCCTCTTCCGCCTCGAGCGGCGGCTCGACGCTGATGAACGAGACCCCTCCGTCCGTCAGCTTCTGCGACAACTCGAACAACTTGTTGGGGTTCGCTTCCTTCGCGGCGTACGACAGCAGCAGCGACACAAACACCTGCAGCTGGCGCCGGTCTACGCCTTCGTCCATGCGCACCGCGCCGACACCGCATTGCTGGAAGATGTTGAGGATGTGCGAGAAGGACGCGTAGTTGTCGAGGTCGAGTCGCAGGCGCGTCGAGTTCACGAAGATGAACTCGCCCTGGATGCGAATCTCGAGCTCGCGCTCGACGTCGAGCAGCTGTTTGGTGGTGGCCGAGAGATCGTCGAGTGCCTTCTGCACCTGGGCGTTCTCGATGGGATACAGCTTCAGCGAGCGGAACGCGGTGTACATCACGACCAGGAAGTCCCGACCGGCGTGACGGAGGAAACCGTCCGTGGTCTGGACGGTCTCCATCATCGACGGGCGCTTCCCGCCGCCGGCGGGTGCCGTCATGTGGCCGGCCCGACCTCGCGCAGCGCGCGATTCACCGCGTTGCGGACGAGCGGCTCCTTATCCTGCATGACCTTTTCCAGCACGTCGCGCGCCGCCGGCGTGCGGATCTTGCCGAGCGCCATCGCGGCACAGGCGCGCGTTTCGGGATCCTCCTTGCGCGCCAGCAAGCCTTTGGAGATCAGGATTTTCTCCAGCGCCGCGATGCCCGGGGCGCCGGCGAGCGAGCCGTAGGCTTCGAAAAACGCCATCTTCTCGGTGAGGTCGGCTTCCTTCAGCTTCGCCCCCAGCACGGCGGCCTCGATGCGGGGGAACGCATTGCGGTGCCCGCGTTGGCCCAGAAACTTGACCGCGGTAATCCGGACGTCGCGCTCCCCGTCGTCGATCGCCTTCTCGAGGAGGCGGGTCGCGCTGGGGCTGCCGATGGTGGTGAGCGCTTCGACGACGGCCAGCTTCAGATCGCGCTCGCCGTGTTCGAGCAGCGGCCCCATCCCCTCCGGTGCTCCGGTCAGCTTCAGGCGGCCGGCGACGCGGACCATCTCGATCTGCACGACCGCATCGCTGCTCGCGAGCGCCTTGAGCACTTCCCCCGCGTGGGTTTGCGCCAGGCGCTCGGCCGATGACTGCACCAGCGCGCGCACGCGCTCGTTATGCAGCCTCGGCAGCCAGCCCATGAGGGGTGTCAACGCGTCGGCGCGCAGCTCACTGAACAGCTCGGTCAGGTCCTCTTCGGTCGGATGACTGGTCGCTTCGTCCAGCGACTGCAGCAGCTGGGACAGCGCATCGGCCTGGGAGAGGCGGGTCGGCAGCTGCTCGAGGATCTGGCGGTGCTCGGGGATCACCTCGCGGGCGCGCTGCAGAATGACCTTGCATTCGCGCAGGATGAACGCGACCGAGCGGAAGTCTCCCGCGCCCAGCAGATACGGGATGAAGTTCTCGACGATCGAAATCAGCTCTGCGCGGACCGTGCCGTAGATCTGCAGCTCCAGCAAGTCGAACAGCATCGCGAGCACGTTGCGGCGCAGATCCTGGGCGTACTCGCGCTCGACCTCTTTGTGGAGATACTCGATCTCCTTGTCGTCGAGGAAGTAGAGCGTGGTGTCGAAGTCGTCGACCGAAACGAGGCCCTCGCGCTTGGGGGGCACTTCCTCTTCGACCTGGCGGCGAATCGCCATGGGATCGGTCGAGCCGCCCTCCTCGCCGGGCCCTCCCGCTCCGATGCTCGGACCCGCCTCCGAGCGCTCGATCGGGACGGCGCTCTCGCTGGCAAGCTCGCGGAATGTGTAGCTGATGAGTTGGAAGTCTTCCGCCCACAGCAGCGTCAGCAGATCGTCGGGCGCGTCCGCCTGCAGGTTCTTGGCCTGCTGCAGGACGGCGAGGAAGCGGACGATTTCGACGTCTTCCACACCGGGCTTGAAGGTCAGCGAGCGCACGCCGTCCTTGTACAGCGTCCACGCGATACTCTCGTGGCGCTGATCCTGGTTGTAGATGACGTGATCCTCCCAGCGCATTTCCGTTTCGCCGATGTCCAGGATCAGATCATCCGTGGCTTGCCAGATCTGGCGGAAGGCGGTGCGGATGTTCTCGACCGCGCGCTGGTAGACGGGGTTGTTCGGCAGGTATAGCTGCGTCGCCCGCATCCCTTTGCTGACGATCTGCATCAGCTCCTCCACCTGTGAGGGTGGGAGGGCCAGCTCGGGGACCTCGGGCGCGGGATTCGTCAGAGCGCGGCTCCCGTAAGCTCCGCGACCATGGCGACGTCTTTGTCGCCACGACCGCTCAAATTGATGAGGATGAGATCGTCGGAGGCTCGGCGGCTCTTCAACACCCACGCGATGGCATGGGCACTCTCAAGTGCCGGGAGGATGCCTTCCAGCCGCGAGAGGGCGGCGAAGGCATCCAGGGCCTCCTGATCAGTCACGGCGTCATACAATACGCGACCCGTGTCCTTCAGGTAAGCGTGCTCCGGGCCCACGCCGGGGTAGTCGAGACCAGCCGACACGCTATGAGCGGGCTGGACCTGCCCGTCGGCGTCCTGCAACAAATAACTCAGACTCCCGTGGAATACGCCCGGCCGTCCGGCGCCCAGCGTCGCCGCGTGGCGATGACTGGCGACCCCCTCGCCTGCCGCTTCCACGCCCACGAGCTGCACGCCGGAGTCCGAGAGGAACGCGGTAAAGATTCCCATCGCGTTCGAGCCGCCGCCCACACACGCCACGACAACGGTGGGCAGCCGGCCGAGCTGCTCGAGGACCTGAGCACGCGCTTCGCGTCCGATGACTGACTGGAAGTCGCGGACCAGACGCGGAAACGGATCTGGTCCGACCACCGAGCCGATGATGTAGTGGGTGGTGGTGACATTCGTGACCCAGTCGCGCAACGCTTCGTTGGTGGCGTCCTTGAGCGTCCGCGTTCCCGACGTCACGGGGACGACCTTGGCGCCCATCAATTCCATGCGGTACACGTTGAGCCGCTGGCGGCGCATGTCTGCTTCGCCCATGTAGACGATGCACTCGAGTCCGAAGCGCGCGCACACCGTCGCCGTAGCGACGCCATGCTGGCCGGCTCCCGTCTCGGCGATGATACGCCGCTTCTTCATGCGCTGCGCCAGCAGCACCTGGCCGAGCGTGTTGTTGATCTTGTGAGCGCCCGTGTGGTTCAAGTCTTCACGCTTTAGAATGACCTTGGCGCCAACCTGGGCGGAAAGGCGCGGGACCGCGGTGATGGGCGTCGGCCGGCCCACGTAGTTGCGGAGCAGGTCGTCCAGCTCCGACCAGAACCGCGGATCGGCCCGGGCCGCATCATACACGGCCGCCAACTCCTCGAGCGCATGCATCAATGTTTCGGGGACGTAGCGACCGCCGTACGGGCCGAATCTGCCGGTAACGGATGTGTCGTGTGCGCTCATCGTTGTTCACACCCTGAAGGGTGTGCGTTAGCCGGTCGATTCACGATCGAACTCCGCTCTCTCGCTTTACTCCAACCAACTGTCGCACCGCCCCCTCAGGATCACCGTGCCGAGCCACACTCGTCCCCACGAGGACCAAGTCGGCCCCCGCCCCGGCGAGGCGCTCTACGTCTGCGCGGCGCTCGACCCCGCTTTCGGCCACCACGGTCACTCCCGCTGGCACCCGGCTGATGATCTGCTCGGCTCCGCGCAGGTCGAGATCGAACGTCGTGAGATCCCGCGCGTTCACGCCCAGGACGCTGGGGCGCGCTGCCAGGGCGGCGTCGAGCTCAGCTTCAGCATGGACCTCGACGAGCGTCGCCAATCCCCAGGTGCGGGCTGCCTTGCCCAGCATGCGCAGCTGTTCGGCCGAGACGGCACGCGCGATCAGCAGCACAGCGCTCGCGCCGGCAGCTCGCGCTTCCATTATCTGCAGCTCGTCGAGGATGAAGTCCTTGCGGAGCACGGGTACGGAAACCGCGGCAGCCACGCGCGACAGGTCCTCGAGCGATCCTCCAAAGTGCGTCCCTTCGGTGAGCACCGAAACGGCCATGGCGCCGCCGCGCAGGTACGCCCGCGCGTGGACCACCGGATCGAGGTCGGTGCGGATCGCGCCCTGCGACGGTGAGCGGCGCTTCACTTCCGCGATCAGGCCGACGGTATCGCCGACGTCGCCGGGGAACGGGCGGACGGCCGGGCCCGCCGCGGCGGCTCTTTCCAGCTCGGCAGCACTAACGCGCAGCGCGGTCACCCGCGAGCGCGCTTCCGCCAGAATAGCGTTTAGTGAGGCGTGGTGCGGGTTTTCAGGCATCCTTGCGTTCGGTTGATTTTCGGGTAGATTACTTTTTCGGTAAATCTTCGGGAGCCATCATGCCGGTGACGCGTCGCCAGCGCGAGATCCTCGACTACATCACTAAGCACCTCGATGACAAAGGGTATGCTCCCAGCTTCGAGGAGATCGCCCGTCAGTTCGGCTTCCAGTCCCTCGCGACGGTTCACGAGCACCTCACCAATCTGGAACGCAAGGGATACATCCGCCGCACGCACAACGAAAGCCGCGCGATCGAAGTCGTTCCTCCCAAGGGTCAAACCGGGGCAACGGAGCTGCCGTTGCTGGGCCTGGTGGCGGCCGGACACCCGATCGAGGCGGTCACGAACGACGAAACCATTGCGGTCCCCGATGAGCTCCTGCCGCGCCGTGGGCGCAGCTATGTCCTCAAGGTGCGGGGCGATTCGATGATCGACGAGCACATCAAGGACGGCGATTACGTCGTCGTTCAGGAACGCAATCAGGCCGACAGCGGCCAAACGGTGATCGCGCTCGTTCATGGCGCAGGCGTAACCGTCAAACGGTTCTATCGTGAGCCCGGCGGCTGGATCAGGCTACAGCCCGCCAATGACACCGTGCAGCCCCTGCGCATCAACGAACGGGACGTGATCGTCCAGGGCGTGGTGGTGGGCGTCATCAGGAAATACTAGCCGTAGCCTTGCGCAGCCGGTCGAGCGCGCCGCGCGCCGCCCCGGATGCGACAACCTCGCGCGCCCTGCCGATGCCCTCGGCGAGTGAGCCCGCGATGCCCGCCACGTAAATCGCCGCGCCCGCGTTCAGCAGCACGGCCGCCAGTCCCGAAGGGTCCGCAGAGCCGTTTCCCAGAATTCGCTCCAACCGTTCGGCATTCGCGGCCGGTTCTCCACCCTGCAGCTCCGCGACATCCCTGATGCCCAGGCGGAATCGCTCCGGATCGATCTCCCAGCGACGCACGCTGCCGTCCTTCACCTCCCATACATCCGTGATTCCGTGGGGTGAGATCTCATCCATGCCGACGCGGCCGTGTACGACGAGCGCGTGCTCGGCGCCGAGGCGCAGCAGCGCATCGGCGACGATACCGGCGCGATCGGGATCGGCGACGCCGACGACCTGGCGGCGCACACTGGCCGGATTCGCGAGCGGGCCGACGAGATTCATCAGCGTCGCAGTCCCAAGCTCACGCCGGACAGCCCCCACATGCTTCATGGCCGGATGAAAGTTGGGCGCAAACAGGAATACGACGCGCGCCTCCTGCAATACTCGAGTCGCCGTCGACGCATCGAGCATGATCCGGAGGCCGAGTGCTTCGAGCACGTCCGCGGACCCGCAGCGCGACGTATACGAGCGATTGCCATGTTTGGGGACAACCGCGCCCGCGCCGGCGGCGACGAATGCCGCGACGGTCGAAATGTTGAACGTTGATACGGTGCCGCCGCCCGTCCCGCATGTGTCGACGAGATGTTCGTGAGGGACATCGATGCGGACCATGGCCGCGCGCAATGCGCGCGTGGCACCGGCCAGCTCATCCGCGGTTTCGCCCTTGGCACGCAGCCCCAGCAACAGGCCGCCGATTTGCGCGGGCGTCGCTTCGCCGCTCATCACGACGCCGAAAACCTCGGCCGTCTGCTCTTCCGAGAGCGATTGGCGATTGGCGAGTGCACTGAGCGCGCGGCGCAGCGGCGAAGCGTCCATGGGGGTTTAAGCCTATCACCCTTGTCAAATAGTGACAACGAGTTGCATCTTTCCCACCGTGACGAGCCGCTCCCACCCCTTCCTCGCGGTGGTCCAGTACGACGGGAGCGGCTTCGCAGGGTGGCAGCGGCAGCCGAAGGATCGCACGGTTCAAGCGGATTTCGAGGCGGTGCTGGAGCGCCTCATGGGTCGGCGCACCGTCGCGACCGGCGCCGGCCGCACCGACACCGGGGTTCATGCCCTGGGCCAGGGCGTCAGTTTTCGGGGGAGCGAGCGGTGGGGTACAGAGCCGAACGCGCTCCGTCGAGCCCTGAATGCGCTGCTGCCACGTGAGATCTGGGTGCAGCAGGTGCACCGAATGCGGCCGGGATTCGATGCGCGACGCAGCGCGACGGCGCGTCGGTACCGGTATCTGATCGGAACGGATGACGCTGCCGCGTCCCCGTTTCGCAGGCCGTACGAATGGGCGCTCGGTCCCGGGGGGCGGGGGGGAGGGGGGGGGGCGCTCGACGTCAGCGCGCTCCAGCGCGCGGCGGTCGCTCTCGTGGGAGCGCACGACTTTCGCGGCCTGGCTGCGGCCGGCGCGAACACCGCCCATTACCGATGCCGCGTGGCGCTAGCCGAATGGGCGCCGCGAGCGGACGGAATGGGGATGGCGTTCACGGTCGAGGCCGATCGGTTTCTGCATCACATGGTGCGCTTCATTGTCGGCACTATGGTCGATATCGCCCTTGGCCGGCGCCCGCCGGCGGATTTCCCCCGTCTGCTCAGTGCGACCGATAATCTGGCGGCTAGCCCGCCCGCACCGCCTCAGGGCCTGTACCTGGAGGCGGTGCAGTATCCACCGGACCTCTACGCCGAGGAGTCGACCGCATGAAGTTTTTCCTCGACACGGCCAGTCTCAAGGACATCAGCTGGGCGGCGCAGGCCGGGCTGATCGATGGTATCACCACGAATCCCTCGCTCCTCTCCAAGCAGGCCGGCGATCTCGATCCGCGCGACGTGCTGAAAGAGATCTGCTCGCTCGTCGATGGCCCGGTCTCGGCCGAGGTTGTGGCGGTGGACGCGGACGGCATGATCAAGGAAGGCACCGAGCTCGCGAAAATCGCCGAGAACATCGTCGTGAAGGTTCCGATGCTCGAAGCGGGAATGGTCGCGGTGCGGCGTCTGGCGTCGGTGGGCATCCGCACCAACGTGACGCTGTGTTTTTCGAGCGTGCAGTGCCTCATCGCGGCCAAGGCGGGCGCGTCGTACGTCAGTCCGTTCATCGGCCGGCTGGACGACGTCGGGCAGGAAGGGATGGACGTCATCCGTGAAGCGCGGGTGATCTTCGACAATTACAACATCGAAACTGAAATCCTCGCGGCATCCATTCGCCATCCGCGGCACGTCGTCGAAGCGGCGATGATCGGCGCGGACGTTGCGACGCTGCCGCCCGACGTGCTGAAGAAGCTGCTGCAGCATCCGCTGACCGATCGCGGTCTCGATCAGTTCCTCGCCGACTGGAGCAAGCTGGTCGCGCGAGCGAAGGCCGCGGTTTGAACTGGGTTTCGCCGCTCTCTACACGGTACGCGTCTCCGGCCATGCAGGCGCTCTGGGGCGAGCGCCGTCGCATCGGTCTGTGGCGCCGGCTGTGGCTGGCGCTGATGGAAACCCAAAAAGAGCTCGGGCTGGAAATTCCCGATGCCGCGCTCACGCAGCTGCGGGCGCACCTCGACGACGCTGATCTCGACAAGGCCGCCGAGTACGAGCGGCGCCTGCGCCACGACGTCATGGCGCATATCCACCACCTCGGCGATCAGGCTCCGGCCGCCCGGCCCTACATCCACCTGGGCGCGACGAGCGCGTTCGTCACCGACAACGCCGACCTGCTCCTGATGCGGGAGGCGATGGTCCTCCTCCTGGGGCGGATCGGCGCCGTGCTCGTCGCTCTTGCCAAGCAGGCGCGGCGGTATCGCGCCCTCCCCTGCCTCGCGTACACGCACTTCCAGGCTGCACAGCTCACCACCGTCGGGAAGCGCATGACGCTCTGGATGCAGGATTTCGCCCTCGATGCCGAAGAGGTCCTGCATCGGATCGCCACGATGCGCTTCCGCGGCGTCAAAGGGACGACGGGGACCCAGGCGAGCTTTCTCGAGCTCTTCGACGGCGATCACGCCAAGGTCAGCGAGCTCGACACCCGCGTGGCGCGCACGATGGGATTCGATGCGGTCTTCCCGGTGACTGGGCAGACCTATACCCGTAAGCTCGACGCCCAAATCCTCGCGGTGCTGTCCGGCATAGCGCAGTCGGTCGCGAAATTCGCCACCGATCTCCGGTTGTTGCAGCACGAGGGCGAGGTACTCGAGCCGTTCGAGGGCGAGCAGGTCGGCTCGTCCGCCATGCCCTACAAGCGCAATCCGATGCGCGCCGAGCGGATGACCGGACTCGCCCGGTTCGTGATCGAGCTCGAGGGAAATGCCGCACACACGGCGGCTCAGCAGTGGCTCGAGCGGACGCTCGATGACAGCGCCAACCGCCGCCTCGTGATCCCGGAGGCGTTCCTGGTGACGGATGCGCTGCTCGTGCTCGCGACGAATGTCGCCGCCGGGCTGGAGGTGCGGGAATCCACGATCGCCGCGCATGTAGCCGACGCCATGCCGTTTCTCGCGACCGAGCGGCTGCTCATGCGTGGCGTGAAGGCGGGCGGCGACCGCCAGCGGCTCCACGAGGTCATCCGCGGTCACAGCTTGCAAGGCGCCAAGGATCTGCTCGAGCGGCTGGCCCACGATGCGGAATTCAAGCGCCTCGGTGTGCGCGCCACGGCCGGCGAGCTCGAACCAGCAGGATACGTGGGCCGGGCTCCACAACAGGTCGACGACTTCCTCGATCGCGTGCTTCCCGACGTGACGCGCTCCATTCAGGCGGCCGCGCCGGCGGCGGCCGCAGCGGAGGTACAGGTATGACCGGTGCCGTCCTGGTTCAAAGCAAGCTGCCACTCCCGCTGCTGCGGCGCGGGAAGGTGCGAGAGGTCTACGAGGTCGATGACACCACACTGCTGCTCGTGGCGAGCGACCGGGTCAGTGCGTTCGATGTCGTGATGCTCGAAGCGGTCCCGCACAAGGGCGCGGTGCTCACACAGATGAGCGCGTTCTGGTTCGCGCGCCTGCACTCGGTGATGCCGCACCACCTGCTCTCCGCAGACGTCGATGAGATCATCCGGCGGGTGCCCGTGCTGGCTCCGCACCGCGACGAGCTGCATGGCCGTGCGATGCTGTCGCGACGAGCCACCACGGTGCCGTTCGAGTGCGTGGTCCGCGGCTACATCTCGGGCTCTGCCTGGGCCGAGTACAAGCAATCGGGTACGTTAGCCGGCGAGGCCTTGCCCAAGGACCTCGTCGAGAGCGCGCGGCTCGATCCTCCGATCTTCTCGCCGGCGACCAAGGCCGAGCAGGGCCACGA
>Ga0134079_10000223_pt1 | contig 14465 bp, 12 predicted proteins | sample 15_taG_2_FD_119770 | JGI IMG/M metagenome (GOLD analysis project Ga0134079, IMG submission 119770) | Grasslands soil microbial communities from the Angelo Coastal Reserve, California, USA - 15_D_Rain_40cm_2_09182015 | ecosystem: Environmental > Terrestrial > Soil > Grasslands ...
CACGAGACCGGCGCGCGCATTCTGAAAGAGAAAGTCGCCGCCTGGGACAAGGACGAGCGCGTGGAGGGGTTGCTGGTGAAGTACCAGCACTTCTACGGCGGGTTCGATCAGGTCGCCACCAGCCGCCGCTGGTACCGGCGTGAGGTGCGGTGCGTGCGGCTCGGCAGGGACATTCGTCCGTATCAGGGCGCCCAGGGATTCCGCGTCGGCGACGGCTACCGGAAGATCCGCGCGCGCGTCACGGACGCCGAGATGTTTCACTACGGCTGGGCCCGCCCGGCGAAAGCGATCAAGCAGAAGCTCGAGATCTCGAAGACCATCTACCCGTGGGGTGGCGACCGCTTCGACAAGGAACAGGCGCGCGGGCACCTCGAGTGGATTCCGCTCCTCAAGCCGTTCACCGGCACGCACCCGGCCGCCGCCCGCCATTGGATCGAGCCGCGCGCGCACGACCCCGAGCGCGTGATCGGTCCGCGCCACTTCAAGGTCGAGCACCTGCGCTACTACGTGTCGGATTGGATCGAGCGGGTGACGGGCGCCCGGCTGTTCGAGTTTCGAAACTACGAGCTGGCGTAGGGCGTCGGCCGACCGGCCGGCAGTTTCCCCGATGCGATCATCGCGCCATACACACGGACGTACTCTTCGGCCATGGTGCGATGCGTGAAGTAACGCTCCGCGTGCGCCCGGCACGCGTCCGGCGAACGCGTCGAGATCGTCTCCGCGGCCACCAGCATCTCCTCGAGCGTGTCACACAGCGCGCCGACCGTGGGGGTCAGGATTTCGGGTAACGCGCCGCGGTGTGTCCCGATCACGGGCGTCCCGGAGAAGAGCGCTTCGATCGTCGTGAGGCCGAACGGCTCGTCCCACAGCGCGGGCATCCACAGACAGCGCGCGCGCGCCAACAGGACGGCTTTCCGGTTTCCGTCGACCTCGCCCACGTACTTGACCACCCCCGTGAAGCTGGGGCGCCACCCGCCCGCGAGAATCAATTGCCGGCCCGAACGCTTGGCCGCTTCGATCGCCAGGTGATATCCCTTGGTGCTGTGGAGGCGGCCGAGGAACAGGTCCCACTGCTCTTTGCGGCGGCGGAATACGAACTCCGCGGGATCGAGGCCGTTGTACACGAACGCGTGGCTGCCGTGACGGCGCGCATGATCGCGCGAGAGAAAGATCGTGTTCGGGGGCAGCGGCGCACCGAGTTTCCAGTTGCCGTGCGCCGTCTCGACGAACGGCAGCGTGGTCGGTCCGCGCTTCAAGGGGAAATGGACGTGGAGGATGTCGGCGCCGTCGGGGAGGAACGGCGTCAGGTCGGCGCCCGCGTCCTTGAGGACCTTGGGCGGCACCTCGACGACCTTCGCGGCCTCGGCGACGCGCGTGCCCGGCTGCGCCAGCAGCGTCACGCGATGGCCCAACTCGGCCAGCCCGCGGACTAGCGCGACCACGACGCGCTGCGTGCCGCCATAGCCTTCGACCGGCAACCGGTGGTGCGACGCGACCACGACGTGCATGGGCGCCCCAGTATAACTACCTTCGGGGCATGTCGCCTCGGCCGCTGACCATTCTCCAACTCACACACGCGGGCGACGGCGCCGGCTCCACCCAGTCCATCCTCAGTCTGAGTCGCCATCTGGCGCGGCGTGGCCATCGTGTGCTCGTCGGGTGCCGGCCCGACGCCCTGTTGGGACGTCTCGCCGCCGAGGCGCGACTGCACGTCGTCCCGCTCCAGTTCAACCGGGTCGGCGCTCTGGCCGACACGCTCGCGACGGTGATGGACCGCGAGCATGTCGATGTCGTGAACAGCCACGACACGCGCGACCGCCGCGCGCTCACGTGGCTGCGCTGGCGCGGCCGGCTCCCCCAGCCGTTCGTCGTGACGCGCCGCACGATGCCGTTGACGCTGCCGCCGGAGCTCGTCGCGATCGGCCTCACCGCCGATCGCACCATCGCCGTGAGCGGCGGGGTCGCGGACGCGCTGCGGCGGCGGTTCCATCCCGGCGGGCGGCTGCGCGTCGTCCCGAACGGCATCGACCTCGAGCGCGTCGACGCGGAGCCCTCGGAGGCGGAGCTGGCGGCCGCGCGCGCTGCCCTCGGACCCCTGGACGGCCGGCCGGTCGTGGCGGTGGTCGCGCGCCGCAAAGACCAGCACATCCTCCTCGCCGCGCTGCCGACGTTGCGCCGCCCGGTGGCCGTGGCATGCGTGGGGATCGAGCCCGATCGCGAGCTGATCGCTTTGCGCGACGCGCTACCGGGGCGCCACAAAGTGGCGTTCGTCTCGTTCACGGAGCGGCCGTTGCCGTTCTACCGACTGGCGGCCCTCGCCGCGCTGCCGTCGCGGATCGAGGGGCTGTCCCAGGCGCTGCTCGAAGCGATGGCGCTGGGGCTGCCGGTAGTCGCGTCGGAGGCGGGCGGCAACGCCGACCTGGTCACTTCGGGGGAGACGGGGCTCCTCGTCCCGCCCCTCGATCTCAAAGCATGGGCGGTGGCCCTCGACCGCGTGTTGGGCGACGGCGCCTTCCGCAGCCGCATCGCCCGCGCCGGCCGTGACCTCGTGCGCTCGAGCTTCACACTCGAGCGGACGGCGGAGCGAACGGAGGCCGTATACGGCGAGGCGATCGAACGACGCCGATTGCTCGGCGGGCGACGTTCTCGTTAACATTCGAACCGATGCCCGCGCCGCTCACAGTCGTCATTCCCACACTCAACGAGGCGAGTCAAATCGCCGACTGCGTGCGCGGACTGGTCGCGTGGGCCGGCGAAGTGATCGTCGTGGACGCGGGCTCGAAGGACGGCACCGCGGCGGCGGCGACGGCGGCGGGGGCCCGCGTGTTGGGCGGCGCGGTGCCGGGGATCGCGGCGCAACGCAACGCCGGCATCGCGGCGGCGAAACATGAGTGGGTGTTCGCGCTCGACGCCGATGAGCGCATCGGGCCCGATCTCGCGGGCGAGCTCGCCGCCGTCGCGGCCGCGCCGCGGCACGAAGCCTATCGCGTCAAGCGCCGCAATCTGTTTCACGGCCACGTGCTGCACCGCGGTCACTGGGGCCGCGATTGGGTCGTGCGCCTATTCAAGCGCGACCGCCGCTTCGGCGGCGCGACGGCGCATCCGGGCCTGCAGGGTGTGACCGATTTCGGCGCGCTATCCCACGAGCTGGACCACACGCCCTACCGCGATCTCCGGCACCATCTCGATAAGTTGATTACCTACAGCCGCATGAGCGCCGACGACCTGGCCGCCGGGGGCCGCCGCGCTTCGTGGAGCGACCTCACGCTGCGCCCGGCGGCGCGATTCTGGCGCGAGTACCTCCTGCATGGCAGCGTGTTCGACGGCCGGCTGGGGGTGATTCACGCCGGCATCAGTGCGGTGGGAGTGTTCTTGAAGTACGCATTTCTGTGGGAGCGAGGAGAGCAACGCGGTGCCTAAGACGTTCCTCTTGACCGACGAGTTCCCCCCGATACAGACCGGCGTCGCCCGCATGATGGGAGAGATCGCGCGGCGGTACCCGCGAGGCGAGCTGCTCGTGTCCACGGGCCAGCACCGCGACTCGCAGGACGCGGACACGCGATATAGCGGCGTCGGCGGCGCGATCATCGACCGCCTCCCGATTCCGTCACGCACGCTCAAGACGTTGCCCGGGCTCCTGTTCTGGTCGCGCCGCGTCGCCACGCTGGCGCGCCAGCACAAGCCGCACTTCGCCTGGTGCGATTCGATTCGCCCCTGCGCCTACCCGGCGAAGTGGGTGCACGAACGCGTCAAAGTGAAATACGGCGTCCTGGTCCACGGCGGCGACCTGCTCAAGGAGCTGCACGCGATCCACCATTCGGCATTCGCGCGCAAAACCGCCAAGGCGCTGCTCGGCTCCGCGCAAGCCGTTGTCGCGAACAGTCAGTGGACGCGGGAGCAGGCCCAGACCGTGCTGCGCGAGCTCGGCCTCGATCCGCTCGCGGAGCAGGTGAAGCTCGTGCCGCTCGGCACCGACCCCGAGCAATTCAAGCCCGGCCTCGACACGCGCGACGTGCGGGCGCGCTACCGCCTGAACGGCGAGCCGTGGGTCATCACGGTGGCGCGGCTCGAGACGTACAAGGGCATCGATATGGCCATCAAGGCGGTGGCCGAGTGCCGCCGCGGCGGCCTCAAGGTGAATTACCTGGTCGTGGGTGCCGGCAAGAAGAAGAAGACCTACCTGAAGCTCGCCGAAGAGCTCGACATGGGCGGCGCCGTGCGGTTCGTCGGCAACGTTCCCGATCCCGACCTGCCGCTGCTCCTCAACGCCGCGACGGCCTACATCGGGGTCTCACGCCGTGCCGACGGGACCCGCGTCGAGGGCTTCGGCGTCGCGCTCGCCGAGGCGAGCGCCTGCGGGTTGCCCGTGATCGCGGGCCAGTCGGGCGGGTTGGCGGAAGCGGTGCGCGACGGTGAGACGGGACTCGTCGTCGATCCCGACGACGCCGGGGCCGTGGCCGCGGCGCTGAAACGGCTGCTCGGCGACCAGCTCCTCGCCCGCCGCCTCGGCCAGGGTGGCCGCAAAGCGATCGAGACGCACTACAATTGGGACCGCGTCATTCGCGATCTGCGGGACATCGAATCACAAGTCTCCTCCTAGCGTTCAACTTCCCGCCGCACGGCGGCGGCATCGCCCGCATGATGGGCGAGTTGGCGCTCCGCTATCCCCGCAAGTCACTCGTGGTGTCTACCGGGTCGTATCCCGGCTCGGTGGACAGCGATGCGCGGTTCCCGCAAATCGTCGACCGTGTCGGGACGCGCGCGACCCGGCTGCGTACGATCCAGGGCCTGGCGCGGTGGACGTGGCGCGCGGGACGTCTCGCGCGTCACTGGCAACCCGGCTTCACGTGGTGCGGAGAGTTGAAGCCTGCCGGGTACCCGGCGCGCTGGATGCACGCCCGCTCCGGCGTGCCGTACGGCGTGATCACCTATGGGACCGAGCTGCTGCTGCTCGCCGCCAAGATCGACCGCAGCGCCTTCAAACGGTGGAGCGCGCGCCAGCTCATCGGCCACGCGGCCGTCGTGGTCGCCATCAGCGAGTGGACGGCGAGTCTGGCGCGCTCCGTGCTCGAGCGCCTGGGATGCGACGCGCTGGCGCGCGACGTGCGCGTCGTCCCCCTCGGCACGACGCCCGAGCATTTCCGGCCCGACGTGGACCCTCGAGACGTGCGCGCGCGCTACGGGCTCGGGCGTGGCCGCTGGATCCTGACGGTCGCGCGCCTCGAGTGGCACAAGGGGATCGACACGGTCATCAAGGCGCTCCCCGCCGTGCGCGCCGCGCATCCAGGCACGCGATACGCTGTCGCCGGCGTGGGCGATCGCGGGCCGCAGCTCGAACAGCTGGCGCGCGACCTGGGACTCGCGGATGCGGTGCGATTCCTCGGCGCGGTGCCCGACGGGGATCTGCCGGCGCTGTACAACGCCGCCGATCTGTACGTCGGCGCGTCGCGGCTCCACGACCTGCTCGCCGAGGGCTTTGGGATCTCGCTCGTCGAAGCGTCGGCGTGCGGGATCGCCGTGGTCGGCGGGCGCTCCGGCGGCGTGCCCGACGCCGTGCGCGACGGCGAGACGGGGATTCTGGTGAATCCCGATGACCCGCAAGCGGTCGCCGCGGGGATCAATCAGTTGCTCGGGGACGACCAGCTGCGGAAGCGGCTTGGGGTGGCGGGGCGGAAGGCGGTCGAGACGTTCTACAATTGGGATCGCGTAGTGAAGGACCTCACCCGGATCGACGCAGAGTTTCGGTTACCTGGGCGGCCGGCCGCGCCGTGATCGCGTAGGTCGGGCAGTGGCGGATGAAGCCGCCATCGACCGGCGACCAGTCCTGCTGCGCCTGCGTCACCACGGCCTTCCGCTCGGCGTCGAGGACGAACATCCCCTGCGGCGCCTGCACCAGACACGCACCGCACCCGATGCAACGCTCCCGTTCCACTCGCACGATGACGCGGCGCTTGGGGAAGATCCCTTCGTCGCCCGGGGCCGGCCATTCGTTGGGCCGGTCGAGCGCCGCGATCGTGGCGCGGTAGCCCTCCTCGACGACTTCCCGCAGATGATCGAACGAGAACAGCGACACGTGCTCGACGCGTGGGTGGATATAGTAGATGGGCGGCGTGGTCCAGGTCTCGAACCGCTGCTCGAGCAGCGTCTGCATCAGGATCTCGGTGGCGCGCGCAAACACTCCTGCGAACCCCTCATCCTGTGTGTCGGCCTTGAACGCGCTCGACGCCGAGACGTCGACCGCCAGAATCGGATCGCTGCCGAGCGCGCGGGCCGCGGTGAAGGGCAGGTTCGACACCACCGCGCCATCTACGTAAAAGCGGCCCGCGATCTCGTGGGGCGGGAGGTACCCCGGGAGGGCGCACGACGCGAACACCGCGTCGGCGACGCGCACGTCATCGAGGCCCGGGAGCCCCCAGAACACCTGCATCCCCGAATTCAGGTCCACGGTGTTGACGGCGCACGGCGGGTCGAGCTGCGGGAACGTGGCCTCGCCCACGAGGCGCTTGATCAACTGCTCCAGGGGATCGCGGCGAAACAGGGCGGGGGAGTGCATCCGCTTGAACGCCATGTCGGCGTGCGCAACCGCGAACACGTCCTTGCGCTTCAGGCTGAGCGCGATCTCGCGCAGCCGCGCGAGCCCCATGCCCCCGGCCCACGCCGTGCCCACGAGGGCGCCGACGCTGGAGCCGATGATGTGCGTAGGGCGGAGGCCGCGCTCGACGAGCGCCTGGAGCACGCCGATGTGCGCGAGCCCTTTCATGCCGCCGCCGCCCAGCACCAGGGTGAACGGTGTGTCCCGCTTCACGTCGTGTGTCTTGCCCGGAGGGTGAACGTCCGAGTAACGTAGTCGGGTCCCCCATGCCCGCGCCACTCGTATGGTATCGACTCGCCCGCGATCGCTGGGCCCGCCTCGGGCTCGCGATCGTCGCGGCCCTCGTGGTCCTCGCGCTCGCCGCGCCGCTCGTCGCGCCCGGCGATCCGTTCCGCGGCAATCTCGCGGCCAGCCTGCGCGCGCCGTCGGGCGCGTTCTGGCTCGGCAGCGACGCGCAGGGGCGCGATGTGCTCTCGCGCGTGCTCTACGGCGCCCGGCTGTCGCTCGCCGTGGGGCTCATCAGTCAGGGAATCGCGATGACGCTCGGCGTCACCCTCGGGCTCGTGGCCGGCTACTACGGACGATGGGTCGAGGGCGTGATCATGCGCGTCGCCGACGTTACCCTCGCGTTCCCGTCGCTCCTCCTCCTCATCGCCATTGCCGCCGCCGTCAAACCCTCGCTCCCCGTCGTGTTCGTCGTGATCGGCGTCGTGGGCTGGGCCGGCATGGCGCGCCTGGTGCGCGGCCAGGTGTTGGTGGTGCGGGGGCTCGAGTACGTGCAGGCGGCCCGCGCCCTCGGCGCTTCCGACGCGCGCATCATCGCGCGGCACCTGCTGCCGAACGTCGTCGCGCCCGTGATCGTGGCCGCGACGCTGGGCGTCGGGGGGGCGATCATGGCGGAGGCGGCATTGTCGTTCATCGGGCTGGGCGCCCAGCCGCCCACGCCGTCGTGGGGGGCGATGGTCGCGGAAGGGCGCGATCTGCTGCGCGTGGCGCCGTGGGTGTCGCTCGTCCCCGGCATCGCGATCGGGCTCACCGTGCTGGGGACGAACCTGCTGGGCGACGGCTTGCGCGACGCGCTCGACGTCCGGACGAGAGCCAGGGCCGCATGACCGACATCGCCTATCATCCCACCCGCGTGCGCGCGTTGCGCGAGAGCTTCCGCGCCTTACGCGCCGCCGAGTTTCCGTGGACGGCGGACACCGTCTACCTGAACAACGCCTCGATCGGACCCATCCCGGAACGCACGCGCCGCGCCCTCGACGAATTCACCGCCAAACGCACCGCCCCGCACCTCCTCCCCGACCGCGAGCTGTTCGCCGGGTTGGCGGCGGCGCGGCTCGGCATCGCGCACCTCATCAACGCCGATCCGTCGGAGATCGCGCTCGCCACGAACACGAGTTTCGGCTTGCACCTCGCCGCGCGCGCGCTGCCGCTCAAGCCGGGCGACATCGTGCTCCTGTCGGACAAGGAGTTCCCGGCGAACGTGTATCCCTGGCTCATGCTCAAGAAGGAAGGCATCACGGTCGAGGTGGCGCGCTGCGGGCCGGAGGGATGGCCCGACGAGAATCATCTGCTCGAGCGGCTGCGCGATCCGCGCGTGCGCGTGCTCGCCGTCTCGTTCGTGCAGTTCTCCAACGGGTACCGCGCCGACTTGAAGAAGCTCGGCGCCGCGGCGCGGGCCAACGGCACCTATCTCGTCGTGGACGGGATCCAGGGCATTGGGAACTCGGTGCTCGACGTGCGTGAGACGCCCGTCGACATCCTCGCGTGTGGCGGACAGAAATGGTTGCTGTCACCCTGGGGGTCGGGGTTCGTGTACGTGCGGAAGGAGCTGATCGCGACGCTCGAGCCGGCGATCACCGGCTGGATGGCGTTCGAGGGTACCGACGACTTCTCGCGGCTCACCGAGTACAACCCCACGTTCCGTGCCGACGCCCGCCGCTTTGAGATGATCACGCTGCCGTACCAGGACTTCGTCGGGCTCACGACGTCGCTGGGCATGCTGCTCGAGATCGGCGTGCGCGACATCGCGGAGGTCACCCGCGCCGCGCACGAGCCGATCGTGAAGTGGGCGCAGGAGAACGGCATGCGGATCACGTCACCGCTCGATGAGCGGCACCGCTCCGCGATTCTCTGCGTCGCGCCCCCCAAGGCCGCCGAGGCGTTCCATGCCGTCAAGCGGGCACGCATCGTGTGCAGTCTGCGCGAGGGCGCGATTCGCCTCTCGCCGCATGTCTACAACACGATCGAGGAAATGGAGAAGGTGGTGGAGGTGCTAGACGACCTGACGTAGCTCGCGGTGTTTGTCGACCCACCAGCCGAACAGCACGAAGAGCCATCCAAATACGATCCCAAAGACGGCAATGGCCTTCATGTCCGTCGGCGGCGGCGCGAATAGCGTGCTCACGTAGGACCCCACGAGCACGATGATCAACGCCCAGAATCCCCAGCGACCGGTGGCGTCGCGCGCCCTCGTGGTCTGCAGATAGATCGCCAGGCATCCGACGAAGAGCAGCCCTTCGACGACCAACGTGCCCACGACTGAATTCCACAGGCCGAGGCCCAGGGTGACGCTGCCCGGGTAGAGCGGCATGTCGGGACGGTGCGTGATCACGTCGAGCACCCAGTGGCTCAGCACCAGCAGCCCGACGACGACGGCGCCCCGCACATAGCCGGTGCGCGTCTTGTACAGATACCCGAACAGCAGCCCCCACGCGGTGAGCGCCGCCAGGCTATGCGACACCGGGATGGAGTCGAGCCACAGGTTGAGAAACGGATTGGGTCCCGGCACCATGCGCGCCTCCTCCCACCCGATCAGGAGGAACACAGGCCAGAGGAGATCGGCGAACGTCGGTGCGGCGAAGAGCGTGCCGAGCGATGTGCGGGGCGCGAGGCGCTTGGCGGCGAGGCCCAGGGCGTAGTGGCCGATGAACATCTACTTGGCTCGCAGCAGCGCGTAGTCCTTCTTGCCCTTCCGCAGCAACAGGTAGCCGCCCGCGATCCAGTCGGCGGCACCGATCTCCTCCACGCGCTGCTGGTTCACGTAGATCCCGCCCTGCTCGATGGCGCGGCGCGCTTCGCTCTTCGACTTCGCGAGCCCCGCCTGCACGACCGCATCGCCCAGGGTCAACGCGTCCTTCGCCACGGACGTGGTGGGGATCTCGTGCGCCAGGATCTCGAAGACTTTCGCGTCTGCGCGGCGCGGGTCGAAGTCGCCGAACAGCACGCCCGCCGCCGCCGCCGCGCTCGCCGCGGCGTCGGCGCCGTGCGCGCGCGTCGTCACGTCGGTCGCGAGCAACGCCTGCGCCACGCGGGCGGCCGGGTTCTGCTGCTGGCGCGCCATCAGCTCGGCCACCCGGTCGGGTGTGAGCGGGGTGAACAGCTTGAGAAAGCGCTCCACGTCCCGGTCGTCGGTGTTGATCCAGAACTGGTAGAACTTGTACGGCGACGTCAGCGCGGGATCCAGGTAGATCGCGCCCTCCTCACTCTTCCCGAACTTCTTGCCCGACGCCATCGTCACGAGCGGCGCGACGAGTCCGTGCGCCTCGCCATTCTCCACGCGGCGGATCAATTCCACGCCCGCAGTAATGTTGCCCCACTGATCGCTGCCCCCCACCTGGATCGTGCACTGCCGCTCCCGGAACAGGTGCAGGAAGTCGTACGCCTGCAGCAACATGTAGCTGAACTCGGTGTACGAGAGCCCGGTGTCGAGCCGCGCCTGCACCGATTCTTTCTGGAGCATCACGTTGACCGTGAAGTGCTTGCCCACGTCGCGCAGAAAGTCGACGAGATGCTGTTCGACGAGCCATTTCGCGTTGTCGAGCAGCAGGGCGGCGGTCTTGCCGGCACCGAACTCCAGGAAGCGCGCCATCTGGTCGCGCTGGCGCTGGAGGTTCTCGCGGATCTGCTCCTTGGAGAGCAGCGGGCGCTCGGTCGATTTCCCCGACGGGTCGCCGATCAGCCCTGTGCCGCCGCCCATCAGCACGATAGGCCGGTGCCCATGTCGCTGCAGCGTCGCGAGCAGCATCAGCGGCATCAGGTTGCCGAGCTGCAGGCTGGGCGCCGTGGGATCGAAGCCGCAATACGCCGTGACGGGTCCGCGCGCGACGTGGGCGTCCAGGCCCGGCGTCGCCTGCTGCACGAAGCCGCGCCACTCGAGTTCGCGGAGCACGTCGGGAGGGGTCATGGCGGCGAATCGTACGAAGGGCCCGCGATACTGGCAAGCGCTGGCCAGCGCACGTTCCCCTTACTAGGTTAGTCGAAATGGCCGTTCGAACTTCTCTTTCGGCTTCCGCCGCGCCCTTCCGACTGTCGTTCCTGTGGCGCTGGTGGTACGAGCCCGTGCGGCGCAAGCGCGTCCTCACGGGCTCCGCGCTCGCCTGCCTGTTCGGGGTGGGGCTCGGCTACGGCTCCTGGACGCGCGTCTGCGCCGCGGAACGCTGCCCCAGTATCGCGCGCCTTGCCCCGGACTCGAAACGGGGGCAGCTGCAGACCTCCAAGGTCTACGCCGCCGACGGACGGCTCATCACCGAGCTGGGCATCGAGCGGCGCACCGTCCTGCCGCTCTCCGAGATGCCCGTGTATCTGCGGCAGGCGTTCATTGCCACGGAAGACAAACGCTTCTACTCGCATCACGGCATCGACTTCATCAGGTTCCCGGGCGCCGTCCTCAACAAGTTCCGCGGTTTCTCGACGATCACGCAGCAGCTCGCGCGCAACGTGTTCTCGGATCAGATCAGGGCCGGGGAGCGCACCCTGTCGCGCAAGCTGAAGGAAGCCCGCGTCGCCGTGGAGCTCGAGCGCACCTTCCCGAAAGACACGATCCTCGAGCTCTACCTCAATCAGATCAGTCTCGGCCCCAACGTGGCCGGCGTGGAGGCGGCGTCACAGGTGTACTTCGGCAAGTCGGCGAGGGACCTGAACGTCGCGGAGGCGGCGATGCTCGCGGCCCTGCCCAAGGCGCCCGGCAACTACAATCCGCGCACCCACCCCGATCGCGCCGTCGCCCGCCGCAACGTCGTCCTGACCCTGATGCGCAACCAGGGCTACATCACGCCCGAGGATGCCGAGTACTGGAAGGCGTATCCGCTGGTTCTAACGTCGCGCCGCACCAGCTATGGTGACGTCGCGCCGTACTTCGTGGAATGGCTGCGCACGAGCTTCCTGGAGCCTCGCTTCGGGCGCGATTTGTACGAAAAGGGATACCGGATTTACACGACGCTGGACCTCGACATGCAAGAGGCCGCCGAGCAGGCCCTGCAGTCGCAACTCGACGAGATCGAGGCCGGGGCCTACTCCGCCAATCAGAAGTTTGAGGGTCAGGGCCACACCTATCGCGAGTATGTGGAGAAGGGCCGCACCGCGGCCGATGAGCAGGGGCCATTTTCGCCCTACCTGCAGGGCGCGCTCGTCGCCATCGACAACCGCACCGGGTACATCCTGGCGCTCGTCGGTGGGCGCGACTACTCGGACTCGAAATGGAATCGGGCCACCCAGTCGATCCGCCCGCCCGGCTCGACGTTCAAACCGTTCGTCTATTCGGCCGCCGTGCGGGCAAATTGGCCCGTCGACACGCTGCTCGATGACTCGCCCCTGAACCCGCCGGTCATCCAGCTCGACAGCTCGCTGTGGCAGCCCAAGGACTACGACGACACGACGCTCGGCATGATCCCGATGCGCCAGTCGCTCTACCTGTCCCGCAACCTGTCGACGATCAAGCTGGGCATGAGCATCGGCGAGCAGACGGTGATCGGGGAGGTGCGCCGCTACGGCATCACGACCGCGCTCCCGCCCTATCCGTCGATTCACATCGGCGCCAAGGGCGTGAAGCCACTCGAGATCATCGCCGCCTACTCGGCGTTCGCGAATCTCGGTACCCGCGTCGTGCCGATCGGCATCCAGCGGATCGAGGACCGCGAGGGGACCATCGTCTTCCAGTCGACGGTGCAAAAAGAGGCCGTCATGGATCCGGAGCACAGCTGGCTGATGCTCGACATGCTGCGCGATGTGATGCGCTGCCAGCCCGGTACCGGGCCGAACCGCTGCGGCACCGCGGCGGGCGCCGTGGGTGGCCTGCACGTCCCGATGGGCGGCAAGACCGGCACCACCGACGACTACACCGACGCCTGGTTCGTCGGGTTTACGCCCGAGATCGTGGCGGGGATCTGGGTCGGCTACGACGCCCAGCAGCGCATCATGACCAACGCGGGCGGCGGTCGCATCGTGGCGCCGGCGTGGACGAAGTTCATGCGCGACGTGTATGAGCGGCGCCCGCCCCCGCCCGACTGGCCGCGCCCCGATTCGTTGATCACGCGCGAGGTCGATTGGAGCAACGGCAAGCTCGCCACGCCGTTCTGTCCCATCGAAGTGCGCCGCTGGGAGTGGTTCTATCCGGGGACAGAGCCGAACGACGTGTGTAGCGTGCATTCGCCGTTCGGCGTCGGCGTCACGCCCTAGCGCGTGCTGCGCATCCGTGCCGGGCGGGTCCACCCCGTGACGGCGCCGCCGATCGAGGACGGCGCCGTTCTTGTGGATGGGGCCGGCAGAATCGCCGGCGTCGGCCCGCACTCCCACATCCCCACGCCTCCGCGCACCGAAGCGCTCGAGTATCCGGATGCGATCCTCGTCCCCGGTCTGATCAATTGTCACACGCACCTCGAGCTCACGCACCTCGCCGGCCAGAACGCCGAGCCCGAGTTCGCCAAGTGGATCCGTCGCATCCGCGAGTTGAAAGACGCGACGCCCCCGGAGGGATTTGAGGAGGCCGCCGTTGCCGGTGTGAAGGACTGCTGGGCGCGCGGGGTCACCTGCATCGCGGAGACCGGCAGCACCGGCGCCGTGATGCGCGCGCTGCACGACCTCGGCGGACGCGGGATCGTGTACCAGGAAGTCTTCGGCCCCGACCCCGCGAAGCTCCCGGAGAGCATGCGGGACCTCGAGAACGCCGTCTTGCAACTTCGCCGTCTTGCAACTGCGCAACTGGGAATCGGCGTCTCCCCACACGCGCCGTACACCGTGAGCGCGCCCTTGTACGAAGCGGTCGTGGCATTCGCCCGGCGCGAGCGCCTTCCGGTCGCCGTTCACCTGGCGGAATCGAAGGAGGAGAGCGCGTTCGTGCGCGACGGCGCGGGACCCTTCGCCGACGCCTGGCGCGCGCGCGGGATCCCCGTCGAGGCGCACGGCTGCTCGCCGACCGAGTTCGTCCGTCGCCTCGGGGTACTGAGCGCGGCAACATTGTGCATCCACTGCGTGCAGGCCGATCAGGCCGATGCGGGGATCCTCGCGGCAGCGGGCGTGGCGATCGCCCACTGTCCTCGCTCGAATAGCGCACACGGTCACGGGTCGGCGCCCCTCGCCGCGTTTCAACGGACGGGACTCAGGGTGGGACTCGGCACCGATTCGGTCGTCAGCGTCGGCGACTTGGACCTGTGGGCCGAAGCCGAAGCCGCCGGCCTGGAATGGGCCGATGCGCTGCGCATGTTGACGATCGACGGCGCGCGGGCACTCGGCTGGGAAGAGGAGATCGGTTCGCTCGACGTCGGAAAGGCCGCGGACTTGGCGGTGCTAACCGCCCGACCGCCCATCCGCCCAACGGCCCTGCTGACGGTGCTCGGCGGCCGCATCGTACATCAGGTCTGAGCCGGATCTCCCAAGGCGAGCTAGATTTGCCCCTCATGAAGACGCAGCGCCACGCCGCCATCGTCAGAATCATCCGCCGCGATACGGTGGGGAGTCAGGAGCAGCTGCGTGAGCTGCTGCACGCTGAGGGCATCGAGGTGACGCAGGCGACCCTGTCGCGCGACATCCGCGAGCTGGGGCTCGCCAAGGTCGCGGCGCCCGACGGCGGCTCGCACTACGCCGAGTCGGGCGA
>Ga0134079_10000224_pt1 | contig 14457 bp, 14 predicted proteins | sample 15_taG_2_FD_119770 | JGI IMG/M metagenome (GOLD analysis project Ga0134079, IMG submission 119770) | Grasslands soil microbial communities from the Angelo Coastal Reserve, California, USA - 15_D_Rain_40cm_2_09182015 | ecosystem: Environmental > Terrestrial > Soil > Grasslands ...
CCGGCGGCGAGCATTTCCGGAATCGGCGCGACCCCGCTGCCCAGCTTCAGATTGGAGCTGGGACAGTGAACGACGTTAGTGGCCTGTCGCGCCAGGCGCGCAATGCCGTCCTTATCCACCCAGACGCAGTGCGCCAGGGCCGAACGCGGCCCCGAAATCCCAACGGAGTCGAGGTACGCGATCTCATCGTGTCCCGTTTCCCGTTTCACGAGCTCCAGCTCCACGGGAGTCTCGGCAGCATGCGTATGAATGACCGCACCTGTCTTCTCAGCCAGATCACTCACGGCGCGGAGCAATGGCCCCGTGCAGCTCGGCGCGAACCGCGGCGCAAAGCAATACCGGAGCCGACCGCCGGCGGCACCATGCCACCGCGCGCACAAGTCCGCGCTCTCAGACAGCGCCTTGTCTGTGGGTTCGCGCAGGCCGGCGGGGTTCGACGGCGCGTCCATGAGACATTTGCCGGCCGTGGCGCGAATGCCGATCGACTCGAGCGCCTCGAACGCCGCGCCGGTATGGCGCACGGTTTCCATGTCGAGGATGGCCGTCGTGCCGCCGAGCAATAGTTCGGTCGCCCCCAGCATCGCGGACGCGTGGACCGAGTCGGCGGTGTGCGCAGCCTCCAGCGGCCAGATGCGCTGCGCCAGCCAGTCCTCCAACGAGAGATCGTCCGCGAGCCCGCGGAACAATGTTTGGCAGAGATGGATGTGCGCCTGGATCAAACCTGGGAGGACGACAAGTCCAGTACAGTCGATTGCGGGTGTTTTTGCCCGCCCCTCTCGCGGGTCCCGCCCGACCGCTTTGATGTATCCGTCCTCAACCAGCACATCCGCGTCCAGAATACGACGCGCTCCGTCCATCGTCACGACGCGGCCGCCTTGCAGCAGCAGCGGTTTGCTCAAGGGAGGGTCAGCAGATCGGCGGGATCGAATGAAATGGCCCCATACTGCGCGCCCCAATGCAGATGCGGACCGGTGACACGGCCGGTCGCGCCAACCCGGCCGATGAGCTGGCCGCGCTCGACGGTGTCACCGGCGGACACGAGCGCGCGGCTGAGATGATGATAGACCGTCATCAGACCGGCGCCGTGGAGCACGTAGACAGAGATGCCGCCATAGAAGAAGTTGCCGACGAGGGCGACCACGCCGCGATTCGACGCGCGCACCGGATCGCCCTTTCGACCCGAGATATCCAATCCCGAATGCGTGCTCCGCCACACACCGTTGACCTCGCGGCCTGCCCCGAACGGGCTCGTCACGCGTGTCGCGCGCGGTCGCTGAAACGGCGCCTTCCAGAGGCGGGGCAGCTCATGCGCCCGCCGCGCGACCTCAAGCGATAAGCCGCGCTCGCGATTGATGCGCACCAGCAGTGCGCTGTCCGGAGGCGGCGTGAAGCGCTCGGCGGCCTGCACCTTTTCGCCTGCCGCCTGGCGTGGCGTGACCGGCACCCACACGACGTTGTTTTCGACGACATCCTCGTTGCCGGTGAGCACTTGCAACTCGACGCTGTCCGTCGCACCGAGCGGAACGGCGGCAAACGCGCGGCCGTCCACGAAGTGCAACGGCTCGCCCGCAAGCTGGCCGAACACGCCGCTAGGCGCCGCAACGACGATGAGCGAGCCCTGGATGGGCCGCGCCGGCTCCCACGTGACATTCTGCAGGGTGGCCAGCGTCGCGAGGACGGCCAATACCATCAGGTGGAAATCCGCGGACGGGTGGTGGTGGCCGTGTCGTCAGACGGCGGCAGATCGAAGTAGGCCTCCACTTCATCGAGCAGCTCGTCCTCGTCGTACACGCCCGCCAGGATCCGCTCCGCGGTGCCCGGCTCGATCAGCACGTAACCGAACGGGTAATCAATACCTGACAGCACAATCGTCCGGCGCTGGCGATTGGGAAGCGCGACGTAGATCGTCTCGGCATTCGTCGGGAGCAGCGTGATATGGTGCCGCTGCAGCGTCGGGGCCACGCTTTCCGTCGTGTTGTTGAGATCGTCGAGCGCCTGCGCCTGATCGTCGGCTGAAAACGAGTCGGCTGCCGGCAGCCAGAACACGACGACGGTCGGGCCGGTGATGACCCGCGGGGTGCGTAACGCACTGTCGGTCGAATCTCCGGGGGAGTTTTCCGCGAGACTCAACGTATCGACGTTGCGCGTGGTGACGGCGTCGTTCTGACTGCGTCCCCGACATCCGGCGAACAATGCGATACCGACGAGGAGCGTTGCTGAGCGCATGGCGAACAATATACTTACGGCATGACGGTCCCCCCGAACGCCCCGGCGAAATCAGCGCCCGTGCCGCCCGTCCCGCCCGTCGTCAAGCGGCATCACTGGGTCGTCCGCCTGACCCACTGGGCCACGTTCCTGTTGCTCCTTGGAATGATTGCCAGCGGGTTGCAGATCTACGGCGCCTACGCGCGTTTTGGCGACCGCGGTGGGCCGTCATACGTCAATCCGTTCGACGATCGGGCGTTCCCGAAGTGGAGCCGGCTGGGCGGCTGGCTGGCGGGCGCGCTGAACTGGCACTTCACGCTGATGTGGCCGTTCATGGCGGCGGGCGCGCTGTATCTCTGCTACCTGGTGGCGAGCGGCGAGTGGCGCTCGCTGCTGTTTCGGCCGCGCGACATTCGCGGCGCGATCGAAATGCAGAAGTACTATCTCCGGCTGCGCAAAGACCATCCCCCGCAGGGCAAACACAACCCGCTCCAGAAGCTCGCGTACACGTTCATCCTCCTGCTCGGCGTGCTGTCGGTGCTCACCGGCTTCGCGATCTACAAGCCGACGCAGTTCTCCTGGCTCACGGCATTGTTCGGCGGCTTCCAGGCGGCGCGCTACTGGCATTTCTGGGCCGTGTGGATTTTCGTCGGATTTCTCATCGTGCACGTGGTGCTCGTCTTTGTCGTCGATCCGGCGTCGCTGCGAGCGATGCTTTCGGGCTGGTATCGTGGGAGATTCCCATCACATGATTGACGATCACGGCGGCACGGCGGCAAGAGTTGACCGCCGAGGGTTTTTGCAACTGGGCGTGGCGGGGGGATTGGCTTCAATCGTCGCTGCTTGTGGGTGGGATGGTGGCAATGCCGTACGGCCGTTGCTCCTCGACGCCAGCCGCGTCAACGATTGGGTGGGTGAGAAGATCTTCTTCTCACGGCATCGTCTCGCGCGTCAATACGACATTCGCGAGCGCTCGGCGAGGCTGCCGAGCTACTTCATCTCGCGCGAGATGCCGCTGCTGCAAGATCCCGCGGCGTGGCGGCTACTGGTGGCGGGACTGGTGCGCAATCCGCTGTCGCTTTCGCTCGACGATCTGCACGCGATGCCGCGCGCGACGTACACCGTCAAGCATCACTGCGTCGAGGGGTGGAGCGCGATCGCCACCTGGCATGGCGTGCCCGTTTCGGCGGTCGTCGAGCGCTGCCAGCCGCTCCCCGCGGCCCGCTATATCCGCTTCGACTCCTTCGATTCCGGCTACTCGAACGGTTGGGACATGGCGAGCGCGATGCATCCGCAGACGATCCTTGCGTACGGCATGAACGACAATCCGTTGCCGGCCGCTCACGGCGCGCCGCTTCGTCTCTACTCGCCGACCAAGCTCGGCTACAAGATGACCAAGTATTTGGTCTCGATGACATTCACCGCCGAGCGACCACTGGGGTACTGGGAGGAGCAGGGGTATCCCTGGTTCGGGGGGGTCTAACCGACGCTCGCCAGCGCGTCGTGCATTTCTGACGCGGACGCGAATCGCGCCGCAGGATCCTTCGCCATCGCTTTGAGAATGACCGCCGCCAGCGCGTCCGGCACGTCGGCGTTCAGCGCGTGCGGATTGGGCGGATCTTCCTCGATGTGCTTGGCGACGAGCGCCCACGGTGTGTCGGCCAGGTACGGCACCCGTCCCGTAACACATTCGAATAAGACGACGCCCGCCGCGTAGAGGTCGCTGCGCGCATCGAGCTCGGCGCCAGAGAGCTGCTCGGGAGACATGTAATCGGGTGTGCCGATCGAGACCCCGGCCTCGGTGAGCCCCTTCCCCTGCGGCGGATTGGCGAGCCGCGCGATGCCGAAATCCATCACTTTCAGGAAGCCGCTCGGATCGACGACGATGTTCTGCGGCTTGATGTCGCGGTGAATCACCCCTTCGGCATGCGCGACTTCGAGCGCGCGGCACAGCTGCTTGCCGACCGTCAACGCGACCGCCACAGGCAACTTGCCCCGCGCGTCGATGAGTTGCTTGAGCGACGTCCCCTCGACGTATTCCATGGTGAGGTAGTACATCCCGTTCACCTCACCGAGATCGTACGTACGCACCACATTGCGGTGCGCGATGCGCCGCGCCAGGCGGATTTCCTGCTTGAAGCGCTCCAGCGCGACGCTGCCACCGCCCAGTGTCTCGGGACGCAGCGTCTTGATCGCCACGGGCTCCCGTAGCTCGCGGTCGAACGCGCGGTACACGACGCCCATACCGCCGGCGCCGAGGATCTCCTTGATCTCGTAGCGGCCGGCGAAGACGGCGCCGGGGCGGAGCTGATCCCCGGCGACAGCCCGGGCGATGGTCGGCACGGCGGCGATCGGCTGCGTCGCCGCTGCGCCCGAGGCGGCCATCATGTAGTCGACGAGCGCCGCCTTGTCCTTGAGATCCTCCACCAGACTCTTGAACGCTTGCGACAACACACCGATCTCGTCGCGCGACTGCACGTCGATGACCACGCTGTAATCGCCGTCCTGCACCTGGCGCGTGGCGCGGGCCAACCGCCGCACCGGCCCCGCGATCTGCCGTGCCTGGATGAAGGCGAAGACGAGGGCCAACACCACGCCGAGCGCGACGGCCCAGAGCATGGTGCGCCGCAGCGCACTGAACGCCGCGAGCTCGGCCTCGCGCGATCGCAGCGCGACGAATCCTCCGCGCAGATCTCCGCTCGGCGAGCGAATGGGTCCTGCGAGACCGATGAGATGCTCGCCAGCCAGCGTCGCGGCTAGCGCCATCCCTGCCCCCGTCGAATCGGCCGCCAGCGTGTCCGGTCGCACGGCATCACGTAACGCGGGTCCGATGTCTCGCGCGGGCAGCGTGCTGCCGACGACGACCGGCTGGTTGAGCGTGTCGAGCGCGAAGAACACGACATCCGAATTCGTGTTCTGTTTGATCGCGGTGGCGAGCGAATCATCGATCTGATACGTGGCCACGAGCGCTCCCAGCGGCGCCGTGGTGGGTTGATCGCGCAGTGGTGTTCCGACCGCGATGAACATCGTCCCCCGCAGATCGTCCAGCCACGCGCCGCTGGTCTGCTCGCCGCTGAGGGCGTTGGCGACGAGGGGCGCAATCGAGAGGTCGCGGTTGTACTGCTCGCGGTAGTCGGTGCGCGCGATGAGGATGCCTTCGTTGTTGGTCACGAGCACCCACGCCGCGCCAATCAGATCGCGCACGTCATCCGCCTGATCGAGTGCCTCGGCACGGTCCCGCTGGTTGAGCAGGCGCTGGCGGTACTGGGGCACGTCCGTGGCGACGGTACTCGCGCGCCCCAGGGTGCGCGTGCGCGCCGCGAGGTACTCGTCCACCGCGCGCCGCGTCGCGACCAGCGCCCGACGAATCGACGCGTCGGCCGTGCGCTTGGCCTGAATCGACGTCACGCCGAACGTAATCCCGAGCACGGCCACGACGAGGAGCGCCGAGGCCAGAAAAATCTTCGCGGTAAGTCCGAACGCCGGTTTAGTAGCGCTCGAGTCCGGCATTGGTGGGATAGTTCTTCCCGTACTTGTTGCGATGCGGCTCCCAGCGGTAGCCGCGCGCGTCCAGCGTGATCTGCAGCGCATCACCACTTCCCGCGGTGATGTCGGTGACGACCTCCGCGGGAACGCGCTCGTGCCAGACGTGCAGACGATATTGCCCCGGCGGAACATTGGCCATCGTGAAGCTCCCATCGGCGCCCGGCTGCGCGTAATAGCGGTTCCCCATCACCTGGATATACGCCACCATGCGAGGATGCACATTGCAGTACACGCGCACCAGGCCGGGATTCGCGAACGTCTGGCTCTTCGCTTCACCACGCCCGTACAACCCCAGGTCGAACTGATTCGGCTCGCTCTGCGAGAAGACGTTGTGATTGAACGGATCGTGATTGGGAAAGCGCACCGCCGAACCGACGGGGACGACGAGGACGTGTGGAGCGTAGGCCTTGTCGGTGATCGCGATTTCTACGGTGACGGGACGCGCCACGGCGACGGTCAAGCCGGAGCCTTCGAGATACAGCACCGCGTCGCCGAGGTCGGGCGAGGGTTTGTTGTCTTTCTCGAGGATGACGATTCGCCCGCTCACCTCGACCGTCCGTGCCACCGGAGTCTGCGCGTTTGCCTGCATCGGTCCCAGGGAGGCGGCGAGGACGACCAGACCAATGAGCCGTTGCATCTGAGGGCGTGGAGCTTACTGTATTGCTACCCAACTCGCCAGGAGCGGCGCCGTGACGCAGGGTCTGTTGCTTCTCTTACTTGCGACGCAGCAACCGGCGCAACCCAAGCGCACGGTCGAGCTCACCGGCTTCGTTCTCGTCAACGGCTTCTTCAACTCGTCGCAGGTCAACAACAGCGACGTGCCACAGATCGCCGCGAACGATTCGGTCGGCATCGGCAACGCCGGCGGCACCATTCGTCAAACCCGGCTCGGTGTGCTCGTCAACGACCCCGACGTCTTACGCGGCGCTTTTTCCGGCGAGCTCGACGTCGACTTCTTTGGTGGCCAGCAAGCGAGCTCGGGCGGCCGCACCTTTCCGCTGCTGCGACTGCGGCGAGCGTTCGCGACGCTCACGTGGACCGGCGTGGGCTCGTCCGCGCAGCTCCTCATCGGCCAGGAAGGCCCGCTCGTCGCCGATCGCAGCCCGCGCTCGCTCGCGTCGGTGGGATTCCCCGATTTCGCCGGTGCGGGCAACCTCTGGCAATGGATTCCGCAGGTTCGGTTCACCGGAGAATTCGGCACAAGCCTGCGCGTCGCCGTGCAGGCCGCCGTGCTGGCACCCGGCACGGGCGCAGCACAGCCGGCATTCACGACGCAGCCCGACTCCGCCGAACGCACCGGCCGGCCATCACTGGAGAGCAGGCTGCGTCTCGCCTGGGGACCGAGCGACGATCCCAATGAGTTCGCCATCGGCGGTCACATGGGCTGGTTCCTTGGCAACGACACGCTGAGCGCTGACACGCTGCTCGTGTCGCAGGCCGTGACCGCGGACGGCCGGTTCAAGTTCGGCATCGTCGAGCTGATCGGCGAAGCGTTCTCAGGAAAGGCGCTCGCAGGACTGGGCGGCGGCGGCATCGGCCAGAACACGGGAGCGGGAGGCGTCCCGGTTCGAACAACAGGCGGGTGGGGGCAGCTCAATCTGCGACCGAACCCCGCGTGGATGTTCGGCGGAGGCTGCGGTATCGACGATCCGAAAGATGCGGATGTCGCCGCCGGGGGCCGCCTCAAGAACTTCGTGTGCGAGGGCCACCTCGAGTGGCGACCCCCTGGCCCGATGATCTTTGGATTTGAATTCCGCCGGCTCACGACGACGTATACGGCGGGCGACTTCACGGCGAATCACTTCAATCTGGCGGCGGGGTACCGCTTCTAGGAAATCCGGAGACTCCGCTGGCAGTAACGGCAGGCGACGTCGCGCGGGACGCGCCAGCGGCCCCCCGCCCCAGTCTCGAGCTGCTGCGTGCGGCCACAATCGGGGCAGGTGCCTTCGGCGGTCGTCACGACTTGCCGCGCGCCAAGCCGCTCGAAGAACGTGTACGCGCCGAACAGCGCGAAGGCGGGCACAAGCAGGAAATGCGCGACCGGAATGAACACGCTTCCCACCGCAAACGCCCAGAATTTCCCGAGGCCTTTCAATGCCCGCCGCATCCGCTCGGGGCGGTCGAACGACTGAATCGTGACGGTCGCAGTCGTCGGGGTTCCGCTGTACCCCGATAAGACGTACGTGTGCGTCTCCGTCATCCGGTACCAGTACCTGCAATTCTGGTGCGCAACGTCGTCAGGCGACGGCTCAACCAACCGGAGTCGCGCTGCTGCTCGTCGCGCGAGGCATGCAGCCAGACGGTCATGACACCCGCTCGACCCAACAAGCCGAGCAAGCGCGTCGGGTCGGCGCGGTCCACGACGGGCAGGCGTCCGATGTCGTGGGCGATCATCTTCGCAGTCGCTTCCTCGACCAGCTCGTCGGGATGCGCGACCACCAGGCGGGTGCTCGCCAGGTCCAAGACTGTCGCCGCCTCGCCGTCCTCGCGCTCGAGCGCGCGCACGAGATCACCACGCGTCACGAGACCTACCAGCCGCTCGGCGTCGTCCACGACCAGCCACTCCTGACGTCGCGCCAGAACCGGGTCTTCGTCCGCAAGGCGTTGAAAGAGTCCGTTGACGGGAAGCGAAGCCGGAACGCGTGGGACGTTTCGCTCCATGACGTCAGCGACGCGCAGCAGATGCAGCGGGTTGACGATGTACTCGCGCATCACGTGATGGCCGCGGCGGGCCATCTTCTCAGTGAGTATCGACCGTTTCATGAGCAGCACGGTGACCGCGTCGGCGGCAACGCATGCCACCAGCATCGCGGGCAACAGATTCACGTCGTGCGTGACTTCGAGCATGAATGCGATTGCGGTGAACGGCGCTCGCATGGTCCCGCCCAGCATCGCGCCCATGCCGAGCGCCGCCCACACGCCGGGATCGCCGCCGGGAAGCCAGGGACCGATCAGCGCGCCGAGTGCGCCGCCCATGATCATGAGTGGCGCCAGGACGCCGCCCGACGTTCCGGACCCGAGTGCGATCGCCCAGATCACGGCCTTGGTGATGAGCAGGCCGAGCAGGAACATCCCGATCAGGCGTGCATTCAGGAGATCGCGAATCACGTCGTACCCGACGCCGAGCGCGCGCGGGTAGAGCAAGCCGCCCAGCCCGACGATCAGGCCACCGATCGCGGGCCACCACATCCAGTGGATCGGCAGCTTCGCAAAGAAATCCTCGGACGCGTACACGAGCCGGGTCAAGAGACCCGATCCGAAGCCGGTGATCAAGCCGAGCGCGAGGGCGCTCAGCAAGGCGGGGGGCGAGAGCGCAAGATGGGCGCGCGTCGCAAAGACCGGTCCCGCGCCCATCAGCGGTACGCGCAACGCGGCGGCGACTGCGGCCGCGCTCGCCACCGGGATGAAGCTGCGTGGCTTCCACTCGAACAGCAGCAGCTCGACGGCCAGCAACACCGCCGCGACGGGCGTCGCGAAGATCGCCGCCATGCCGCCGGCCGCTCCGGCGACGAGCAGCGTCTTCCGTTCGGCCGCCGACATATGGAAGCCCTGCGCGAACAGCGATCCGAACGCGCCGCCCGTCATGATGATCGGCCCTTCGGCGCCGAACGGCCCGCCCGTGCCGATCGACAGCGCCGACGAGAGCGGCTTCAGGACGGCCACTCGTGCTTCCATGCGGCTGCGGCCGATGAGAATCGCTTCGAGCGCTTCCGGGATCCCGTGGCCGCGGATCTTCTCCGAGCCGTAGCGCGCCATGAGGCCGATTAGCAGGCCGCCGATGACCGGAATGAATACCGACCACACGCCGAGATGATGGCCCGCCGGCGACGTGAAATCGCCGGTGGCGATGCGCTGGTAGTAAAAGAGGTTGGTGAAGAAGCCGATCAGCTTGGTGAGGGCGAGCGCGACGAACGCGCTGGCCACACCGACGAACACCGCCATGAGGGTAACGACAAGCACGCGGGGGTTGGCGGTGAAATCCCCCCGGTTGGCATCGGCAACGGCAGACATGATGCGCGAAATTTAGTCGAGGCCAGGCGCTTTTGGGTGTTTCTCGCGCCTGCGATACGCCCTTTTGGAACGGTGGACCTTGTGGGAGGGGGTTTTCAGCCGCTCTTTTACCGGCGCGTTGGGATTCGGCACGCGAATCGTAACCTTCTCTTTCTCACGCTTGCGGCTCATGCACCAAAACGCTGCCTGATTTGCCGGGCATGATGGCGTGCGTGGATGACATGGAAGCGCATCCACTCCTCGACCGTGAGATCGCCCATGCGGGGGTGTTTCACAAACAAGTCGACGCGCCGTTCCGGCAACATCGCGCGGTCCACTTGATCCCACAACTCGACGCCGGCCAGGAAGTGCGCCTCCGCGCTCGCCCGGCTCACGTGCGGCGACGGCGTCGTGCGTTCCGGTGCTTTGCGCCCGGGCGGAAACCAGCGCAATCCAAAGATGAAGAACCGCGCCACGTGCTCGGCTGCCGTTCGCCGCCGGCGGGACATCGGCGCGTGGCTCCCGCGCTTCTGGAATGTCTCCGCGCTCAAGGTGAGGCCGAGCGCGAGGTGCTCGACGATCTGCGCGGGCGTCCACTTTCGCGGCGGCCCGCTCTCCCATTCATTGTCACTGCGATCCCGAAACGGGCCCAGCACCAGCGTGGGCAGATCGGCAATCCGCTGGTGAGGCGCACGCGTCATCGCGTGCGGGCCCGCCGATCAGTAGCTTCCATCCGACCTGACATGCGGGGAATCTGCGAGTGAACCTGTTGCGCCGCCACCCGGTTGCGATCGTCCTGGTGGTCCTGCTGCTCGTGACCGCGATTCACCCGCTTCCCGCTCTCGTCGACGTCGTCACCGGCTCGGCACCGGGGGATGTCGACCTCGACCGCCCTACGCTGTACGTCGTGTTTGCGCCGCTCTCGAATACGCTCGACGCGCTCACGTTTTTCAGCTTGGCACGTGCGCAATGGGCCGTCGTCGTCTGGATGCTGGCGCTCGCGGCATGGGGCGCGCTGCGGGGCTCTCCCGGAACCATGGGGCGGCGCATCGCCAGCGCGCTCGCGGGGCCTGTGGCGCTCCTCCTGCTCGCCGCGGTTGCCGTCCTGCTCCCCCGCCCCGTGCCGCGGCTGACGCCGAGCGACGCGACCGGCACGGTCATCGATTATCACACGCACACCGAAGCCTCGCACGACGGGCGTCCCGGCTGGAGCCTGGCGCTCATGGCCGCGTGGCACGAGCGACAGGGTTTCGAGGCAACGTACGTCACCGACCACAACCTGATCTACGACGGCTCGCTTCCCACGCCGCCGGGGATCGGCATCAACTTGCTGCCTGGCGTCGAGTGGAGCGTGTACCGCTTACACGTCGTGGCGATCGGGCCGGTCGAGCCGATCGCGCGCGACAGCTTCGGCGACAACGCCGCGCGAATGATGCGGCTGTTCGGCGTGATCGAGCGCCAGGGCGCGATGAGCATCGCGTCCCTGCCGGAGTACTGGCGCAACTACAGCGATGACCTGGGAGCCCTCGTCGTCTCGGGCGTCGACGGATTCGAGATCGTCAACTGCGCGCCGAAGGCCCTGGCATTTCCAGCGGCGCTTCGCCGTGATGTCCTGACGCTCGCGACAGGTCACGACCTGCTCGTGGTCGGCGCGAGCGACAATCACGGCTGGGGCCAGGTGACGTGCGTGTGGAATGTGTCGCGCCCCGGGGCGCAGGGGTTCCAGACCAACCGGGTCTACGCCCGGCCGCTGGCTCTGCTGCAGGGCGATTCGCCCGCATGGACCGCGCCGCTCACTCAGCCGTGGTTCATGCTGCGTTCGCTGAGCTGGAGCGAGCGGATCAGCTGGCTGACGTGGGTGATCCTCATTCTCCTGTATCGCGCCATGCCGCGCCGGCAAGGCCAGTCGGCCGGAATCGGCATCCTGGCGCGCTCACTGGGCCAGCGGCCGCGCGGGGAGGGGGCGAAGGGGGAGGGGGTTCCTGACCAGACTCCGACGTGACATCGGCCAACCAAAGGGCGAGGTTGCACGTCGTACTTCGAGCACCGCTCTCACTTTCCTACATCTTCCGGAGACCGTCTCATGCAGGCTGCAGCTCGTTATGTAGCGCTTGCCGCACTCGCGGTGGCATCAGCTGGACGCGCGCGCGCGCAATCCGCGCTCCCGCTGAAGCATGCGCCGCTGGCCACGCAGACCGCGATCACGGCCGCTGATTTGATGACGCGCCTTTACCTCTACGCCGATGATTCGATGATGGGCCGGTCGGCCGGCACCGAGTACAATCTCAAGGCCACCGCCTACATCGGGTCCGAAGTGAAACGCATCGGCTTGATTCCCGCCGGCGATTCGGGCAGCTACTTCCAGAATGTGCCGCTGGTGCAGCGCGGGCTCGCCGGCGCCTCGCACTTCGCGATCGACAGCGTTCCGCTGCGGCTGTGGGAAGACTATTTGCCTCGCGACCAGGGCGGAGCGACCCATCCGATCGACAACACCCAGGCGGTCTTCGCGGGCGCGTGGGGTGATTCCGCGATGCTCGCTCCAGACCAGGCAGCGGGGAAGTTTGTGGTGATCGCGATGTCGCGACATCCGAATCCTGGCCAGCCCGGGTGGTTCGTTCCGCGAGCCGGCGCGAGCACGCGATACAAGAACGCCGCGGCCGTGGCGGTGGTGAGCCTCGATTCGATGCCCGCCCAACTGCGCGGCTTTTTCAAGAATCCGCAGGTCATGATGTCGGGCGGCCCGACGCCACCAGAGCAGCCATCGTATCTCTACCTGACGGCAGCGGCGGCCCGGCAGCTCCTGGGCCGTTCCCCGGATAGCGCGACCGTGGGCATGACCGGCAAAACGGTCCGGGGCGGACTCAACTTCGTCGAAACGTCGGCTCCCGCGCGCAACGTGGTGGCGATCCTGCGGGGCAGCGATCCGAAGCTGCGCAGTGAGTATGTCGCGATCGGGGCCCACAACGACCATATCGGATTCGACCACTCGCCGCTCGACCACGATTCGATACGCGCGTTCAACGATGCGGAGCGCAAGCTCGAGCTCGCGTCGCCCAATCACCAGGTCACGCCCGAGCAGGCCGCGCAGATCAAGGTGAACGTGGACAGCCTGCACCGGCTCAACCCGCCGCGGCGCGATTCGATCTTCAACGGCGCCGATGACGACGGGTCGGGCACGACGGCGGTGCTCGAGATCGCCGAGGCATTCGCGGGCGCGAAAGTCAAGCCGAAGCGCTCGATCATTTTCGTCTGGCACACCGGCGAGGAGCTGGGTCTGTTTGGCTCGCAGTACTTCACGGACAACCCGACCATACCGCGCGATTCCATCGTCGCGCAGCTCAACATGGACATGGTCGGCCGCGGCCGCGCGGACGATGAGAGCGGCGGCGGTCCAGGCTACCTGCAGCTCATCGGCACGCGCCGGCTGTCGACGGAGCTCGGCGATGTCATCGAGAAGGTGAACAAGGCGCGCAAACAGCCGTTCACCTTCGATTACCAGTTCGATGCGGCCGGGCATCCGGAGCAGTACTACTGCCGCAGCGATCACTACATGTACGCGCGCTACGGCATCCCGATCGCGTTTTTCACGACCGGCAGTCACCGCGATTATCACCAGGTGACGGACGAGCCGGAGTACATCGACTACGACAAACTGGCGCACGTGGCGCAGTTCGTGTACGACGTCGCGACGACGGTGGCCAACCTCGACCACCGGGTGGTCGTGGATAAGCCGAAGCCGGATCCGCACGGCAACTGCGTGCAGTAGCCGCCGGCGCCGAACTGTACGAACGGGCCCCTTACCAGGGCCCGTTCTGTTTTTTCAGGGCTGACCAGGCCTGGGCGGAGGAGAGCCCGAGGCGCCGAGGTAATCGACGGTGCCGTCGTCATGGACGGCGAAATGGTAGAAGCGCCGTCCGATGCAGCCCGAGGGACAGTCGCCGTAGCCCACGCTGTAGTCGAGTAGCACCCGTGAATTCTCGACCGATCCGGCGATATCATTTCGGTCGCCCACAACGCCGTTCGGCTCGGCGAACCTGACGCCTGAAATCCCGCTGAAGAGTTGCGCGAGTGCTGTGATGTTGAGCGGCTCCGGCGGCCCGAGCGTGAGGAGCACGTCGCCGTCGTGCATCGCGTACACAGTGCCCACGGAAAGTGAGTAGCGCGACAGGAGAGTATCGATCGGTGGGTCGCCGGTTGGGATTTCGCGGCGCGCCAAATGCTGGACCCACGGCTCGGTCCCCAGGAGCTGCAGCAGCAGGCTGCGAGTTGTGGGATTACCAGATGTGCGGATGCGATAGACGTCAACCACCGTGTCCCGCGCCGGCAGAGCCGTCGCGTTGTAGACCCCTACGAGCGCGTTGTAGTACGGTTGAACCGCGTCCTGAGGGATCGGAACTTCGGAAAAACCATTCGCCAGCAGATCGCGCAGCGCCAGGCGATTGGCGTCCTCGAGATACGCGGCGCGCAGCTCAGCCGGCACCCCCGAGTCGTCGACGCTCGAATGCATGGAGCGCGGCGCCGTAGCCGTATTGCAGGCTGCCAGCATGACGGCAGCGGCGAGCAAGAACGAAACAGGCCTCACGAGATCCTCCGGGTGCGCATCATCTGATAGATGATACCTTCCCATCATGCCAGCGGGTTACTCTCAACGTTCGCTTGTCGAGAAGCTGGGCATCAAGGCCGGAACCCGGATCGCAATTCTGCATGCGCCAAAGG
>Ga0134079_10000225_pt1 | contig 14419 bp, 12 predicted proteins | sample 15_taG_2_FD_119770 | JGI IMG/M metagenome (GOLD analysis project Ga0134079, IMG submission 119770) | Grasslands soil microbial communities from the Angelo Coastal Reserve, California, USA - 15_D_Rain_40cm_2_09182015 | ecosystem: Environmental > Terrestrial > Soil > Grasslands ...
ATCGCGTTCTCGGCGGGAATCGCAGCACTCTCGTACTGGCCCGCTTCGAACCTTCTGTTCGCATCCGGTATCGCATTGGCCGAGCGCAATCTCTATCTCGCGGTCGCGCTGCCGGCAGCGTGTGTCGGATGGGCAGCGACGACAATTCTGGTACGACGCGGTCTGCGTCCTGCCGTGGTCACCGTGACGATTGTCGCGATTGCCGCAGGTTGGCGATCGCTCGCGCGGCTGCCGGCATGGCGCAACAACCAGGCACAGCTCCTCACGCTGCTCACCGAACATCCGGAATCGTATCGTGCGCACGCGTCGGCGGCGGCGGTGCTCGCAGGGCTGCACGACACGACGGGGGCGCGCCGCGAGTATCGCATTGCGGACTCGCTCTACGCGGGGGACCCGTACCTCGACGGCGCATACGCGATCTACCTGATGAGCATCGGCGATACGGCGGCTGCCGTGCCGCTGATCGAGCGGAGACGCAGTGGTGAAGTAGGCGTGCGGATGACGCTGCGCGCAGAATTCCTGCTCGAGCTTGCCCGCCGGCATTTCGCGCAGGCTCGAGCGCTGGCGGATTCGGCGTCGAGGCGGTTTGCAGGGGAGCGAGACTGGTATTTGGCGTACCGCCAATGAGTTATGACATTTTCGCGTCCGGCGTGGCAAGTTGCAAAAAGCCTGAGTTCATTGGGGTTTCTCGTGCGTCGGCGAACACGACGAACATGCCATAACACGTTGTGATGCGTGTAGTTACATCGAGTTAATCCTTTGGGGGCATGATTCGTGCCCCAGTGGACTCCGGGATAACTGTGGCATTCATGTCTCGGAACCATACAGGGGAGGTTTTCCAGATGAACCGCAAGGGTTTCACTCTGATCGAGCTTCTGATCGTGGTCGTGATCATCGGCATTTTGGCCGCGATCGCGATTCCGAAGTTCGCAAACACGAAGGAGAAGGCGTATCTGGCTTCGATGAAGTCAGACCTGCGTAACCTGATCACCGCCGAAGAGGCGTATTTCGCCGACTCGGTGAAGTACACGAGCAATCTCGGTACCGCGTACAACACGACCAGCGGCGTTGTCGGCCCCACGATTACCGTGACGGCTGACGGTTTCACGGCGACTGTGTCGCACACCACGACCACGAAGACGTGCGCGGTGTACGTGGGTTCGACGGCGCTCGCTCCGGCCAACAAGGAAGGCGAGCCGAAGTGCGCGTAAGGCCTCTGGCCTGACGCTCAGGGCGGCGAGGGAAACAAACCTCGCCGCTCTTTTTTTGTGACGAAGTGTCGTATCGATGGGTCGTACCGCGCAGTTTTTGACCGTGTCCAGTCCTCTGGGAGGAGTGCAGTGAACCGCAAAGGCTTTACCCTGATCGAGCTTCTGATCGTGGTCGTGATCATCGGCATTTTGGCCGCGATCGCGATTCCGAAGTTTGCGAACACGAAGGAGAAGGCATATCTCGCGTCGATGAAGTCGGATCTGCGGAACCTCATCACCGCCGAAGAAGCGTACTTTGCCGATTCCGTGAAGTACACGAGCAACCTCGGCACCGCATACGCGACGACGAGCGGCGTGGTTGGACCGACGATCACCGTGACGGCGGACGGCTTTACCGCGACGGTATCGCACACCACCACGACCAAGACCTGCGCGATTTACGTGGGTTCGACGGCGCTCGCGCCGGCCAACAAAGAAGGCGAGCCGAAGTGCGCGTAGCACGTTGAGATATCAGTCTTTGAGGGCGGCGGGGAAACTCGCCGCTCTTTTTTTGTCGCCGTTCCACTTTGCTGGTGACTTGACTCACAGTGTCCGCCGTGCCCCTGCCCGATCATTCGGTAGCGCCTCAAGTTCTGTCCCGGAGGAAGGGAGGCTGTCGGATGAACCGCAAGGGTTTCACACTCATCGAGCTGCTGATCGTAGTCGTGATCATCGGCATCCTGGCCGCGATCGCGATTCCGAAGTTCGCCAACACGAAAGAGAAGGCATATCTCGCGTCGATGAAGTCGGATCTGCGTAACCTGATAACGGCCGAAGAGGCGTATTTCGCCGACTCGGTCAAGTACACGAGCAACCTCGGCACCGCCTACAACACCACCAGCGGCGTCGTTGGCCCCACCATCACGGTGACGGCTGACGGCTTCACCGCGACGGTATCGCATACCACCACGACCAAGACCTGCGCGATTTACGTGGGCTCGACTGCACTGGCCCCGGCCAACAAGGAAGGCGAGCCGAAGTGCGCGTAGGACGCTAGGGGTACCGGTTTTCACAGGCGGCGGGGAAAGAAACCCCCGCCGCTTGCTTTTTTGGTCTTATCTTGGGGCCCTATGAACGGGCCCAAGGCCAAGCCGGCGCTCCGCGTCGAACTGCTGTTTTACCTCACCTTCCTCGTCGCCTTCGCGCTCCTCGTCGGCGTCGGCACGTCGCAGTTCGCCTTGTCGATAGCTCCCGAGCGGGGCGTGGTGCTCGTCGTGCTGTTCGTGGCGATCGAAGTGGCCATCTTCGTGCTGTATGGCCGCTCGCTCGTCACCCGCCTGGTACTCCGCCCGCTCAGCCGGATCATGGCTACTGCCGATTCCGTGGCCGACGGCGACCTGGCCGCGCGCGCCCCTGACGCCGACACCCGCGACTTTGCCAGTCTCGCCGAGCGGCTGAACCGCATGACCGACCGATTGCTCGACGCGCAGAGCCAGCTCGTGCGCTCGGAAAAGCTTGCCAGCATCGGCCGCCTCGCCGCGGGTGTCGCCCACGAAGTCGGCAACCCGCTCGGCGCGGTCGGGACCTACCTGGAAGTGCTGCGCCGCCGCGGTACCGACAAGGAAATCACCGACGGCATGGCCCGCGAGCTCGACCGCCTCGACCGGATCGTCCGCAGCCTGCTCGACTACGCTCGGCCGCACGAGGACCCGCTGGTACCGGTAGATCCCGCACGCATTGTGCGGGGCGCCTTCGAGCTCCTGCGCGCGCAGGGAGCCTTTCGCCCGCTGCACGCTCAAACCGACATCTTCCCGCAGGTCCCCGAAATCAGCGGTCGCGCGCATGTGCTCGAGCAAACGCTCGTGAACCTGCTGCTGAATGCGGTCGATGCCACGCCGCCAGGAGGAACTATCGTGATCGGCGCACGGCGCTGGGCCTATGAGCCCGGGGCGGTCCAAACCCGGCGCGCCGGCGATCCACGCTACTCGATGTTTCCGCGCGTGGTCGAGCGTCGGCCCTCCCGGATCGAGTTCGCCGCGGGGCAGCCCGGCGCATTGATCTTCGTCGCCGACTCGGGATCCGGCGTTGCGCCCGAGGATCGCGAAAAAGTCTTCGAGCCTTTCTTCACGACCAAGGAGCCCGGCCGCGGCACCGGCCTCGGCCTCGCCATCGTCGCGCGGTCGGTGCATGACATGGGCGGCGTCGTGTGGGTCGATGCGGCGCGCGAAGGCGGTGCCGCGTTCAAACTGTTTTTCCCGATTGCGCTGCCCAGATGAAGCGAGTCCTCATCGTCGACGACGAGCCGGGACTGCGGCAAAGCCTGGGTCTTCTGCTCACCGACGCCGGGTATAGCGTAACGGCCGAGCAAGACGGCAAGCGGGCCCTCGAGCGCGCGACCGCCGAGCAATTTGATCTCGTCCTGTGCGACGTGCGCATGCCGGCGATGGACGGCCTCACGTTCCTGCGCAACTACCGGCAGCGCGGCGGCGGCGCGCTCGTCATCGTAATGAGTGCCTACGGCGGTGAGGACGCGGCGATCGCGGCGATGAAAGAAGGGGCCTACGACTATCTCCCCAAACCATTCCGCCCGGATGAAGTGGTGCTGACGCTGCGCAAGGCCGAGGAGCGCGAGCGGCTGCGCCAGGAGGTCGCGGGGTTGAAGGCACAGCTTGCGGCGGGTCCCGGAGAGCGCGGACTCGTCGTCGCCAGCGCCGCGATGCAACAGGCGTTGGCACTCGTGGCACGAGTCGCCGAGCACAACACCACGGTTCTCATCACGGGTGAGAGCGGGACCGGCAAGGAAGTCATCGCCCGCGCGATCCATCGCGCGAGTCCTCGGGCTGCGCGCGCCTTTGTCGGGATCAATTGCGCCGCGATCCCGGAGAACTTGCTCGAGTCCGAGCTGTTCGGTCACGTCCGCGGCGCCTTCACGGGCGCGACCGCCGACAAGGCGGGCCTCTTCGAACAGGCCAACGGAGGCACGCTCCTCCTCGACGAGATCGGCGAGCTGCCGATTGGTCTGCAAGCCAAGTTGCTCCGCGTGCTCCAGGAGAGCGAAATCCGGCGCGTGGGAGATCAAAAGACTCGTCGCGTCGATGCGCGCGTGCTCGCGGCGACCGCGCGCGAGCTGGAAGCCGAGGTCCGCGCCGGCCGGTTTCGCGAGGACCTGTTCTACCGGATCAACGTCGTGGTCATCACCTTGCCGCCGCTGCGCGAGCGTCACGAGGACATTGCTCCTCTGGCGCGGCATTTCGTGGGGCGGCTCACGCAGCGCTTCGGGCGGCCGCTGTCATTGAGCGACTCCGCGATCGCCTGGCTCGAGCAGCAGGAGTGGCCGGGAAATGTGCGCGAGCTGGAAAACGCAATCGAACGGGCCGCAGTGCTCACCGACCATGAGGTCCTGAGCCCGCACGATTTTCGAATCGAACCTCTCCCATCTCCGCTCTCCCAAGAATCGGAGGAGATGGGAGAAGGGAGAGGTACGTTGCGGTCGGTCGTGGAGGATGCGGAGCATCGGGCCATTGCGGATGCGTTGAAGGCGACCGGTGGCAACCGGCGCGAGGCCGCCAAGCGCCTCGGCGTTAGCCTCCGCACCCTTTTTTACAAGATCGAGCGCTATGGAATTGAGTAGTGCAAGAATCTGCAGTTGTGCAATGTTCTGCGGTGTGGCTCGACGAGCCTGCTCGGCGTATCTGTTTGACGCACTTGCAGTTACCGTCAGGCATAGATCGTGTACTAGTCAGCCGCCGAACGGAGGACACATGGGTCGCAAAGGCTTCAGCTTGATCGAATTGATGTTCGCGTTCGTCTTGATCGGCGTCATCATGGCTATCGGCTTCCCGCGGCTGCGCAACAGCCTCGAGAAGCAGAACATCCGCAACTCGAAGGCGCTGCTCGGCACGCTGGCTGTGACGGCGCGCAGTACCGCGGTCCAACGCGGCTGCAACGCAACGCTGAACATGACCGCCGACAGCGTGTGGGTGACGGCCTGTGGCGTGAACCCGCCCGTGGCTGCGGTCGCGGTCGGGACCAAGAAGCTGGTCGGTTCCGAGTTCGGCGTGACGTTGGCGCCGAGCGCCGCCTCGGTCGTGTACGACCCCCGCGGCATCCGGACCTCGTTCCAGAGCACGTCGATTCGGATTCAGGGAGCGCATTACAGCGACTCCGTCGTCATCAACCAAGTCGGGAAAGTGACCCGCCAATGAACATCAAGAGCAAGAGCGGCTTCACGATCATCGAAGTCATCATCGCGATCATCGTGCTGACGGTCGGTGTGCTCGGCCTCGTCACGACGGCGGCGCTGGTGACACGCATGATCGCGCGCGGGCAGCGCTCGGCCGTGGCGTCGAGCTTCGCGTCGCGCCGGCTCGAGCGGCAGCGCATCGCCGCCTGCATCGCGGCGCAGCGCGTGAACGGCCAGGACACGCTGTATCGCGGCTCCAACTGGGTCGCGGTGAACACCTGGACCTATGCGGACGGCGGCAACCAGAACTACCGGCTGAAGATCGTTACCACGTACAAGACCACTAAGAATCGCGTGCGCCGCGATTCCACGGAGACCACGATCCCATGCAACACCTTCGGATGAGCCGCCGCGGTTTCACGATGGTCGAGCTCCTCATCGCCCTGGTGTTGCTGGGGCTGGTGAGCGCCGCCCTGTACCGGGTCCTGGTCAACAACCAGCGCCTCTACATGGCGCAGACTCAGCGCATCGATCTGTCGCAAAACATCCGCGCGGCAGCCAACATCCTGCCCGCGGAGTTTCGCGAGCTCGATGCGGCCGACGGTGACATCACGGCGATGTCCGCGACCAGCATCTCGATTCGCGCGATGCGCTGGCTCAGCTTCGTATGCGTCGCGCCCTTGCTGGCGGGCGTCAACAACGGGCTGCAGATGACGATCCGGGGCGGCCAGGTCGGGCAGCCGATGTTCTTCGGCGCGCGCGCCATCAACACCGCGACGGACTCGATGCTGATCTACCTCGATGGGGATCAGACGACGCGCACCGATGACTATTACGTCCCCGCACAGCTCACCGCGGCGCCTGCCGCCGTATGTCCGGCCGTTGGAGCGGTCGCTGCACAGCCGGGCACATTGGTCTCCTACAGCGGCAATTTCGTGGCTGGAACGAACGTCCCAAACGCCATTCCGCCGGGTGCCCCGGTGCGCGGGTTCGAGCGCGTGACCTACTCACTGTATAAGCCGGCGGGCGATACGCTCTGGTATATCGGCTTCCAGCCCGGCGGCCAGACGACTCAACCCCTGATCGGTCCGATTCTCGCGAACGGCCTGACGTTCTCGTACTTCGACGTGAACGGCAATCCGACCGCCGTCCGCGCGCAGGTGGCCCGCATCGACATCACAGTCCGGGCGCGAACGGTGAGTGCCGTCCGCCGCGGTGGACAGGCAGCGGCGGCGGTGATCGTCGACAGCATCACGACGAGCGTAGCGCTGAGGAATAATCGGAGATTCTAAACAGCAGATGGTGGAGGCTCGACGGCGAGCCTCCAGAACACTCCAAGGGAGGCAGTATGCGTCGGATGTTGCGTGATGAGCGAGGCATGGCGCTCGCAGTGGCGATCTTCGCCCTGGTGGTCGTGGGTGCGCTGGTCGCGGGAGCGTTCTTTGCCGGTACTCAGGAACAGCGCGTCGGCGAGAACCAGCGCCGGGTGCAGCAGTCCTTCGGCGTCGCCGAAGCTGGTGCCCAGGAGCGCGTGATGAGCTGGCAGCCCGAGCAGATGAACAAGCGGCTGCCCTATCCGCAGGACTCCGTCGTGATCGGGCCAAACCAGCCCGCGCCCAGCGGCACGGGCAGCTATGGCGGGTACAGCTATAAGCTGGGCTCGAACATCTTCCTGATCGACGTCACCGGCCGTGACCGCGCGAGCGCCGGGGGTGCCATCGCGGGCGGCGGCGGCGCGCGGCAGCGCATCGGCCTGATCACGCGCATCGCGCCCATCGACTTCGGGATCCACGCGTCGCTGACCACGCAGGGTGGCGTGAGCCTGTCCGGTAACGCCGATGTGAATGGCGCCGACCAGGTCCCAACGGGGTGGGCCAGCTGCGATCCCCCGGGGGCGACGCAGCCGGGGATTCGCGACAACGGCAGCAACGTGTCGACGAGCGGGAACGGTTCGGTGCAGGGCAATCCGCCGGTCGTGAATGACCCGACCATCAACAACAACTCGTTCACGACGTTCGGTGGAGCGACCTACGCCCAGTTGGCGGCACGGGCGACCATCACCCTCGGCAGTGGCACCTACAAGACGAACCCGGCGCTCAACGGAGCGGGACAGTGCAACCAGGCCAACCTGTTGAACTGGGGCGACGGGATGAATCCGGCCGCACCGTGTGGCAACTACTTCCCGATTATCCACATCGCCGGCAGCGCCACCTTGAACGGCGATCAGGGCCAGGGCATCCTGTTGGTCGACGGTGACTTGAACGTTCAGGGCTCGTATCAGTTCTTCGGCATCGTCATCATTCAGGGCGACCTGAAGACCTCCGGTGGTGGTTCAACCGACGCGCACTTCTGGGGCGGTGTGATGGCCCAGAACGCCGACCTGTCGGTGCAGAACCTGAGCGGTAAGGCCACGCTGAACTACTCTAGCTGCAGCATCTTGTCGGCTTTACAGGCCACCAGTCCGATCTCGATGATGCGCCAACGGGGCTGGGTCCAGCTCTACTAAAAGTGGCCTAAGTACCGGCAGTAAAAACAGTTGGTGCTTCAGCCTCAAGTCAATTCGAGGCTTGACAGGATAAGGGGCGGGGCCTATTGTAGTTTGCCCTCGCCCCCTACTTGTCTCTAGACCAAAAGGTGCACAGTGGCTCTTTTTGGCCTGTTTGGTGGCAAAAAAACCTCGGTTGGGCTGGATATCGGCTCCGGCATCATCAAACTCGTGGTCATCGACCACGGGGGTAGTGAGGCCGAGCTGACTAAGGTTGCCACCACCGAGGTGGCTGCTGATGCCATCGTGGAAGGCGAGGTCATGGACCCCGGCCTTGTTTCGGAGGCTATTCGGGGGCTGTTCGAGGCGGCGGGCGTCAAGCGGAAATCGGTCGTCACGGCCGTCGGTGGCCGGGACGTGATCGTCAAGAAGATCCAGATGGACCGGATGAAGGAAGGGGACGCCCGGGAGGTCATCCGCTGGGAAGCCGAGCAGCACGTGCCGTTCGACATGGCCAACGTGGAGCTCGATTTCCAGATCCTCGATCCCGACGCCGAAGGGCTCCAGATGAACGTCTTGCTCGTCGCCGCCAAGCGTGAATTGGTGGAGAGCCGGGTGGGATTGTTAGGCGAGGCCGGACTCGACCCCTCCATCATCGACGTCGACGCTTTCGCTATTCACAACGCGTTCGAGTTGAATCACCCGGACGCCATGCAGGGCGTCGTCGGGCTCGTCAACATCGGTCACGAGGTCACGAATGTGAACATCCTCGAGGACGGCATCCCCGTTCTCACGCGCGACCTCTCGGTCGGCACGCGGCGCTTCCGCGAAGACCTGCAGCGCGAAAAGGGCGTCGCGGCCGACGAAGCCGAAAAAATCATTCAAGGCACGGCGCAACATGCGGACCTGGCCGGCTACGTCAGCGCTCGCGGTGAGGAAATCGCCGTCGGCGTCGAGCGCGCGGCCGCGTTCCTCGCGACAGCATCGCGCTCGGCCGGCGGCCTGTCGCGGGTCTACACCACCGGCGGTGGTGCCCGTATTCCGGGTCTGAACGACGTGCTCGGATCGCGCCTGAAAGTCCCGATCGAGCTGGCCAATCCGGTGCAGCGCCTCCGCGTGAAAGACGACGTGTTCGAAACGGTGCCGGTGGACGAAGTGGCCCCGCTGCTCATGCTGGCCGTGGGTCTCGCGCTGAGGCGCGGCGCATGATTGAGATAAACCTACTCCCAGGAAAGAAGAAGGCGGCCAAAGGCGCCGGCATGTCGCTGTCCATGCCGGACTTCAAGGCCCTCATCGCGCAGGTCAAGGATCCCTGGCTGCTCGCCGCGATTGCGGCCTGGGTGCTGGTGGGTGGCGGCGGAGCGCTGCTGTTCGTCACGGATCGCGCCCGTCTTGCCGCCGCCGAGTCGCGGCTCGATCGAGCGCGCACGGAAGAGCGGCGCTACGCGATCGTCATCGCGCAAAAGCGCCAGGCCGAGAAGGTGCGTGACTCGCTGTTGTACGAGATCACGGTGATTCGCAATATCGATGCCGACCGCTACATCTGGCCGCACGTGCTCGACCAGGCGACCAAGGCGTTGCCGCCGTACACGTGGATCACGAACATGCAGACCGCGTCTGCAATGGCCGCGCCCCAACCGGGCCAGCCCGGTGGGCCAGTCACGGTCGAGCGCGATTCCTCGGGCCGGCCGACGGTGAAGGTCTCGATCAGAGGCCGCACGGTGGACATCCAGGCGTACACGACATTCCTGCGCCAGCTCGCGGCGTCGCCATGGTTCACGGACGTGACGCCGGCGGCCTCGCAGACCGTGATCGAAGCGGACCGGCCGGTCACCGAGTTCTCGGTGACCGTGAGTTACCGCATCGCTGATTCGGTCTACATCCGCACGGTCCCGCTCGTGCAATCGGTGAGGTAGTCCTATGGCAATGGGTTTACCGACCGACCAACGCGGCCAGATCATGGCGCTGCTCGTCCTCGTCGCTCTGGCGGGCGGCTACTTCTTCTGGACGAAGTTGCACACGCCCGACATCGCGCAGATCGCGACCGCGAACCAGCAGTCGGACAGCCTCGAGAAGCGGATCGAGCAGGCGAAGCACGATCTCGCGAGCGGCAGCATCGAGGATTTGCGCCGTCGCGTCGAGGAGTACCAAGGCTCGCTCGAGTTGATGCGCCGCCTGGTGCCCGAGCGGAACGAGGTCCCCACGCTGATCGACGACATCTCGACCAAGGCCAAAGTCCGCGGCATCACCCTCGGCAAGATCCAGCCGCTCACTCCCGAGACCGGCTCGCCGTTCGACACGTACCGCTACCGCCTCGAGGTGTACGGCCACTACGACCAGATCGGGGAATACCTCGCCGATGTCGCGTCGCTGCCGCGCATCGTCGTGCCGCAGGACGTCATGCTTTCCATGGCCACACCGGCGGTGCAGAAGCTGCTCGCCGACACGGCCGGCGCGCTCCTGCTCGCGGAGTTCTCGATCCGCACGTTCGTGAAGGCCCAGGGACCGCCGCCTGCGCCGAAACCAGCGGGAGCGCCTCGTGCGCGTAGCTAGCCTCGCACTGCTCGCCGTTCTGTCCAGCCCGGCCGCTGCGCAGCAGCCGGAGCGTGATACCACGGCGCAGCAGTCCACGACGCTGCTCCGGGAAGTGTTCGCATACGAGGGGGGCGGGCGCGATCCGTTCATGTCGCTGCTCAAGTCGGGCGACGTGCGGCCGCTCATCTCCGATCTGAAGCTGACGACCGTCGTCTATGACGGCCGCTATGCCTCGCGCAGCGTCGCCGTGCTGCGCGACATCACGAATCGCCGCATCTACCGTGTGAAAGCGGGCGACATCGTCGGGCGCCTGAAGGTGACGCAGATCCGGCCCCGGGAAGTCGTATTCACCGTGCAGGAATTCGGTTTCGAGCGTCAGGAGACCCTGTCGCTCGCCAAGCAGGAGGAGATGCCATGAAGGCTCTGTTACTCCTTGCGGTCTTGTTCGCGACTGTCGTTCCCGGGGCCCTTGCCGGGACGGCAGCTCGCGACGGAGAAGTCCGCGCGGTGAGTGTGCTGCCGGCGGCCGGCAAGGTCGAGATCGTCATCGACCTGCAGGGTGCCGCCGTGGTCCAGGATTTCACGCTCGCCAATCCAGCACGGCTCGTCATCGATCTCAAAGGCACGCATCTCACCGCGCCCGTGACGCTGTATGACGGGCAGAATCGCGGCGGGGTCCGCAACATCCGCTACGGGCAGTTCACGCCCGACATCGTCCGCGTCGTGATCGAACTCGATGCCCTGAAGGACTACCAGGTCGAAAAGGCCTCCGGTCAGGTGCTCGTGCGCATCGGTACCGAGCGCACCGCGTTCGCGGCGTGGTCGAGCACGACCGTGCCGACTGCCGCTGTCGCGGCGCGCGCGCAGGCCCGCGAGCGCATGGATGAAGGCGCGGCTCCGATGGAGACGACGGCGGAGCTCGGTCAGGCGGCCAGGATTACGACGCCGACGCCCGCGCAGCCGATGTCGATCGACGAATACCTCGCCCGCCATCGCGCCGACGCCACGCAGTCGCAGGCGCCGCGCATCACCGTGCAATGGGACAACGCCAGCATCGAGGACGTGATCGCCGGCTTCGCGGCGTTCAGCGGGCGCACGATCATCCTCGGTCGCGACATCAAGGGCAACGTCACCGCCGAGATCAAGAATCAGCCCTGGGATCTCGCGATGTATGCCGTGCTGCAGTCGCAGGGGCTCGCCGTGAAGACGATGCCCGGCGGCATCCTCATGGTGGTCAGCCAGGTCGAGCTCGCGCGTGCCGATTCCACGGTGCCGATCGAGACCCGCTTGGTGCGCATCAATTACGCGAAGGCGACCTCGCTCGTGCCGTCGATCGCCTCGATCCTCACGAAGCGCGGCGCCGCGGTGGCCGATTCGACCAGCAACGCGCTCGTGATCACCGAGGTCAGCTCGCGCATCGACGAGGTCGTGGAATTCGTGAAGGGCCTCGACCAACGCACGCCGCAGGTGTCGATTCAGGCGAAGATCATCTTCGTCGATCGTACCGACGTCGAAGAGCTCGGTGTGAAGTACGACCTCGGCACGACGAACCAGTTCTTCAACAAGCTCGTGCAGCGGCCCGATCCACGGACCGCCAAGCCGGTCGACACCAACCTGGACGGGGTGCCTGACGCGCTCGTGCCGACGGACAACTTCCCCGCGAACCAGAACATCGTGGCGCTGGGCGGCAACTCGCTCTCCGCGCTCGGCAACGCGAGCCAGGAAGTCGTGAATCCGGCGCTCGACCTGATCTTCTCGACCGCGCTCGGCAACTTCGATCTCACCACGTTCGTGCAGGCGCTGCAGCGCGTCGAGCTCGCCGACATCCAGGCCGAGCCGACGATCACGACGCTCGACAACCGCCAGGCCGAAATCCTGGTCGGCGATCGCGTGCCGATCCGCGTGATCGACGTGAGTGCCGCGTCGACGGGCGGCGTGGCCGGACAGAACGTGCCGCGCGCGACGGTCAGCTTCCAACAGACCGGTATCAACCTCCGCGTCACGCCGCACGTCACCGGCACGCGTCAGATCCTGATGGAAGTGCACGCCGAGCGCTCGAACGTCCGGCCGGCGGCGGTGGACATCGGCTACACGTTCCAGACGCAGCAGGCGGACAACCAAATCCTCGTCTCAGACGGCGAAACGGCTGTAATTGGCGGACTTACGGTGACTGAGGTCACGGTAACAAAGTCCGGAATTCCTTTCCTTGTAGATCTGCCGATCCTCGGCAAGCTGTTCGGTTTCACGTCTCAACAGGAAAACCGGCGTGATCTGCTGATTCTGATTACGCCACACATCATCGACGATCTCGTCTCGCCGACCGGGCAGTAAGCCCGGCCGGTTGAGATGGCCGAGAGGGTAGATATGCGGCTGGTCAGACGGAGTTCGGCAGTCCTGTACATCGGCTCGCTCGCGCTCGCGGTCTATGCGTGCGAGACGTCGCGCCGCATTGGCGGCGTGCAGCCCGACACCCAGTCGCCCACGATTACCCTCACGAATGCCGGCGGCGACACGCAGGACATCGCCGGCGGGCTGCGCTTCAACGTACAGGCGAACGACAACCTCGGTCTCAAGACTATCGATCTGACCTTCAGCGGCGGGCTCATCGGCCAGCTCGACACGCTGTTCACGACGGAGGTCAAGACCTACAACGTCGGCCACACGCTGACGTTCTCGGGAGGCTCGGGCGCCGGTGGTCTCATTCAGATCGTCGGTCGCGCGGTGGACGGCAACGGCAACTTCGCCGAAGACACCGTCTTCATCTATCTGCAGAACATTCAGGCGTTGCGCGTGCGGCTGGTGCTGCCCTCGGCGGGGGCGCTCGCGTCCACGGGCAAGGGCATTCCGGTCGACATCATCGCCGTGCAGGCGGGCGGAATCGCCAAGATCGGCTATCTCGTCGCGCCCGCGAACGCCGTCACCAATCCCACGGCGCCGCCGACCGACTCGATCGTGTACTCGACGCCGTACGCCGATTCCGTGGAGTACGTCGACACGCTGGTCGTGGTCCCGTCGAGCGGCACGTTCAACATCATCGGCTTCGCCGAGGATTCGGCCGGCCGGCGCGGGTTCTCGAGCGTCGTGACCGTCACGATTCAGTCGGTGGCGACGGACAATACGCCGCCGGTCGTGGCGCACCGCGTCGCCCAGCGCGTCGAGGTGGACGACACCATTCACGTCCGGGCGCAGGATCCGAGCGCGATCTCGTGGATCGGGTTCGAGGTCGACACGAACAACGTGCGCATGAAGTTCGATACCGTGAACGTCGCCGCGGGCAACCTGAGCGATATCACGCGCAACTTCTCGCTGGGATTACAGGGCCTGCAGCCGCTTCCCCACACCATCGTGGTGAAGGGGTATGCGTGCGACGCTGCCGTCGCGCGCAACTGCTCGTTCACCAACAGCACCACGCTGATTCCGAGCGCGCCGGTGCAGTCCGGCGCGACGCGCGGCGCCAAGACCGTCTCTGCGGTGCCGATGGCGCCGCAGGGGCTGATCGACACGATCGTCGTCGTCGCGGGCATCACGCGGCCGCTGCCGTTCGGCGGCCGGATCGCCGACGCGATCTTCAACGGAAACGACTCGAGCCTCTATCTCACGAACCCGACCCTGGGCCGCGTCGAGATCTTCCAGGTTGCGAATACGTCGTTCGTCGCGGCGGGCATTCCGACCGGCGGGCCGGTGCCGTGGGGCATCGCGCTCTGGCCGCGGGATACGCTCGGCAACTACGGCGACACGATCGTCGTGGCGAACTCGGGCGGCGTGGAGCTGTCGATCATCGACGTCCGTCCGGGCGTGCGCCGCCTCGTGTGGCGGCATGACCTGCCGGACTACCTGATCGAGACATACAAGATTCTGCTCTCGCCGCTGCGCGAGCAGATCGTTCTCTACGACGTGTCGGATCGCCCGCAATACGTCGGGACGGTGTGCCGCGTCGTCACCGGCACGCCCAATTGCCATGCCGACTCGGTGTTCGCGATCTACTCGACGACGCCGACCCTGAGCCAGCCGACGCCGTTCGTGGGC
>Ga0134079_10000226_pt1 | contig 14394 bp, 12 predicted proteins | sample 15_taG_2_FD_119770 | JGI IMG/M metagenome (GOLD analysis project Ga0134079, IMG submission 119770) | Grasslands soil microbial communities from the Angelo Coastal Reserve, California, USA - 15_D_Rain_40cm_2_09182015 | ecosystem: Environmental > Terrestrial > Soil > Grasslands ...
CACCCGTCGTCGTGCGGCCCGAACGCCTGCGCTTCGCGGATGCCGGTCTGGCGGGGGCCGTGCGCGAGCGCCGCTACACGGGCGCCGCCGCGTTTTACATCGTCGAGAGCGACGGCGGCGAGCGCTTTGAGGTCCTCGCCGAGCCCGACGCGGCCCAGGTGGGCGACCGCGTCTACGTCCAGGCCGAGCGCGTGATCCGCTTCACGGAGAACGGCCGATGAGCCGCCGCTCCGCGCAAGTCCTCGGCGCCGGTCTCGCGCTGCTGCTCGCCTGGCTCGTGCTGTTTCCCATCCTCGTGGTCGCCCGCGAGGCCGCCGAGGGCACCGCGCTGCGCGCGTTTTTCGGCCGGGGCGGGGAATGGGCGGCGCTCTGGGCGAGCGTGTGGATCTCCTTCGTCAGCGTGGCCCTCGCCGCGGCGATCGGTGTGCCGCTCGCGTTTTTGTTCGAATGGTTCGACTTCCCGGGGCGGAAGACGCTGGGCTCGCTCGTCGCGCTTCCCGTCGTGCTGCCCCCGCTCGTCGGCGTGATCGCATTCTTGTTCTTGTATGGCGAGTCGGGCTTCATCGCGCGCGCCGTGCAACGGCTCTTCGGGCTGCAGGAAGCACCGTGGCGCCTGCAGGGACCCGCCGCGATCCTGCTCGTGCACGCCTACTCGATGTACGTCTACTTCTATCTGTTCACCCGTGCCGGGCTCGCCAAACTCGACGTCTCGATGCTCGAAGCGTCCGAAGCCTTGGGCGCCGATCGCTGGACGACGATCCGGCGCGTGGTGCTGCCGCTGGTGCGCCCATCGCTCGTCGGCGCCGCCATCCTGACGTTCATGACGTCGCTCGGCTCCTTCAGCGCTCCGTACGTGTTTGGCGGCGGGTTCCGCGTGATGACGACGCAGATCGTCGCCACCAAGCTCAACGGGGACTTGCCCCTCGCCATGGTCGAGACCCTGGCGCTCGCCGTCGTGGCGGTGGCGGGGCTCGTGCTGCTGTGTCGCAGCGAAGGCGACGACATCCTCGTCGCCTTGGGAAAGGGCATCGCGCCCAGGCCCCGGCCGATTCGTCGCGCCGGCGTGCGCGCGCTCGCGACGGCGGCCGGGTGGGGCTTCGCGGTGCTGCTGCTGCTCCCGCACCTGACCCTGGCGCTGGTGTCGCTCGTGCCGTACGGTGCCTGGACGACGCAAATCCTTCCTCCGGTCCTGAGCTTCGACAACTACCGCCGCCTGTTCAGCGAAGCCGAGCGACTGCGGCCCCTCGCCAACTCGCTGTGGATGGCCGCGGTGAGCACCGCCATGGCCGTCGCCCTCGCGCTCGCGGCCGGGTGGTTGATCGTGCGGCGGCGCGTCGCGCTGCGGCGGGCGATCGAGGGGTTGCTCGCGCTGCCGTGGGCCTTGCCGGGTACCGTGTTCGCGATCGCGCTGGCGATGACGTTCAGCGTGCACGCCCCGCCGCTGCGCTGGGTGCTGGTCGGGACCGCGGCGATCCTGCCGCTCGCGTATCTGGTGCGCGCGTTGCCGCTCACGGGGCGGGCGCTGCTCGCCGGCTACCGCCAACTCGATCCGGCCCTCGAAGAAGCGGCGGCGAGTCTCGGTGCGGGTCGGTGGCGCACGCTGGCGCGCGTGACGTTGCCGCAGCTCCGGCCGGGGCTCGCGGCGGGCGCGAGCCTCGCGTTCGTGGCGGCGTTGGGCGACATCGTCGCGTCGATCGTGCTGTACACGTATGAGACCCGTCCCATTTCGATCGAGATTCTGTCGAGCTTGCGGCTCTCGGAGACGGGAGTGGCGGCGGCATTCGGGGTGGTCCTGATGGTCGTGAGCGCGCTGGTGCTCGGAATCGGAGCGAGACGATGAAGCGGTTGTCGGTGCTGATGGCCGTGTGTTTCGTGGACATGCTCGGCCTGATGCTCGTGGCGCCGCTCATGGCGTTCTACGCCAAGCGCATGAACGCCGCCGACTGGATGGTGGGTCCGCTGATCGCGTCGTTCGCGGTGGCCCAGCTCGTGTCGTCGCCGGTGTGGGGCAAGGTCTCCGACCGCTACGGCCGCCGTCCGGCGATGCTCATCGGCCTGGCCGGCTCCGCGGTGGCGTACGCGATCTTCGGGTACGCGACCAGCCTGTGGATGCTGTTTGCCTCGCGCCTCGTGCAAGGCCTGGGCGGTGGCACCACCGGTGTCGCGCAGGCGTACGTCGCCGACACCATGGCGCCCGCCGAGCGCGCCAAAGCGCTGGGGTGGATCTCGGCGGCGACGAGCGCGGGCGTGATGATCGGACCCGTGATCGGTTCCGTGGCGCGCAGCTTCGGGACCGAGGTGCCGGGCACCGTCGCCGCGGTGCTCATGCTGACCTGCGTCGCCTTCGCCTGGAAGTGGCTTCCCGAGTCGCGCGTCAAACACACGCATACGCCCAGCGGCCAGCAACTCCCGCCCGGGCGCTCGATCAAGCAGGCATTGTGGGAGATCATGGAGCACCCGACGGCGCCGGCGCACCGCGTGATCTGGATCTACGTCGTCGGAATGCTGGCCCTCAACGTGGTGATTGGTGTGCTGGCCCTCTACTTGAAGGATGTGTACGGGGTCACCGAGCAGTCGATCGGGTACTACTTCACCGTCTTCGGCGTCGTGGGGGTGCTGATGCGCGTATCGCTGGTAGGTTGGTTCAACGCGCGGTTCGGGGAGATCCGCACCATGCAGTTCGGCACCCTGTTCCTGTTGCTGGGGCTGGTTTTGATGCCCCTACCCGCGGCGCTCCTCCCTCCGGGGGCCGCCTTGGTCGTCTTCGTGTTCTTCCTGGTCCTCGTTCCGGTGGGCACGGCGCTGCTGTTCCCGGCGTCCACCTCGCTCGTCAGCCAGCGCACCGACCGCCACGAGCTGGGTCTGGTGATGGGGGCGCAGCAGACGTTCCGGGGGATCATGGCGATCATCGGGCCCGTGGGTGCGACCATCGTCTTCGACAAGCTTGGCCACGGCATCCCATTCCTCTGCGCCGCGGCGATCGTGAGCGTGGCCGTCGTGCTGGCCATCCGGGAGAATCGTGAGGAGACGGTGGCGGCGACGGCGTGACCATCACTAGTTTGTGACCATGATCCTCGCTCTCAGTCTCGCGCTCCTCGCGCCCCCCGCGCCGGCTCCCGCCCGGCCCAAGCTGGTCGTGGTCATCACCGTGGACCAGCTCCGTCCCGATTACTTCGACCGCTGGAAGAACCAGCTCACGGGGGGCCTGTTCCAGCTGCTGAGCGAGGGCGCCGTCTTCGCGGACGGCTTCCAGGATCACGCGGTGACCGAGACGGCGCCGGGACACTCGACGATTCTCTCGGGCCTCTGGCCCGCGCACACCGGGATCATCCGCAACACGCAAGGCGTCCAGGATTCCGCCGCGACGCTGCTGGGCGGCGTGGTGGGACCGGGCGCTTCTCCGCGGCGTTTCCGTGGCACGACGCTGGTTGACTGGCTCAAGGCCGCGGATCCGACGAGCCGCGCCCTCTCCGTGAGCCGCAAGGACCGCGGCGCGATCCTGCCGATCGGGCGCGCCAAGGAGCAGGTCTTCTGGTACCAGTCGGGGTTGTTCACCACCAGCCGCTATTACGCCGACTCGCTCCCCGCCTGGGTGCGGGTGTTCAACGCGCGGCGCCTGCCATTCAAGGCCGCGAACACGACCTGGTCGTTGCTCCTCCCCGACAGCGCCTACAAAGAGGACGACAACGAAGCGTGGGAGAACGGCGGCCGGGACGTGTTGTTCCCGCATCGCCTGCCGCCCGACAGCGTCCAGGCCGCCGCCGCCCTCGTCAACACGCCGATGATGGACTCGCTCACGCTGCTCTTCGCGCTCGATGGCCTCGAGGCGCTGCACCTCGGCAAGAAGGGGACGGACATCCTCGCGGTCAGTCTCTCGTCGACCGACGCCGTGGGCCACGCCTTTGGTCCCGACTCGCGGGAGATTCACGATCAGGTGGTACGGCTCGACCGTTATCTCGCGTGGTTCCTCAAGCGCGTGATGGACAAGATCGGGCGGGACAATGTCGTCGTCGTGCTCACGGCCGATCACGGTGTGACCTCGTTTCCCGAGCGGACGCGTGCCAAGACCGGTGCGCAGGTGTACCGCGTCTTGCTCGACACGATCGTGACCGCGGTGAACCGCGATCTCGATCGCCTGGCGGGCGCCGGCACCTCGCGGCAATGGTTCAGTTTCGAGAGCGGCATGCTGTTTCTCCAGGACAACGGCCGCTTTGCGGCGACCGGCGTGAAAACCGACAGCATCCTCGACGTCATCGCGACGCGCATGCGGGCGGTGCCCGGAGTGGGTCGCGTCGACCGTGTGACCGACCTGGCGCGCGCCGACACCGCCTCCGATCCGGTGGCGCGCCGCTGGATCCACCATCTGCCGCCCGACGCCGGGGTGGAGCTCGTGGTCAGCCCGCAACCCGGATCGGTGTGGGCCATCGAAAACCTCCCGATCGCGATGCACGGTCAACCCAGCGACGACGATGCCCACGTGCCGATCGTCTTCTGGGGCCGCGGCGTGAAGCGCGGGGTGTATCGCGGACGCGCCAACACCGTCGATATCGCCCCGACCCTGGGCCGGCTGCTCGGCGTGACGCCCCTCTCATTGATCGACGGCCGCGTCCTCACCGACGCGCTCGCGCCGAGGAACTAGCGGTGGTCGAAAAGCTCACGCCCAACCAGGTCCGCCAGATCGAGCTGATCCAAGGGTTCATACGGAACGTGGAGCACGTGAAGAAGCTTGTCGGGGAACTCGAGGGAAGCCGCGCGGCCCGGCCGGTAATCATCAACAACATCTGCGGTGCCATCGCGCGCGAGCTTTCGCAGATGCGGCAGCGGGCGCTCAGCGCCAACGTCGGCACGCTGGCCGATACGGCGGGCGGACTCGCCGTCCTCGCGTCTCGGCAGGGGAGCGGCATCAACTTCAAGCTCCGCGCCCTGGCCGAAGGGGTGAACAGCCTGATGATCCAGCTCGACCAGTCGCTCAAGAGCGCATCGCAGATGGAGAAGCCCGACGCGGAGCAGGCACCCTCCTGACCACCGCACCCGCTATCCGTTGTGTGGGCCTGACCAAGCGCTACGGCGATGTCACCGCCGTGGCGGGGCTCGACCTCACCGTCGCCGCCGGCGAATGCTTCGGCCTGCTCGGCCCGAATGGCGCGGGCAAAACCACCACGATCGAAATCCTGGAAGGCCTGACCTCACCGGACGGCGGCGATGTCCAAGTCCTGGGGACCCCGTGGCGCGACGGCGCCGACGGGCGCGCCCTGCGCGAGCGACTCGGCATTCAGCTGCAGGAGACGCAGCTCGCCGACAAGCTGACCGTCGCCGAGACCGTCACGTTGTTCCGGTCGTTCTACCGGCGCTCCCACACGGTGGACGAAGTCCTCGCCCTCGTGGAGCTCGAGGAAAAACGCGGCGCGCGCGTGTCGACGCTCTCGGGCGGGCAAAAACAGCGCCTCGCCGTGGCATGCGCGCTCGTGAGCCGGCCCGAGCTGCTCTTTCTCGACGAGCCCACGACGGGGCTCGATCCGCAGTCGCGCCGCCAGTTGTGGGAGATCATCCGCAAGTTCAAGGTGGCGGGCGGGACGGTCCTCCTCACGACGCACTATATGGAAGAAGCCGAGCGCCTGTGCGATCGCGTGGCCATCATGGATCACGGCAAGGTCATCGCGCTTGGCAGCCCCGACGAGCTGATCGCCTCGCTGGGTGCCGATCAGATCGTCGAGTTCGCGCTGAGCGACGGCCGTACGCCGCCTGGGCTCGACGGCTTGCCCGGCGTGAAGCGGGTCCGGCCCGGCCCCGATCGGATTGCGCTCACCGTGGCGCAATTGCACCGCGCGGTGCCGGCGCTCTTGGGACTCGTCGAACGCCAGGGCTCCGAGCTGTCGCTCCTGGCCACGCACCAAGCGACGCTCGAGGATGTGTTCGTCGCGCTCACCGGCCGGCAGCTGCGCGATGAATGAGCATCCGCTGTACCAGCTGACGCTCGCGCGCATGCGCGAGTTCTATCGCGAGCCCGAGGCGATCTTCTGGGTCTTCGGCTTCCCGATCGTGCTGGCGTTCGCGTTGGGTTTGGCGTTCCGGAACACCGGGCCCGGCGAGCTCAAGGTCGGCGTCGCGACGGGGGCGGGCGACAGTGTGCTCGCCGCCACGCTCGACGCGTCGCCCCACCTTGGTGCCGCTGTGCTCGACAGCGGGACGGCCCGCCTGCGCTTGCGGACTGGCCGCATCGCGTTGCTCGTCGTCCCCGGCGACCCCGTCGTCTATCGCTACGACTCGACGCGCACCGAGAGCCGGCTGGCGCGCCTCGAAGTCGACGACGCGCTGCAGCGGGCCCGGGGCCGGCGCGATCCCGCGGCGGTGCGCGACGATCGCATCGTCGAGGCGGGGTCGCGCTACATCGACTTCCTGATCCCCGGCCTCCTCGGGATGAACCTGCTGGGGAGCGGGATTTGGGGCGTGGGTTTCTCGGTCGTACAGGCTCGCCAAAAGAAGCTGCTCAAGCGCTTCATGGCCACACCGATGCGGCGCAGCCATTACCTGCTGGGCTTCATCCTGTCGCGGCTCGTGTTCCTCTTCGTGGAAGTCATCGCGCTGGTGGGCTTCGGACGCCTGATGTTCGGCGTCGGCATTCGTGGGTCGGTGGCGGGGCTCGCGGCGATCACGATCCTCGGCGCGCTCGCGTTCGCCGGGCTGGGCCTGCTCGTGGCGAGCCGGGCCCGCACCATCGAAGGGGTCTCGGGGCTCATGAACCTCGTGATGCTGCCGATGTGGATCCTCTCGGGGACCTTCTTTTCCTACGCCCGCTTCCCCGACGCCATGATCCCGTTCGTGAAGGCTCTGCCCCTCACCGCCTTGAACGACGCGCTCCGGGCCGTGATGATCGACGGCACCGCCCTCACCGGCCTCGGCGCGCCGTTGGCGATCGTCGCGGCCTGGGGCGCCGTCAGCTTCGTCATCGCCCTCAAGATCTTCCGCTGGCGCTAGCCCTCGGGGCGTAGCAGGGCCCAGAGCCGCCGCAGGAATCCCCCCAGGGCGCTCTCGAGTCCCTCCCGGAACTCCACCGCCGTCGCGAACCGCTGGGCCGGCTCGCTGCGCACGGCATGCCGCAGCACCTCTTCCAACTCCCGCGACACATCCTTTCGCTGCGCCGCCAGGAGGGGCAGATCATTGGTCGTCTGCCGGGCGAGAATCTGCTCCGGGGTGATTCCCGCGAACGGGGGCCGGCCGAGCAGGGCGAAATAGGCGACCGCGCCGAGCGAATAGAGGTCGGCGCGCTGGTCCACGCGCTCGCCGAGCAGCTGCTCCGGCGCGGCGAACTGCGGCGTGCCGCTGCGAGAGGTGGCGCCGCCGAAGCGTCCCTCGCCGCGCAACGCCAACGCGAGCCCGAAGTCGGTGATGCGCAGCCGGCCGTCGGGCTCGATCAACATGTTTTCAGGCTTCAGATCGCGGTGCACGAGGCCCAGGCCATGGGCGTGTTCCAGCGCCGACAACGCCTGGGTGAGCAGCCGCTCGGTCTGATCGACCGACAGCGGACCTTCGCGCTGTACCAGCTGCGCGAGATTCGCGCCGGGGACGAGCTCCATCGTGTACCACTGCAGGCCGGCGCGGCCCATGATGTCGTAGATGCTCACGATGTTCGGGTGGCGCAGCCGGGCGGCCAGCTGCGCCTCGCGGCGGAACCGCTCCATCACGCCCAGATCGGCGGTCAGGGACGGATGCAGCACCTTGATCGCCACGTCGCGCTCGAGGCCCAGGTCGCGCGCGCGATACACGCGCCCGAAGCCGCCGGTGCCGATCTCCTCGAGCAGCTCGTAGTCGTCTCCCAGCGCGCGCCGCAGGCGCCGCTCGAACCCGGACTCGGTCACCTCGGGCGCCGCGGCGGGAATGTGGAATGTGCCCGCGTCGCTCACGAAGTCCTCGAGCATCTCCGTCGCGGTGAAGTAACGGTCCCTCGGCACGTGCGACAGGCCGCGGAGAATGACGCGCTCGACTGCCGCGGGGATCGCCGGGCGCAGTTGGCGCGGCGGTACGAGCGCATCGGGATCGGGGTTCGGCTCGTGCCCCGTGAGCGCGGCGTAGACGTTGGCCGTCACTGTATAGACGTCGCTGGCGGGCTCGCCGGCCTGGCCCCCCCGCACCTCCGGCGCCATGAACGCGGCGGCCGTGTCGTCGGCGGGCACGTGAGGCAGGCACCAGTTGGCGTAGCGCAGATCGGTGATCACGCCGCGCCCAGCGGTGTTGATCATCAGCGTAGACGGCACGATGCGGCGCATGATGATCCCCCGGGCGTGTGCGTGCTCGAGTGCCGAGAGCAGATCGCGGATCAAGGACAGCGCCGTGGGGATGGGACGGGGCCCGCGCCGCAGCGCGTCGGCGAGACTCTCGCCCTCGACCCAGTTCGCGGTCCGGTACGCGAACGTGCCGATCTCGCCCGCGGCGTACGCGTGGCGGATAGCGGGATGGTCCAGGGCGCCGAGCGTTTCGGTTTCGCGTATGAACCAGGCGCGCCCCGGCGTGGCCGGCAGGAGGTGCACGCGAATCGCGACGTGGCGCTTGAGGAACCGATCCCACGCCTGGTACAGCGCGCGCTCCGGCGACAACGCCACCAGGTTGTCGAGCCTGAACCCGGGCTCCAGCGCGTGGATCGCCTCGTCGAGGAGGCCGATCGGCGGCGTCGGACCAGAGGCGCGAGCGGCGATAGATGCGGGAGTCGTCGGTTCGGAATGCACGAGCGCGAAATCTAGTCGATCGCGGCGGCTGGCACGAATCACGGGCCCGCCACAGATTGGTCACATGGACAAGCGCCGCCCCGACCTGCGTCATCGTGTGGAGCGTCGCGTGCGGCCCGACCGGCGTCGCGGCCTCGACCGTCGCGTGTCCGACCGCCGGTTGCAGGTCGATGGTGAGGTCCCGGTCGAGCGTCGCCGCTTTGCCGATCGACGCGCCCTCGTCGAGCGGCGGGTCCCTCAGTCGCGGCGCAGCTGGATCGACCGTCGCGGCTCGGGCATCGACTTCACCGACCCCGACGCAGAGTGACTCGAGTCACCGCCCAACCCGTGCGTCCCGTCCGCGCGTAGCGCGCGTCCCGCAGGTACACCGTCACGCTGCCCGTCCCACTCGAATCGACTTCCGCCACGAGGAACCGCGCGAACTGCTGAATGGCGCGCCCCTCACGCGTTTCCCGCAGGGCGCGTTGCACGATCGGCACGTCGAGGTGACGCGGCATTTGCCAATCGGCTCCGGCGACTGAATCGCGGCTCGCGTAGATGGCTTCCCAGGTGAATGGGAAGCCCGCTTGCGTCAGCGCGGCCCACCGGGCGTCGGCGCCAAACCGCGACAGGGCCGCGCGCCGGAGCGTCGCCCGCTCGGCCTGGGCGGTGATTCCTTGGGCCGCCGCGTAGACCGCGAGGATCAGCAGCATGATCGCCGCGACTCGACGCCGCGCGACGGGACCGCCCCAGTACCGTACCCAGCCGACCGCCGCGACCACGCACACCACGGCGTAGCCGGCGACCACCCACGGGGCGACCGCACCCACCGTCGCCCCCCAGATCATGAAGTAGGTGATCAGGGCACCCACCGCCGAAGCCGCCGCCAGGGGAATCCAATGACGCTCCTCTCCCCAGGTGAGGGCGACGAGGGGCAGGAGCCAGAAGAACGGATCGACGATGGCCACCCAGTCGGCGTAGTACCACGTGCCGCTCCACGGTAAGAAGGGTCGCAGGCCGTAGGAGCCTTGCCAGTCCATGTAGAGGTGGCTCAGTACAGTGGCGACTATACACAGCGTCAGGGGGCCCCAGGGCGGGGCGACGCCGCCCCGCCGCCGCACCCACCAGCGCGCTCCGAACCCCACGAGCAGCGTCAGCCCGACAATCTCAACCAGCGCCCCCATCAAGGAGTGCGTGATTCCACGGTGCAGGACGAGGAATGCGCTCCGGTCCCCCGGCAGGCCGATGAACAGCTCGGTCCAGTCAGGGGCATTGGCGGCGACGGCGCCGATCCAGGCAGCGCGCGGCACCTTGGAATCGGCCACGGCTCGGCCTAGGGCCGCCCCCACGAGCGCATGGGCGAGGTTATCCACGGCTACACGATGTGGGGGGACCTCGCGGCGCGTCCAGAGCAGCCGTACCTTCCTGGGCCATGACCCATCCCCCCTCCCGGAGTCCCTCGCATGGGGACCGCCGCCGGCGCGCCGACCGCCGCCTCCTCGACGACCGTCGTTCCGGCGTCGAGCGGCGCAGCGGCGTGGAGCGTCGCACCCAGACGCTGACGCCCGCCGTGGAGCGGCGCCGGGGGGCGGGCGAGCGCCGGCACCGGGTCGAGCGTCGCGCCGCTGTGCGCCGCCACCCGGGCGTGCGCCGCCGGATCCCGGACCGTCGCCATCGTGGCCCTCTCCCACTGACCTAGCCGTGCCCTACATCAGGTTGGTGGATTCCACGCGACCCGGTCAGCCTGCGACGGAAGCGCGTGAGGGTCCTGTGCGCATCGGCCGCGAGCCCGGTTCGACCATCCTGTTCAGCGGCGACGCCGCGAAGGTTGTGTCCACCCGCCACGCCGAGATCCGCTTTGAGAGCGGGGCGTGGGTGGTGGCCGACCTGAACAGCCGCAACGGCACCTACGTGAACGGCCGTCGCGTCGGCTCGGGACCGATGCAGGCCCTCAAGGTCGGCGACACGATCCGGCTGGGCGAGTCGGGGCCCGAATTGAGGGTCGCGGCGGTGGCGGATCTGCCCGAGGAAACCCTCGCCGAACATCCAGGCCTGGACGCCAAACCTGCGGAAGTCCGAGCCTATGGCGTGACGCTGCTGGCTACGGCCACGGGCAAACGGTACGAGGCCCGCGGGACCCGCATCCGGCTGGGGCGCGGCAGCGAGTGTGAGGTGCAGCCCGTCGAGGCGGGGCAGGGCGAGACGATCGTCTCGCGCGTGCACGCCGAGATGACTGTTGGGCCATCGGGAGCCTTGGTGCTGCGCGATGCCGAGAGCAAGAACGGCACCTACTTGAATGGCGAACGGATCACGCGGGGCACCCCCGTCCGGCTGGGTGACAAGATCATGCTGGGGCAGGGAGGACCGGTGCTCCTCGTCGAGGGCATGGGGACCGCGCCCGTGAAAGCGGTCCCGCGGCCGCATGCCGGCGCGGGCCTCGGCCAACAGACGGTCATCGGGTTGATCGGGCAGGCACTCGCTAAAGCTCGCCGCCCCACGGACTTCATGAAGGCGATCGCGCAGGAAGTTGGGAAGGACTCCCGCCGCAAGATCCGCTGGCTCACGAGCCTCGTAATCCTACTGATCCTCCTCTTGGGCGGGGGCGTCTACGGCGTGTACTGGCTGCTCTCCCAGCAGGAGGAGCACACAGAGCAGGCGCTGCGCACAGCGGGCGACTCAGCGCGCGCCGAAACCGACCGGCTGCGCCGGGAGTTGGCGGAAGCGCGGGCCGCGGCGGCTCCCGCCGAGCAGGTGGAGCTGCTGCGCGGCCAACTCGAGGCGGCACAGGAACGGACCAACCAGCTCCAGGCGTCGCTCGATCGGGCCCAGCACGCGTTGGGGGACCAGTTGGCTGCCGGGGAAACGCGCCGCGAGGAGTCGCAGCGGGATCTCCAGCGCATGCGGGACCAGTTGGCCGCCGCCGAACGGCGGGCACCGTCGCAGGGGCTGATCGACAGTCTGCGGCGCGCTGTCTCAACGGCGGAGACCCAAACGGCGACGCTCGACGCCAAGCTGCGCGCCATCCGCGCGACCGACTTCGCCGGCATGGCTCAGCAGAATCAAGGCGCGGTGGGGCTGATCACGGTCGCGTTGGGCGGTATCTACTACGACGGGACGGGGTTCATCATCAGCCCGGACGGCTACATGCTCACCAACTGGCACGTGGTGGCCGACTCAGCCCATGAGGGCCCCGATACCATCTGGGTCACGATGGCCGACCAATCGCTGGCCCGGCTCGCGGACGTCGTGGCCACCTCGCGCGAGCGCGACGTCTCGATCATCAAGATCCGGAACTACCAGGGGCCGTCGCTGACCGCGATCGACTGGCAGGGCACGAAGGCGCGGCAGGGGGAGCCGGCGGCGCTGATCGGGTACCCAGCAGGGTCGGGGTTCGCGCGTGACCGCGCCTCAGTGGTGCGCACCTCGATGACGGCGGGGATTCTCTCGCGGGTGACGTCGGACCTGATTCAGTTCGATGGAATGACGACGGGGGGCTCGTCGGGGAGTCCGGTGTTCAACGCGGACGGGGAGGTTATTTCGGTACACCGGGCCGGGCTGCGGCAGGGACCTGGTTTTGCCCTGTCGGTACCGGTGAAGTACGCGATTCCCTTGATGCCGGCGGCACTACGCCAGCGGCTCGGGCTGTAGACTAGTTGCGGGAGTAGTCGATCGTGACGAGGAGCGCGCTCGACTGATTGGTCCGACGCTCGACTGATACTTGGGCCACTGTCGTGACAGTATCAAGGCTCCCGATTCTGGAATCGAGTCTAGAATCGGTGGCTGCGCGCACTGCGGCGCGGGCCGCATCGAGCGCTCCGAACCCCTGCCTGGTATCAACGACGGTGGCACTGGCTTGCAGCGTGCCACGAGCTTGGGCTTCTGCGGCGGCGGGCAGCCCAGCACCCCCCAAAACCACCAGGGCCACCACCGCAAGCATCTTCAGGTACGAACGCTGGCCAGCTGCGCGCATTGTCCTGCTCCATCAGAGGGTGACCGCTTCGCTCGATCCCCTCATAAGGCAGGTGGCATACCGTCTACGCGAAATCGTATAACTCAATTCCCTACAATCTATTACGCGACTCTCCGGAACTCAGAAACTCGCACAGATTGTCAAGAAATTTGACGATAGGGTACGATTTGCATTTGCTAACCCCTAGTCCTATCTTCGCCTCCCCATTTCGGGACATCTTCGTCAAAGAATTTGACAGATAGCAAGGTTTTGACACTTGGCACGCCTATTGCCCCTGTGGCGTGTTGGCAACAGTCGGGGGAGCCGAATGGCCCCCCAAATAGCTGAACTCACAGCTCGAACCAAAGAGGGTAGACCCGATGCGTATCTCCAAGCTGTCCCTGGCCGTGCTCGCGCTCGTCATCAGCGCTTCGGCCGCCCAGGCCCAGACGAACAACGCCAGCATCACGGCGACGGCGGCTGTCCAGACGCCGATCAACGTTGTCGGCGCTCAGCAGTTGAACTTCGGCAACGTCTTCCCCGGCGTGAACAAGACGGTCGCCGCGACGGATCTGACGAATGCCGGCCGTTTCGATGTCACGGGCCAGGCCAGCACGCCGGTGACCCTGACGTTCACGCTGCCCGCGACCCTGTCTTCGGGCGCGAACACGATGCCGATCGACACGTACACCGGCATCTCCGCAGCCACCAGCGCTCAGACCGGCGGCGTCGCGTTCAACCCCGTGACCGGTGCTAACCCCAGCCTCAGCGGTGCAGGCGCGTTGTTCGTGTGGATCGGCGCCCGCGTGACCCCCGCCACGAACCAGGCGCAGGGCACGTACACCGCCAACGTTACGATGACGGTGGTCTACTAGGCGAAACCCTGGAGTCGAGCTTGTGATATGCGCCGGCAGAGGGTACTCATCCTCTGCCGGCGCAGTCGCAAGGGAGACCTGCAAACTCATGAAAACCCTGACCTGGCTCGTGATCGGACTGGCGCTGCTCGAGGCCACCGTGCCCCCCGTTCTCGGGGCGCAGGGGAAGCCGCTCAACGTCACCGGTGTCCGCGGCATCACGTTCGGTGTCGTGTTCCCCGGAGTGCCCAGGGTTGTCTTGCGCACCGACGCGGCGAACGCCGGACAGTTCGACATCGGCCACGCGAAGTTCTCTCCGATCCAGATCACGTTCGTTCTTCCGGCGGTCATGACGGGCCCCGCGCGCGCGACGATGCCCCTCGTCTTCGGCGCCAACGACGCCAGGTATTCCTCCCCTGAGACGATTACGAGCCAGGTGGGCTTCGATCCCCGTGTGCCGTACGCCACCACCCTCGACAAGAATGGGCGGGCGGCCGTGTTCATCGGCGGCCGGGCGCAGCCGCTGTCGTCGCAACGGGCGGGGAACTACACGGCCACGATCACCATGACCATCACGGTGCTGCCATGAAGCGCGCACTGTGGTTTGCCGCGGTCCTCGGTTTCTGTGGATCGTCGCTCGCGGCGCAGGGCGTGATGGTCGCGCCCCACGCGGTGTACATCGACCACCGCGTCCGCAGCGGGTCGGTGCTCCTCTACAACCCGGGCACCGAGCCGGTAGAAGTAACGATCTCCACCCTGTTCGGCTACCCGATCACAAACGAGAAGGGTGAGATCGTACTGCGCACCGTAGATGTGCCAGACTCCACGCTGCCTTCGGCGCTCGCCTGGATTCAGGCGTTCCCGCGCCGTTTGACGGTGGCGCCGCTCGAGC
>Ga0134079_10000227_pt1 | contig 14386 bp, 9 predicted proteins | sample 15_taG_2_FD_119770 | JGI IMG/M metagenome (GOLD analysis project Ga0134079, IMG submission 119770) | Grasslands soil microbial communities from the Angelo Coastal Reserve, California, USA - 15_D_Rain_40cm_2_09182015 | ecosystem: Environmental > Terrestrial > Soil > Grasslands ...
GACGAAGAAGTTGGCGTTATTCGGCACGCCCAAGTTCCGTGCCCCCGCGCCCGCTCCCGACTGGGTACACGTGCTAGCCGGATTCCCGAAGAAACCAAAACCGTTGGCGGGGCCCGGTGGGGTGGCCGTACACGGAACGTAAGTCCCTGGACGGGCGGCACCGTTCGCAGCAACCGGGGCGAAGAGCGCATCGACACCGGCCTGGCTCGGGTAGTTCCCCACGTTGAAGGCATCCAGGTTGTTGGCGCCAGCTGCGGGTCCCGAAAAACCGGGGACCGTGCTGGTGATCCACGGATCTTGACCCCAGAAGAACGCGGTGGCGTTCGTGGCGGGATTGCGCATGTCCGCGACGCGCCAGTCGCGTTGCCAGTTTTCCACCTTCTCGCGCGTCGCATACTCGATGCCGAGCATCACGTTGCCGCGATCTTGCGCGGCGTTGACGCCGATGAGGCCGGAAACCAGGATCTCTTGGCCACCGCCGTCCTGCGTGTCTGAAACACGAGTCTCGACGGAAGCCCCTTCGTACTTGTCTTTGAGGATGAAGTTGACCACGCCGCCGACCGCGTCGGCGCCGTACACGGCCGAGGCGCCGCCCGTGATCAGCTCGACGCGTTGGATCGCGGACGGGGGGATCATGTTCGTATCGACGAACATCTGCGCGTTGAAAGGCTGCGCACGCTTGCCGTCGATCAGCACGAGGTTACGGTTCGCACCGAGACCGCGCAGGCTGACGAACGATCCGCCGATGCTGTTGTTGGCGGTCTGCTGAACGTCGGTCGTCGTGAACTGCGTGATCGCCGGAACGAACTGCGGCAACTGGTTCAGGATGGTCTCGACGCCGACGGTGCCCGTCGCCTGGAACGCGGCCTGGTCGATCGTCGTGATCGGGGCGTTCGCAGTGTAGTCACGGCGCAAGATACGCGAGCCCGTGACCGTGATTTCTTCTAGAGACTTTTCTTCCGGCTGCTGCTGCTGCGCGCCGGCTTTGTGTGCCGGCACCGCTGCCAGCGCCAAAGCCAATACCGCGCCCGCCGAGGCGGCGCATACGTATGGTTTCGAGCCCCTTCTGGTGACGGTTCTCGTAGTTCTCAGTGCTTCGGCGACTGCAGATGCCAAAGCACCTGTTCGCCGCTGCGTTTCTCGTTCGCTCGTGCTCGCGTTCATCAGTTCAGTCCTCGCCGCGTTCGTGAACAACGCACTAATCCCAAAGGCGCAGTCTGGGTTGTCGGGTCACTACTCGATGGGCGTGAAGTCGCCGACGTTCAACCGCAACGCCGTGATGGCGCCACTCGAGTATTGATTGACCGATCAGAATCGCTCTGATCGGCGAGTCCCCCCCAGCCTGTAGCAATTGACCGACATCGAACGCTACCAAAGCGCTCGGGTTCGCGCAATACCGATGCGCGTCGGCAACACTCTGATGGTTGGGATGGGTCGGAGTGCGCGGTGCGCGGTGCTCGTTACTTCACTTCACACGCTGAACCTGAATGAAGCCGCGTAGCCCCTCCGCGCTGAGCCGATACGACGCGCCCCATTTGCTCGAGCGCAGCGTCACTTGCATCCCGGGCCGCAAGAAATATTGCTCGGGATAGCTCTGGCGCCAAACCTGGCCGTTGTCGAGCGTGATGGTGAAGCTGTTCGGCACCGTCTCGTGCAACTCGGTGATCGTCGCGACGATATCCGCTGGCGACGACTTGTCCGACTTGCCCGCGTTCTGCGCGTCCGGCGTCGCGGGCTTTGCGACGGGGGAGGACGCAGCGGTTGGCGGGGCCGCAGTCGCTGCGGCGGCGCCCGCGGAAGGCGCGGCCGCGGTCGGTGCCGGGCCCGGGGCCGCGGCATGCGCATCCGGCGCCGGCGCGGGCGCGGGCGGTGCCGCCGGACTCTTGGTCTCGGCAGCGTCGACCTGCCGCTCGTAGCACTCGAACCGCTCGGCTGGCGACTTCAGTTTCACGCAGTCACCGACGTCGACCGTCAGGCTGTCCTGCGCGCGGGCCAGGGTTCCGCAGAAGACACCGAACGTCGCAGTGAGCGCTACCGTCGCTCGGCCGTTCGCCGTCGACATGAAGCGCTTGCGCATTCGAGCCCCCGTTTTCCGAGTGGAACAGATCGGCGTCAGCTCGCGGGGGTCTCCTCCGGCTCCGGAGCCGGCTTCGCCTCCGCCGCGAGCGCCGCGCTCGCCGCGGCCACCGCGGCCGCCTCGGCCGCCGCGCGCTGCTGCTGCGCCTCGAGCTCCTTGAGCTCGGAAGACAGGATCTCCTCCTGCGTGCGCCGGCGATCCTCGTGATGCGCGAAGCCCGTGCCGGCCGGTATCAACCGGCCGACGATCACGTTCTCCTTGAGGCCGCGCAGATCGTCGCGCAGCCCTCGGACCGCGGCCTCGGTCAGCACGCGCGTCGTCTCCTGGAACGACGCGGCGGAGATGAACGACTCCGTCGCGAGCGACGCCTTCGTGATGCCGAGCAGCACCGGGTCGAAGGTCGCCGGCGTGCCGCCCTTCTTCTCGATCTCGCGATTCGCCTCGACCACGCGGATCCGGTCGAGCTGCTCGCCGCGCAAGAGCCTCGTGCCGCCCGAGGCCGTGATCTCGATCTTGCGCAGCATCTGGCGAATGATCACCTCGATGTGCTTGTCGTTGATCTTCACGCCCTGGAGGCGATAGACGTCCTGGATCTCGCGCACCAGATAGTCCGCGAGCCTCTCGACGCCTTGCAGCCGCAGGATATCGTGCGGGTTCGGCTCACCGTCCGCGATGATCTCGCCGCGCAGCACCTTCTCGCCCTCGAACACGTTCAGGTGCCGCCACTTCGGGATCAGCTCCTCGTGCTCCTCGCCCTCCTCGTCCGTGACCACGAGACGGCGCTTGCCCTTCGTCTCCTTGCCGAAGCTCACGGTGCCCGAGTACTCCGCGAGGATCGCGGGGTCCTTCGGCCGGCGCGCCTCGAATAGATCCGCGACGCGCGGCAGACCGCCCGTGATATCGCGGGTCTTCGAGCTCTCCTGCGGCAGCCGCGCGAGCACGTCGCCGACGGCGACCTTCGCGCCGTTCTCCATGCCGATCACGGCGCCCGAAGGCAGCGCGTAGGCGGCCGGGATGTCGGTGTTCGGGAAGCTGATCGCCTTGCCGTGGCCATCGACGAGCTTCGCGGTCGGCCGGTAGTCGGTGCTGCGCTGCGCCGAGTCGAGCACGACCACGCTCGTCAAGCCCGTGATCTCGTCGACCTGCGACGCGACGGTCACGCCGTCGATGAAGTCCTCGAACTTGATATAGCCGCTGACCTCCGTGACGACCGGGTGCGTGTGCGGATCCCAGCTCGCGACGAGCTGGCCCGGCCGCACCGCGTCGCCGTCCTGAACGCCGAGCGTCGCGCCGTACGGCACCTTGTAACGCTCGCGCTCGCGGCCGAACTCGTCGGTCACGGCGAGCTCGCCCGAGCGGGACGTCGTGATCCGGTGGCCCTTCTGCTCGTGCGTCACGGTCTTCACGTTGATGAAGCGGATCGTGCCTTGGCTCTTGACCTCGACGCTGTTCACGGCGGCCGACCGCGACGCGGCGCCGCCGATGTGGAACGTGCGCATCGTGAGCTGCGTGCCGGGCTCGCCGATCGACTGCGCCGCGATCACGCCCACGGCCTCGCCGCGGTTCACGCGGTGGCCGCGCGCGAGGTCGCGCCCGTAGCACTGCGCGCACACGCCGTACTGCGTCTCGCACGTGATCGGCGAGCGGACGAGCACTTGGTCGATCGAGTACGCCTCGAGCTTCTTGACCGCCCCCTCGTCGAGCAGCGTGCCAGCCTCGAGCACGACGGTGTCCGAGCCCGGCGCGAGCACGTCGATCGCCGCCGCACGCCCCAAGACGCGTTCCCTAAGCGGCTCGACGATGTCGCCGCCCTCAACGAGAGGCGTCATCAGGAGGCCCTGCTTGGTGCCGCAGTCGATCTCGGTCACGACGAGGTCCTGCGCGACGTCGACGAGGCGCCGGGTGAGATACCCCGAGTTCGCGGTCTTGAGCGCCGTGTCCGCAAGACCCTTGCGCGCGCCGTGCGTCGAGATGAAGTACTGCAACACGTCGAGGCCTTCGCGGAAGTTCGCCGTGATCGGCGTCTCGATGATCGAGCCGTCCGGCTTCGCCATGAGGCCGCGCATGCCGGCGAGCTGCCGAATCTGCGCCGCCGAGCCGCGCGCGCCGGAATCCGCCATCATGTAGATCGAGTTGAACGACTCCTGCTGCGCGGCCTTGCCGTGCTCGTGCACGGTCTCGACGCCGAGCTTCTCCATCATCGCCTTCGCGACTTGATCGTTCGTGCGCGACCAGATGTCGACGACCTTGTTGTAGCGCTCGCCGTCGGTGACGAGACCGGCCGCGTACTGGTCCTGGATGTCCTTGACCTCGCTCTCGGCCGACTCGAGGATCTTCTTCTTTTCGACCGGCACGACCATGTCGTTCACGCCGAACGACACGCCTGCGCGCGTCGCGTAGTGGAAGCCCGTGTACATGAGCTGGTCGGCGAACACGACGGTCTCCTTGAGACCGAGCTGCCGATAGCACAGGTTGATCGTGGCCGAGATCGCGCGCTTGTTCATCGCACGGTTGATCTGCTCGAACGGCATGCCGGACGGCAGGATCTCCGACAAGAGCGCGCGGCCGACCGTCGTCACGGTCAGCTTGTGCGTGTCGATCCCGTCGAGCTTCTCGCGGATTCGGACCCTGATCTTCGCGTGCAGCTCGATCGCGCCGGACTCGTACGCGCGGTGCACCTCCTCGACGTCAGTGAACACCATGCCCTCGCCCTTCGCGTTCACGCGCTCGCGAGTCATGTAGTAGATGCCGAGCACGACGTCTTGCGAGGGCACGATGATCGGCTCGCCGTTCGCGGGCGAGAGGATGTTGTTCGACGACATCATGAGCGCGCGCGCCTCGAGCTGCGCCTCGATCGACAGCGGCACGTGCACGGCCATCTGGTCGCCGTCGAAGTCCGCGTTGAACGCGGTGCAGACGAGCGGGTGCAGCTGGATCGCCTTGCCCTCGATCAGCACGGGCTCGAAGGCCTGGATGCCGAGCCTGTGCAGCGTCGGCGCGCGGTTCAGCATCACGGGATGCTCGCGGATCACCTGCTCGAGGATGTCCCAAACTTCCGGGCCCTCGCGCTCGACGAGCCGCTTCGCGGCCTTAATAGTTGTTGCCTCCCCTCGCAACTGCAGCTTCGAGAAGATGAACGGCTTGAAGAGCTCGAGCGCGAGCTTCTTCGGCAGGCCGCACTGGTGCAGCTTCAAGGTGGGACCGACGACAATCACCGAGCGGCCCGAGTAATCGACGCGCTTGCCGAGCAGGTTCTGGCGGAACCGGCCCTGCTTGCCCTTGATCATGTCGGCGAGCGACTTCAACGGGCGCTTGTTCGTGCCTGTGATCGCGCGGCCGCGGCGGCCGTTGTCGAGCAGCGCGTCGACCGATTCCTGAAGCATCCGCTTCTCGTTGCGCACGATGATGTCGGGCGCGTTGAGCTCGAGCAGGCGGCGCAGCCGGTTGTTGCGGTTGATCACGCGGCGGTACAGGTCGTTTAAGTCCGACGTCGCGAACCGGCCGCCGTCGAGCGGCACGAGCGGACGCAGATCCGGCGGCAGCACGGGCAGCACGGTCATGACCATCCACTCGGGCTTGTTGTTCGACTCCAGGAACGACTCGAGCAGCTTCAAGCGCTTCGTGAGCCGCTTGATCTTGGTTTCGGAATTCGTGCCCGCGATCTCGTCGCGGACCTTGTTGACCTCGATGTCGAGGTTCATCGCGGCGAGGAGATCGCGGACGGCCTCGGCGCCCATGCGCGCGTCGAACTCGTCGCCGTACTGCTCGATCGCCTCGAGGTATTGCTCGTCGGACAGGAGCTGGCCGCGCTGCAGCGGCGTCATGCCCGCGTCGACGACGACGAACGCCTCGAAGTACAGGATCCGCTCGATCTCGCGCAGCGTCATGTCGAGCATGAGGCCGATGCGCGACGGCAGCGACTTCAGGAACCAGATGTGCGCGACCGGGCTCGCGAGCTCGATGTGGCCCATGCGCTCGCGGCGCACCTTCGTCTGCGTGACCTCCACGCCGCACTTCTCGCAGACGACGCCGCGGTGCTTCAAGCGCTTGTACTTGCCGCACAAGCACTCGTAGTCCTTGATCGGCCCGAAGATTTTCGCGCAGAAGAGGCCGTCGCGCTCCGGCTTGAAGGTGCGGTAGTTGATCGTCTCGGGCTTCTTCACCTCGCCGTACGACCAGGACCGGATCATGTCCGGAGAGGCCAGGCCGATCCGGATGATGTCGAAGTCCTCAACCGCGTTCTGCTGCCTGAAGAGCCGAAGTAGGTCTTTCATCTAGTACCACCTAAACTGTAAGTGTTCGCGCGTCTGTTCGTTGCCAAGCTCTCGCCGACGTAGCCCGTTCAGGCCTGGTCGAGATCCATGTTGATGCCGAGAGAGCGGATCTCCTTCACGAGCACGTTGAACGACTCGGGCATGCCGGCCTGCATCTCGTGGGTGCCGTCGACGATGTTCTTGTACATCTTCGTGCGCCCCTGCACGTCGTCCGATTTGACCGTGAGCATCTCCTGGAGCGTGTAGGACGCCCCGTACGCCTCGAGAGCCCAGACTTCCATCTCGCCGAACCGCTGGCCGCCGAACTGCGCCTTGCCGCCGAGCGGTTGCTGCGTGACCAAGCTGTACGGGCCCGTGGAGCGCGCGTGCATCTTGTCGTCGACCAAGTGGTTGAGCTTCAGGATGTACATGTAGCCGACCGTGATCGGCCGATCGAAGCGCTCACCCGTGCGGCCGTCGTACAACGTCGTCTGGCCGGTCTCGGGCAGATCCGCGATCTTGAGCAGCTCCTTGATCTCCTCCTCGTTCGCGCCGTCGAACACGGGCGTCGCGATCGGCACGCCGTAGCTCAAGTTTGCCGCGAGCTCGGTGATGTCGTCGTCGTTCAACGTGCCGACGTCGGCCTTCTGGCCGCCCGTCTGGTTGTAGATCTTCTCGATGAAGCCGCGCAGCTCCTTCACGCCGCTGCCGGTGCGGATCATCTCGCCGATCTTCAGTCCCAGACCCTTCGCGGCCCAGCCGAGGTGCGTCTCGAGCACCTGGCCGACGTTCATCCGCGACGGGACGCCGAGCGGGTTCAACACGATGTCGACCGGCGTACCGTCGGCCATGTATGGCATGTCCTCGACCGGGACGATCGTCGAGATCACGCCCTTGTTGCCGTGCCGGCCGGCCATCTTGTCGCCCGGCTGCACGCGGCGCTTCACGGCGAGGTAGACCTTGACCATCTTGAGCACGCCGGGCGCGAGGTCGTCACCCGCGGTGATCTTCACCTTCTTCTCATCGAAGCGCTTGTCGAACTGCGCCTTCTGCGAGCGCAGCCGCTCGGCGGCCTGCTCGAGCGCGGCGTTCGCCTCGTCGCTCTTCACGCGGACCTCGAACCATTGCTCGCGCGGCAGCGCGTCGAGGTAGGCCTTCGTGATCTTCGAGCCCCCCTCGAGACCCTGCGGACCGCCCGAGGCGACCTTGGCGACGAGCGAGCCCGCGATGCGCTGGTAGATGTCGTCCTCTAGGATGCGCAGCTGGTCGTCCAAGTCCTTGCGCACGGACTCGAGCTCCTGCTTCTCGATCGACAACGCTCGGCCGTCTTTCTCGACGCCGTCGCGCGTGAACACGCGCACGTCGATCACGGTTCCGTCCATGCCGGGCGGCACGCGTAGGCTCGTGTCCTTCACGTCGGACGCCTTCTCGCCGAAGATCGCGCGCAGCAGCTTCTCTTCCGGCGTGAGCTGAGTCTCACCCTTCGGCGTGACCTTGCCGACCAAGATGTCGCCCGCGCCGACCTCGGCGCCGATGAACGCGATGCCGCTCTCGTCGAGCTTCGTGAGCGCCGCGTCGCCGACGTTCGGGATGTCGGCCGTGACTTCCTCGGGGCCGAGCTTCGTGTCGCGCGCGACGCAAGTCAGCTCCTCGATGTGGATCGTCGTGAAACGATCCTCCTCGACCACGCGCTCCGAGATCAGGATCGAGTCCTCGAAGTTGTAGCCGTTCCACGGCATGAACGCGACGAGCAGGTTCTGGCCGAGCGCGAGCTCGCCCATGCTCGTCGAGGGGCCGTCGGCGAGCACGTCGCCCTTCTCGATCTGGTTGCCGGCCTTCACGAGCGGCCGCTGGTTGATACAAGTGTTCTGGTTCGAGCGCGTGTACTTGGTCAAGTTGTAGATGTCGACGCCGGCTTCGCCGGCCTTCGTCTCTTCGTCTTTGACGCGAACAACGATACGCGACGCGTCGACCGAGTCGACCGTGCCGCCGCGGCGCGCGACCACCGTCACGCCCGAGTCGACGGCCACCGCACGCTCCATGCCCGTGCCGACGAGCGGCGTCTCGGTCCGAAGCGTCGGCACCGCTTGCCGCTGCATGTTCGAGCCCATGAGCGCGCGGTTCGCGTCGTCGTGCTCCAAGAACGGGATCAGCGACGCGGCCACCGACACGATCTGCTTCGGCGACACGTCCATGTACTGGATCTGGTTCGCGGGCAGCAGCGCGAACTCGTTCTGGTGACGGCTCGATACGAGGTCTTCCGTGAACTCGCCCTTCGGCGACAGGGCGGCGTTCGCCTGCGCGATCACGTACTGACCTTCCTCGATCGCCGACAGATAATCGATCTGGCTCGTGACCTTGCCGTCGACGACGCGCCGGTACGGCGTCTCGAGGAAGCCGTACTCGTTCGTGCGCGCGTAGACCGCGAGCGAGTTGATCAGGCCGATGTTCGGACCTTCCGGCGTCTCGATCGGGCACACCCGGCCGTAGTGCGTCGGGTGCACGTCGCGGACCTCGAAGCCCGCGCGCTCGCGAGTGAGGCCGCCGGGCCCGAGCGCCGAGACGCGCCGCTTGTGCGTGACCTCGGACAGCGGGTTGTTCTGGTCCATGAACTGCGAGAGCTGGCTCGAGCCGAAGAACTCCTTCACGGCCGCGGCCACGGGCTTCGCGTTGATCATCTCCTGAGGCATTAGGCCCTCGCTCTCCGCGAGCGTGAGGCGCTCCTTGACCGCGCGCTCGACGCGTACGAGACCGATCCGGAACGCGTTCTCGGCCATCTCGCCGACGCTGCGCACGCGGCGGTTGCCGAGGTGGTCGATGTCATCGACCACGCCGTTGCCGTTGCGGATGTCAATCAGCGTCCTCAGGACCGCGATGATGTCCTCCTTGTCGAGCACGCCCGGACCCTCGGACGTGTCGCGGCCGACGCGACGGTTGAACTTCATCCGGCCGACGGCCGAGAGGTCATAGCGCTCCTGGTTGAAGAACAAGTTCTGAAACAAGTTCTCGGCCGCTTCCTTCGTCGGCGGCTCCCCGGGGCGCATCATCCGGTAGATCTCGACGAGCGCCTCGAGCTTCGTGGTCGTCGAGTCGATGCGCAACGTGTTGGAGATGAACGCGCCGCGGTCCAGGTCGTTCACGAACAACGTCTCGATCTTCTTGAGGCCGGCCGCGAAGATCTTCTCGACGATCTGCTTCGTGAGCTCGTCGTTCGCGCTCGCGATGAGCTCGCCGGTCTTCTGATCGACGACGTCGTGCGCGAGAATCTTGCCCTCGAGGTAGTCCTGCGGGACCTCGAGCTCCTTGACCTTCGCCTGCTCGAGATCGCGGACGTGCTTCATCGTGATCCGGCGATCTTTCTCGACGATCACCTTGCGGCCGATCTTGATGTCGAAGCTCGCCGTCTCGCCGCGCAGCCTCTCGGGCACGAGCTTCAGCGTGATCGGGTCGCCGAGCTTGAACTCGTTCCTCTCGAAGAAGAGGTCCAAGATCTGCTCGTTCGTGTATTCGAGCGCGCGCAGAATGATGCTGACCGGCAGCTTGCGGCGCCGGTCGATGCGGACGAACACGCAGTCCTTCGGGTCGAACTCGAAGTCGAGCCACGAGCCGCGGTAAGGGATCACGCGCGCCGAGAAGAGCAGCTTGCCGCTCGAGTGAGTCTTGCCCTTGTCGTGGTCGAAAAATACGCCGGGCGAGCGGTGCAGCTGAGAGACGATCACGCGCTCCGTGCCGTTGATCACGAACGTGCCGTGGTCGGTCATCAGCGGCATCTCGCCGAGATAGACCTCCTGCTCGCGGATGTCCTTGACCTTCTTCTTCGGGCCCGGGACTTCCTTGTCATAGATCATGAGACGCACGAGCACGCGCAGCGGCGCGGCGTAGGTTAGGCCGCGGAGCTGGCACTCCTTGACGTCGAATACCGGGTCCCCGAGGCGATAGCTCACGTACTCGAGCGCGGCGTTGCCCGAATAGCTCACGATCGGGAACACGCTGCGAAACGCCGCGTGCAATCCCATCTCCGCGCGCGCGGTCGGCTCGACCTCTTGCTGCAGGAACTTCTGATAAGAATCGATCTGGATCGAAAGGAGATAGGGAACCCGCAAGATGCCCGGGAGCTTCCCGAAGTCCTTGCGAATGCGCTTCTTCTCAGTGAACGAATACGCCATGCCTGTTGCTCCGATGTGTTTGGCGACCCTAGGTCTAGCGAGCCAAAACGAAATAACGCACGCACGACGCCGTGGCGGCGTGCGTTTCAGATTGCGATGACACGAGCGCGGCTCGTCTCATGCGAGACGAACCGGCGCCGCGAAGCTGTGGCGACCCCATCACTACTTGATGGTGGCCTTCGCGCCTGCTTCCTCGAGCTGCTTCTTGATGGTCTCGGCCTCGTCTTTCTTGACGCCTTCCTTGACCGTGCTCGGCGCGCCCTCAACGAGGTCCTTGGCTTCCTTCAAGCCGAGGCCCGTGACCGCGCGCACGACCTTGATGACGGCGACCTTGTTCTCGCCGAACGTCTCCATGACGACGTTGAACTCGGTCTTCTCCTCGGCCGGGGCGGCTGCGCCCGCGGCGACCGCGGGACCCGCGGCGACGGCCACCGGCGCGGCCGCCGAGACGCCCCACTTCTCCTCGAGCGCCTTCACGAGATCGACGATCTCCATGATCGGCTTCGCGGAGAGCGCGTCGATCAACTCTGCGTTGGACAGTGCCATGACTTCTTGCTCCTGACAGTGATACCTGAATGAAAAAAACTACGCGGCCGGCGGCTGATCGCCGCGAGCCTTGAGCGTACGAGCCAACATCGCGGCCGGCTCCGCGAGCGTGCGCACGAGCGTTGTCAACGGCGCGTTCAGCACGCGGAGCAGGATCGCTCGCGCCTCGTCGAGCGTCGGCAGCGACGCGAGGCGAGCGATGTCGGACGCGGGATACAGCTCCCCGCCGACCGACAGCGCGACCGTCACGAGCTTGTCGTGGTCCTTCGCGAACGCCTTGAAGACCCGAGCGGCCGCGCCCGGATCCTGGCGCGAGAACGCGAGCACGAGCGGGCCCTTCAGGCTACCCTTCATGCACTCGAAGCTCGTGCCCTCGATCGCGCGGCGCGCGAGCGTGTTCTTCACGACGCGCACGTAGACGCCCGAAGCCCGGGCTTGCGCCCGAAGCTGCGTCATCTCGCCGACCGTGAGCCCGCGATATTCCGCAGCAACGGCGGACTGTGCGGTCTTCGCAATCTCCGCAACCTCCGTGACGACTGTCTGCTTCGCTTCTACGGTAGTCGACATTTCCATCACTCCCGGCCGTCTCCTGGCGGAAGACGCCTCTCAAAGCCCCTCGCGGGGCGCTCCCTATATGCCGCGTCACGCTCGCGCGCCTCGCGGCCTCGATCGACGGTGCGCCTCACGCCAGCCTCAGCCGAGTCAGGTAACACCATCTGCGTAGGCGGTCCGCACCATTAACTTGGCGGCCAAAGCCGCTCAAGGCCTACGGTCTTCGATGCCGGCCGGTCACCCGGCCGTTGGAACTCGGAGCAGGAGGCTCCTCTGGAGCCGCCGACGCCGAATTCAAGAACGAAATCTTCAACGCCTCCGCGCCGCCGCTTAGGTCTCGGTGTCGGCGCGCTCGATGAGCGTCGCGCTGTCCACGAGCACGCCCGGACCCATCGTCGTGGAGACCGTTACCCTCTGCAGGTACACGCCCTTCGCGGTCGCGGGCTTCGCCTTGTTCAAGTCGGCGACGAGCGCGACGAGGTTTTGCTTGAGCGCCTCGACCTCGAAGCTCACGTTGCCGATCACGCAGTGCACGGTGCCGCCCTTGTCGGCCCGGTAACGGACCTGGCCGGCCTTCGCGTTGCGCACCGCGCCCGCGACGTCCTGAGACACCGTCCCGACCTTCGGGTTCGGCATGAGGCCGCGCGGTCCGAGCAGCTGACCGAGCTTGCCGACGACGCGCATCGTGTCGGGGCTCGCGATCACGACGTTGAAGTCGAGATCCCCGCCCTGCAAGCGCTCCGCGAGATCCTCCATGCCGACGACGTCGGCGCCCGCCTGCTTCGCCTCCTCGGCCTTCGCGCCCTGCGCGAACACCGCGACGCGGACCTTCTTGCCGCTGCCCTTCGGCAGCACGGTCGAGCCGCGCACGGACTGGTCGGACTTCGACGCGTCGATGCCGAGATTGATCGCGACGTCGACGGACTCGACGAACTTCGCCTTCGCGAGCTCCTTGACGAGCTTGAGCGCCTCGTCGACGGGATACGCCTTGCCGGGCGTGAGCTTCTCGGCCGCGGCCTTGCGCGCCTTCGTGACGTGCGCCATGACTAACCCTCCACCTCGAGGCCCATGCTCCGAGCGCTGCCCGCGATGATCCGCACGGCGGCGTCGAGGTCGGCCGCGTTCAAATCTCGCTGCTTGATCTTCGCGATCTCCTCGAGCTGCTTGCGCGTGACCTTGCCGACCTTGTTCGTGTTCGGCTGGCCGCTGCCCTTCTCGATGCCGGCCGCCTTCTTCAGCAGCACGGTCGCGGGAGGGGTCTTCATGATGAACGTGAAGCTCCGGTCGCTGTACACGGAGATCACGACCGGCACCGGGATGCCGGGCTCCATGCCCTGCGTCTGCGCGTTGAACGACTTGCAGAACTCCATGATGTTCACGCCGTGCTGGCCGAGCGCCGGGCCGACCGGCGGGCTCGGATTCGCTTTGCCCGCCGGCACTTGCAGCTTGATGTAAGTTTCGATCTTCTTTGCCATACGCCGTTATCCGCCGAAGTTCTCTCGCTACTCGCCGAGGAAGCGTGCGCCTCCTCGCGCTTGAGCTCAGGCCTTTTCGACCTGGCCGAAATCGAGGTCGACCGGGGTCGAGCGCCCCAAGATCTGGACCGCGACCCGGACCTTGCTCTTCTCGTAGTTCACCTGCTCGACGACACCGCTGAAGTCGTTGAACGGCCCGTCGGTCACGCGCACGACCTCGCCCGGCTCGAACAAGATCTTCGGCCGCGGCTTGTCGACGCCTTCCTGCACGCGATTCAGGATCGCCAGCGCCTCGTGCTCCGTGATCGGCGCGGGCTTGTCGCTGCTGCCGCCGATGAACCCGAGCACCTTCGGAACCTCTTTGACGAGATGCCAAGTCTCGTCGTCCATCTCCATCTGCACGAGCACGTAGCCCGGGAAGAACTTGCGCTCGCTCTTGCGGCGCTGGCCCTCGCGCATCTCGACGACCTCTTCGGTCGGCACGAGGATCTCGCCGAACTTGTTCTCGAGGCCAGCGCGTCGCACGCGCTCGATGAGCGAGCTCTTCACCTTGTGCTCGTAGTTCGAATACGCGTGCACGACGTACCACTGCAGGGCCATACGATTCACAGCGCTCCTTGACCGGTGACCTTGCTCGTGAGGTACAGGAGCCCGATGTCGAGCAACCAGAAGAACACGCCCATGATCACCGCGAAGATCAGCACGGCGATCGTCGTCTGGATCGTCTCCTCGCGCGTCGGCCAGACGACCTTGCGCAGCTCCACGCGCGACGCCTGGATGAAGCGCCAGAGCGTCTGTCCCTGCGCGGACTGGAGCCCGACGAACGCGGCGAGGCCGGCCGCAACGAGCACCGCGAGCGCGCGCAGCAGGGTCGACGCGTCGCCGAAGTAGTAGTACGCGGCGAAGCCGACGAGCACGATCAAGGCCGCGAGCGCGAGCTTGGCCGTGTCGGCGAACGTCGGTTGACTTTCTACTTTGGTTTCCATGCTCTACTTCGCAGGCGTCCGCGGAGCACCGAGCTCACGCGTCGCGGGGATGGCAGGCCAGGAGGGTCTCGAACCCCCAACCTGCGGTTTTGGAGACCGCTGCTCTACCAATTGAGCTACTGGCCTTTCGGGGACATTCCGCTTTTCGCGCGGCACCGCGCGGTGCTGGAATCGGTTCCGCGAAAAGCGGAATGTCCCCATTCCCGACTACTCGATGATCTTCGCGACGACGCCGGCGCCCACCGTGCGGCCGCCCTCTCGGATCGCAAACCGCAAACCCTCTTCCATCGCGATCGGGCTGATCAGCTCCACCTTCATCTGGATGTTGTCC
>Ga0134079_10000228_pt1 | contig 14359 bp, 14 predicted proteins | sample 15_taG_2_FD_119770 | JGI IMG/M metagenome (GOLD analysis project Ga0134079, IMG submission 119770) | Grasslands soil microbial communities from the Angelo Coastal Reserve, California, USA - 15_D_Rain_40cm_2_09182015 | ecosystem: Environmental > Terrestrial > Soil > Grasslands ...
CGCCTGCGGCTCGCGAGAGCGGGTCGCGTTGAAGCGCTCGAGCGCGGAGTCGGGTCGGTAGTTCGAGAGCAGGGCGTCGATCCGTTCGAGCTCGGTGGCCACGGCCCGAGCGAGCTCGCTCCGGTCGATCGGGTCCGCGCTCCACCACTGCAGCGTGTAGGTCGTGCCCTGGGCGAGCCCCGTGATCGCTTGCACGGCGGGGCGCCGCTCGCAACCTCCGGCGGCGACGGCCGCGATCAGCAGCCAAGTTGTCCAGAGAGACCGTCCGTGCACGACCGTGGATGATCGGCCCCCGGATCGTGCCGTTGCAATGGTCGACGGCCCGCGCGGGGCTGCGCCGGCCGTGCGGCCCGGATATAGTCCGTTCGACATGACGAGCGACAACGGGCAGAGCTCGCGCGACTCTCTTTGGCACCGCTGGCTGAACGCGCCGCAGAAAGTCGGTCTACGCCGTGCCCTTTTTCAGGTTCACTTGTGGATCGGCCTCGCGCTCGGCGTCTACGTGGTGATGATCAGCGTCACCGGTAGCGCCGTCGTGTTTCGTCGCGAGTTGAACCTGTGGCTCGTCCCGCGATCCGTTACGCCGATCGCAGACGTCAAATTCTCGCCGGAGGACCTGCTGGCCGCGGCGCGGCGGATCTACCCGCCGGAAGAAGTGAAAACCGTCGGCGCACCGCGCCGGGCGGATCGGCCGGTCCGCGTCTCGCTCGAGCACGACGGACGAATCACCGAACGGTTGTTCGACCCGTACGCCGAGAAAGACCTCGGGCTCTCGTTTCCGCCTCTGCTGCGTGCGGAGGAATGGCTCGTCGTGTTGCACGACGACCTGCTCTTGGGGCCGACGGGGCGTCTCGTGAACGGGCTCGCGGGTGTCCTCACGACGGTGTTGGCGATCACGGGCGCGGTGATTTGGTGGCCCGGCCGGCACCGTTGGCGAGAGAGCCTAGTGGTCAACGCGCCGCTCAAATCGCGAAAGTTCCTCTGGCAGCTCCATAGCAGTGTCGGCTTCTGGGCTTTCGCACTCGTGATTGTCTGGTCGCTGACGGCCGTCTACTTCGCTTTCCCCGAGCCCGTCGAAGCGACGATCGAGTACTTCGATTCGGATCCGACGGACTCGGTACGGCCGGGGGAGCCGGTGCTGCTGGCGCTCATCCAAATGCATTTCGGGAGATTCGGCGGGCTTTGGGTGCGTTATCTCTGGGTGCTACTCGGGCTTCTGCCCGCCGTTCTGTTCGTGACAGGTTTTGCGCTCTGGTGGACGCGCGTCGTGCGCCGTTGGCTCGCGAACGCCGCGCGACGGCGTGTGATGACTCTGACTCGAGCCTCGACGGCTGCGGGGAACAGCGAGTGATGTGCTCGGGTCCCGACCCGCGTCGCCCTCGTTCGCGCCTAGAAATAGTGTGACCATAAGAGCGCATGTTGTTGATATGTAAACGCTCAGTTGACCGCAGCGTGGCGCTCTCGTGACGGAGTGACTGGATCGAAGGAGAGGACCCGCCGATGCAATCGATGTTCGGCGCGCGTTCCGGATTGGCGGTGACGTACGATGTTCGACCTGCACGCGAAGGTCGTTTAGGTAGCGAGTCTTAGCAGCATGACGTCCTGGCCGTTCTTGCACCGAGCGAGCGGAGCAATCGCCGCCGCATTCGGCCTGCTCTTGTGCGCGACAGCGTGGGCGCACGGAATCGGCGGGGACGACCAGGCGTTCCTGCTCCGCAGCAGCGGCGCGCAGATTGGGCCGTACGTCTATCTCGGCGCGAAGCACATGGTGACGGGGTACGATCACCTCGCGTTTCTCGCGGGCGTGATTTTCTTTCTCTATCGACTGAAGGACGTCGCGCTTTACGTCACGCTGTTCGCCCTGGGACACAGCGCGACTCTGTTGATCGGCGTGCTCGGCGGTTGGCACGTCAATTCCTACCTCGTCGATGCGGTCATCGGCCTCTCGGTCGTCTACAAGGCCTTCGAGAACCTCGGCGGCTTTCGTGCGCTCGGCGTCGAGCCGAGCGTGAAGGCCGCCGTGCTGTTCTTCGGACTGTTCCACGGCTTCGGTCTGGCGACCAAGCTCCAGGATCTCGCGATTTCGCGCGACGGCCTCGTGACGAACATGCTGTCGTTCAACGTGGGAGTGGAGATTGGCCAACTGCTCGCGCTGAGCCTCATGCTGCTCGGCTTCGCCATTTGGCGCGCGACCGGCGGCTTTTCGCGCCATGCTTACGCGGCGAACGTGGTGCTCTTGACCGTCGGTTTCGTTCTGTTTGGATATCAGCTCAGCGGATATGCTCTAACGTGAGCGCGGGCCGCGACGGGAAACGACGCTCACGGGTATGTAAGCGACGGTTCGGGAGCCCCTGGTGACCTTTGGTTTTGCGCATCGACACGACTATCGAGAGGGAAACAAAATGCCGATCAAGCGGTGCATGATCTACGCGGTTCTACTGAGTTTGGGCTTGGGCGCGGCAATCGCTCAGGACGCGAAGCCAGCGGCCGAAAGGCGACAGGAGATCGACAAGACGGCGCAAACGACGCTCGACGGCCTGATCAAGTCCAACGAGAGTGCGAAGGCGCTGTACGACAAAGCCGTCGGCTACGCCGTTTTCAAGGCGACGAAGGCGGGGCTCCTCGTCTCGGGCGGCGGCGGCACCGGCGTTGCCGTCAACAAGCAGACGGGCAAGCGGACGTACATGCGAATGGGCTTGGGCGGTATCGGCCTCGGCATCGGCGCGCAACGCTACGAGCTCGTCGTGATGTTCGAGACGCCGGAATACCTCGAGAAATTCACGGCGGGCGGATGGGATTCGAGCGCGACAGCCGAAGCCGCGGCCGCGAAGGAAGGCGTGGCGGCGCGCGCGAGCTTCATGAATGGCGTGGCGTTCTTCCAGGTCACCGACAAGGGGCTCATGGCGCACGCGGACGTCACCGGAACGAAATTCTGGACGATCGACGACCTGAACTAGCCCGGTTCGCCGGATCGCGTGCCCCGCGCGGCTCATGAGCGCGCTCGATCCGCTGGATCTCTATGACCGCCGCTCGCTGCTCAGCGACGACGAGCGGATGGTGCAGGACAACGTCGCGCGGTTCGTCGACGAAGAAGTCCTGCCGATCATCGCGGACTGCTTCGCTGCCGAGCGCTTTCCGTCCGAGCTCGTTCCCCGCCTGGCCGATCTCGGCCTGTTCGGCGCGACCCTCGCCACGCACGGTGGCGCCGGTCTGAACTACGTGAGCTACGGTCTGATCTGCGAGGAGCTCGAGCGAGGCGACAGCAGCCTGCGGAGCTGCGTGTCGGTCCAGAGCAGTCTCGTGATGCAGTGCCTGGAGAGATTCGCGAGCGACGAGCAGAAGAACCGTTGGTTGCCCGAGCTCGCGCGCGGATCCGCGCTCGGTTGCTTTGCGTTGACGGAGGCGCACGGCGGGTCCGATCCCGCGCGCATGACGACGCGCGCCGAGCGGCGCGGCGGCGATTGGCTGCTGAACGGCGAAAAGCATTGGATCACGAACGGCGCCCTTGCAGACGTCGCGATCGTGTGGGGAATGGTTGACGGGCGGGCCGCGGCGTTTCTCGTCGAGCGCGGAAGCGCGGGTTTCGAAGCGCGGACGATTCGAAACAAGATGTCGCTGCGCGCGGCGAACACCGCCGTCGTGTCGCTGGCCGACGTGCGCGTTCCGGAACGCAGTCGGTTGCCGGGCGTCGAAGGCCTCGGGTCGGCTCTCACGTGCCTGGGTCAGGCGCGGTTCGGCATCGCTTGGGGCGCGCTCGGGGCCGCTCGCGCGTGCCTCGAGGTCGCGCTCGCGCACACGTCCGATCGAGTCTTGTTCGGCCGTCCGCTGAGCCGTACCCAGTTGATGCAGTCGCGGTTGGCCGACGCGGCGCGACGCCTCACGAGCGCGCAGCTGCTCGCATTGCGTCTAGGCCGGCTCAAGGACAGTGGACACGTCGCATCGGCCCAGGTGTCGTTGGCGAAGTGGAACAACGTGCGCGCGGCGCTCGATATCGCGCGGGACTGCCGCGACATTCTCGGCGCGGCGGGCATCACGCTCGACCACGCGCCGCTGCGACACATGTTGAACCTCGAGAGCGTGAGCACCTACGAGGGCACCGAGTCGATCCATCGACTCATCGTCGGACGCGAATTGACCGGCGAGAACGCATTCTGACGCGTTCGGAGCCCCGTCCGTGTGCTAAATTGCGCGCCACCGGCTAGGTGGCAGAGTGGTGATGCAGCGGCCTGCAAAGCCGTGTACAGCGGTTCGATTCCGCTCCTAGCCTCCAAAGAAAAGGGGGACTCATGGTTAGGTTAATGTCGATTCTCGTTCGCCACCTGGCGGCCGTCGCACTGGTGCTGGTCGCGGCGACGGCGCTCGCCCAGGCTCCTGCCGGCGCACGCGCGCAGGATGCACCGAAGAACCTCAAAGTGTTGCCGAAGGACTGGACGCGGCCGCAGGTCATTCAGGTGATGCAGAACTTCACGGCCGCGCTCGGCGTCGATTGCGAGTACTGCCACGTGGAGAAAGAAGGCGCGCCGCCGGACTTCGCTTCCGATGACAAGAAAGAGAAGGATCGCGCGCGCGCGATGATGAAGATCGCGCAGGACCTGAATACACGGTTGCCGACGGATCTCGATGAACCGGCGAACGAGCTCACGCGCATCGGTTGCATCACGTGCCACCGCGGCGTGCCGGAGCCGAAGCAGATCGGTGAAATTCTCGCGAAGACGTCAGCCGAGAAGGGGTTCGCGGCCGCGTCGGCGCAATACACGGAGCTGAAAACGAAGTATTACGGCGCGCAGGCGTACGACTTCAGCGAGGCGGGCTTGATCGCGACGGCGCGGCCGCTGATCCAGCAGAACCGTAACGACGAGGCGATCCAGTTCCTGCAGCTCAACCTGACCCTGTTCCCAAAGTCAGCGGCCAGCTACGTCACGATGGCGCAGGCGCAGCAAGGTAAGAAAGACAACGCCGGTGCGATCTCGAGCCTCGAGAAGGCACTCGCAATCGACCCGAAGAACGCTCAGGCGCAGCGCATGCTCGGGCAGCTCCAGCCGAAGAAGTAGCGGTCAGTTTTTGCGGCCGGTGAGACTCTGAAATAGCGGGGCGGCCTGTTTAGGCCGCCGCCGCCCGCGAGTGCTAACCTTGCCGCCGGCGAACGCGGCGGCGACTCCATTCGGCGCGGGCGCCAGTGCGCACGCCCGGGTGGCGGAAGGGTAGACGCAGCGGACTTAAAATCCGCTGGCCGAAAGGCCGTCCCAGTTCAAATCTGGGCCCGGGCACCAATAGAGAACGGCTCTTCTGATGGCGAGGCACTCATCGGTGTGAGCGCTGTCCGGAAGCTCCGCTTGACGATCTCGACACACCGTGCCGCGGCAACGCAGTGTGCCGATGGATCCGACGGTGCGGGACATCGCCCCACTGAGAAAGCGCAGAGCCCGCGATCTACGCCCGTTATGTTATCGCGGACGATCCCGCTTACTCGATCGACTCTTTGGATTTTCCTTCGCTACACGCTCGCCGTGCTCGGCGTTGCACAGCACGAGCCGTGCCCCTGCGCGCTGGGTGCGTGGTGGAAACCACGATGCACCCTAATGGGATCCGCCATGTGATCGGACGTGACATTCTTGTCTACTGCAAAGTCTTCGTTGACGCGAGGTTGTTACCGGGGTTGTCAATCGTATCGATGGGTCGACTCGCGTACACGTTCTGCGAGGCTGAGGAGCACCAGTTCGCAGGAATAGAACAACTGTTCGAGCCAGATCGTCGGAAGCCCGGCTGGGCAACCTGGAAGTATCTTCGCAACCCCGATGGGGTCGCCCGCGTCTTCGTCGCGAAGGACAACACAGATGCCGTCGTCGGGTCGCTGGCGCATGTCCCGCGCCGCTTCACGAGCGCACAAACCGGTCCGCTGAGCGTGCTGCAGGTCGTCGACGTTTTCGTTAGGGCCGACCTACGGCAGCAAGCTGTTTTTCTTGGTTTGCTGCAATACGCGCGGCAACGAATCGACGGCCCGCGGATCGGTTTTCCGAACGGCGCTTCGGGAGCCTTCGGTGCAGGGCTCGGTTGGCGGGCGCTCGGTCCGTTTGAAACCTGGGAGTTCCCCGTGCTGGTGGGGCAGCTCTTGGTGCAAAGGAATCTCGCCGCCGTTGCGTCGGCGGGCGACGTCCTCTCGAAAATCTATACGTCGACCTTGTTACCGAGCGATCGCGGCATCGAGATGAAGAGAATCGCGAGATTCGACGGAGACTATGCGCTCAATCCCACGCTGATACACGGTGTTCGATCGGCCGATTATCTGAACTGGCGGTTCGTCGACAACCCGGTGACCGTCTATCACGCGTATGAGTTCCTCGAACATGATGAACCCATCGGCTACTGCGTATACGCACGCGCCCGTGCGTCGGTAGTGCTGTCCGATTTCGTCACGACGCGCTCTCGTCGAAGCTGCTTGCGTCTCTTGGTGGATCACTGCCGTGAGATCGCGGCTGATCGCATCCAATTCAGCGGCACCGGCTTGAAGCTCACCGATCTCGGTTTCTTGCGACGTAATGGACGCGGGGGGTGTCTGGGTTTTCACGTGCCCGACGTTCCGTGGCTCTTGACGTCGTGCGACATCGATTCGGAACCGGAATGAGCCGTTCAACACGGTCGATTGGAGAGTGCCCTTTGTCTGAGACGGCTGTTCTGGTCGACGCAAGAGCAGAGTCCAAGGATCCGTTTGAGTTCCTACTGAACGTCACGCGACGTTATGGCGATGCCGTGCGATACGACGGGCAAACCGGGCCGACGTACCTCTTCAACCACCCGCGCTTCGTAAAGGAAGTCCTTCAGAATCCCCGATTTCAAAGGACCTCAATGATCAAGCTCGCGCTCGGGGATGGCCTGCTCGCGAGCGACGGCGATTATTGGCGGAAGCAAAGACAACTAGTCCAGTCGTTGTTCCACTCCGATGCAGTCACGACGTTCGAGCCGATCATTCAGTCTCACATGCGGGTCATGCTCGACCGGTGGGCTGAGCACGCAGAGCGTGGTGAGAGTCTCGATGTGTCTGCCGAAATGACTCTGCTCACGTTGTCCATCATCGTCGATGCCCTGTTCGGAGTCGAGTTGGGTCCGCGCACGCGGGATCTGACCCGGGCGCTCATGGTTCTCTTGGATGATTTGGGCGCGATGGGTTGCACCCAGCTCAATACTCCTTTGACATTTTCGGCCTCGAGTCGTGAGCGGTTTCAAACCGCGATGCGAACAGTCGACGAGGTCGTCGCGACAATCATCGAGGAGCGACGACGAGTGGGTGTCGATCGTGTGAACTTCATGTCGGTCCTACTCGGCGCGCGGGACGGGCAGACCGGAAAGCACCTAACCGACCGCCAAATTCGCGACGAGGTCGTCAGCATGCTGATAGCGGGTCACGAAACCACGGCGATGGTCCTTTCGTGGTCCTGGAGTCTCCTGGCGACGAATCCGAGTGTCGAACAGAGCCTCCATCGAGAGGTGGACCGCGTGCTTGGCGCGCGCACACCGAAGCTGGAGGACCTGGGTAATTTGCCTTACACGGTCATGGTTCTGCAGGAGTCGATGCGTCTCTATCCGCCTGTCTGGTTCATTGCTCGCAAGGCGACCTCCGCGGGAGACGTGGGCGGCGTCGACGTTCCCGAGAATGTGCTCGTCATCGTGAGTCCTTTTGCAATTCATCGCCATCCCGACTTTTGGAACAGTCCGGACGACTTCAACCCAACGCGATTCTCGGCTGGAAACCAGCAGGCCAAGCATTCCTACATCCCCTTCGGTGCCGGCCGCCATCTGTGTCTGGGCATGCACTTGGCGCTCATGGAGGGATCTCTGCTGTTGGCCGGGTTTGCTCAACGCTACGTCGTGCGTCCGGCCAGCGAGCGGATCCGTTTGCACCCCGCGATCACTCTTCGATTGCGCGACGGTCTTATGGCCGCGATTCACGAGCGTGAGGCGCAAAAGGCGGACACATGAGTTTTTTCGAACGCGACGCCGTGACGCACTCTGCGCGCAGCCGTTTCACCGGTTCGACCCTTGTCGACCTGTTGCGTTGGCGGGCGTGTGAGGGACCGGACATAAGAGCCTATACGTTTCTCGCCGACGGAGAACGAGAAGCGACGAGTTGGACCTTCGCCGACCTGGATCGGCGTGCACGAGCAATTGGCGCGCTGCTTCTCGCGGCTGGCGTTGGTGGAGAGCCGGTGTTGCTGGTTTTCCCGGCGGGCCTCGAGTTCATTGCCGCGTTCTTCGGGTGTCTCTATGCCGCGTCGATTCCGGTGCCGGTAAGCCCGACCCGGCCGAATCGATCGTCGGAACGCTTCAACGCTATCGCCCGCGATTCGGGCGCGAGCGTCATCCTCACGGTCGAAGCTCTTCATGCTCGGCTGCAATCGAGTGTATCGCCCGCAGAAGAGGCGGCGCGATTTAGGTGGTTGACTGTGGATGGAGTTAGCGACCCGTCACGGGCGGATGATTGGGTGGCTCCCCGGATCGAAGCAGAGTCCGTCGCTTTTTTGCAGTACACCTCCGGATCGACGGCGAGCCCCAAGGGGACAATCGTCAGTCACGCGAACGTGCTCCACAACTCTCGCCTCATACACGAGGCGTTCGGATCCAACGAAGCTTCCGTGGGGGTTGGCTGGTTGCCGATGACCCACGACATGGGATTGATCGGAGACGTGATGCAGCCGCTGTACGTCGGGTTCCCCGTGGTTTTCATGGCGCCGGAGCACTTTCTCGTGAAACCGATCCGATGGCTCCGGGCGATTTCCCGTTATCGTGCAACGATCTCGGGCGGACCCAACTTCGCTTACGACTTCTGTTCGCAACGGGTCAAGCCGGAGGTGCGCGAGGACCTGGACTTGAGCAGTTGGGAGCTTGCATTCAACGGCGCCGAACCGGTGCGTCCTGAGACACTGAGGCGCTTTTCCGCAGAATTTTCTGTGTGCGGTTTTCGGCGGGAAGCCTTTTATCCGTGTTATGGGCTCGCCGAATCAACGCTGATGGTCGCTGGCGCCAAGTTGACGCCCGGTGCCGAGAAACGGTTCAAGACGGCGGCGCTCACGTCCAATCGTGCCGTTGTAGCAGATCGTTTGGAGGACGGCCGGCCGTTTATCGGATCTGGGCGAGCGGGGATTGACCAGCAGATCGTTATCGTCGATCCCGAAACCTGCGAACGCCTTCCGGATGGCCAGATCGGCGAGATCTGGATACGGGGTCCGAGCGTAGCGCTTGGATATTGGCGTCGGCCGGAGGACACCGAAAGCGTTTTCCGCGCGTACCTGCGAGACGACGGAGCAGGACCCTATCTGCGCAGCGGCGACTTGGGGTTTCTTGTCGACGGCGAGCTGTTCATAACGGGACGACTAAAGAACCTCATTATCATCGCTGGGGCAAACCACTTCCCTGCCGACATCGAAATGACCGTGGAGAAGTGTCATAGCGCCATAAGGGCCAACGGCGTTGCTGCCTTCTCAGTCGATGTGAGCGGCGCTGAGCGCCTCGTCGTCGTTGCCGAGATCGACCACCACCATTCTAGGATCCAGAGCGCGCTCGATGGCCAGAGCGCAGACGGCCGGTCGACGTCAGACTTGCAGGGCGTCGAGGATTCGATACGAGAAGCTGTCGCCAGAACGCACGACCTTTCCGTTCAGATTTGCCTGATCAGACAAGCGACGATTCCCAGGACCTCGAGCGGGAAGATACAACATCACTTGTGTCGGCAGCAGTACGTGTCGGGAGGCCTCGATATCATCGGATCGCGAGCGCCCTCGCGGCCGGCGAGTCGAGCACCGGTCGAGTGAGCGGAAGGTTTTCGTGGTGACAACTTCGAGGACACAACCGAGCGCTCCGGAAATCGTTCGCTGGATGCAAGACTCGGTGGCCGACGCTCTGAATGTCGCGCGCGAATCGCTGGATCCTACCGCGCCGTTTACGAGCTACGGTCTTGACTCGATTGCGGCGTTTACGTTGACGGTAGGCTTGGCCGAGTGGCTCGATCGCGATCTCCCGGCGTCCTTGTTCTGGGAGTTCGCGACGATCGCTGAGCTTGCCGATCACCTCGCGGAAACGAACGAACTGACGTCACCGTAGCGCCTCGCGGCGCTGCGGTTCGTGAGTCGTCAGTCTTAGCGCTATTTCGCGCGAATCAGAAGCGGTCGAGGCGGTTGCTCGTTCGGTGTCGCGTTCTCGGCCGAGGGGGTCTGCCCGAGCACGCGCGTACGCCAGACCTCGTAAGGATCCCAGCCCTTCTTGGCTATTGCGGCGGCCTTTCGTTCCGAGCCGCGGTCGACGGACGATTCTGCGGACGCTGCAGCAATCCATGCTGTCTTGGGAGTGTTCATTTTTTTCGATTCTTCGTCGTGCGTGTCGGTGTCGTGGAGCGCGCAGCATCCGGCTCGCGCGTGACAGCGCCGTGACCTGCTCCACACGTTCTCCGGCGCCGCGGAATTTTCTCTCGGAATACAATAGCCTACCAGGGCGGTCTGTAACATTCTAGTAACTCGAGCGTAAAGCGACTGCAAAGTCGTTGTGGTGGACTCCGCCGATAGAAAGAGCCGGGGTCTGCATGGGCAGCGCCGTTCTGTTGGTCCACGGAGAAAAGCCGGTCAGGGAGGCGGCTCGCGGGATGCTCGAGCTCGCCGGCCATGCCGTGCAAGAGGCGCACGAGCTGACGTCGGCTTGGAGGCTCGTGGAGGCCGCAAGGCCGGACCTCATATTGCTGCCGTGGACGTCCTCCAGACCGGTGCGCGATTCACTTGCGCGTCTTCGTGAAGACAGCGCCACACGTCAGGCCCGCGTGATCGTTTGGGCCGCCCGGTCGGACATTCACGAGGCGGTCAACGCGCTCGAATTCGGCGCCGACGATTGTCTGGCTGTGCCATTCGACCGGGCGGAGCTCGTCGCGCGCGTCAACGCGTGTCTGCGTCGGCCGGCGGCCGCGACGACGCGTCCCGATCTACTGGCGGCCGGGCCGGTCGTCTTGGACAGGGCCGTACATTCGTTGACCGTGAACGACCAGCTCGTCGATCTCGCGCCGACCGAGTTTCGACTGATGGCGTTCTTCCTCGAGAACCAAGGACGGGTCTTCAGTCGCGACGAATTGCTGCGGCGCGCTTGGTCCAAGAACGTCAAGGCCGGGCACAGGACGGTCGACGTTCACGTGCGAAGGCTCCGCCAGCTACTCGAACCGTTCGGCTGCCACCGTTGCATCCAAACCGTCCGAGGCTTCGGCTATCGGTTCGCGCAAGCCTTCGGCGACCCGCACGGCTCCGTCACTTGATGACCCGAATCGCGGCGGGGATCTCGGGTTGCCGAGGCATGAGCGCGGTTTCGGAGAGCGACTCCGCCCCGGGGAGTGGGCTGCCTCGAGCCAGCCATTCGGGGATCTGCACCTTCATCCGAAACGGTCCGACCGTCAACACGTCCTGATCGCACAGGACGGCGCGCTCGACCTGTCGGCCGTTGAGTAACAGCCCGTTTGCGCTGTTCAAGTCGACCACGTAGTAGCCCTCCGGGGTCCCGACGAACACGCAGTGATGACGGCTCAGGTACGGGCTCGGCAGGCGCACGTCGTTGTGCTCGCTGCGTCCGAGCAGGGTACGTTGACCGAGCGCTACGCGAGTCAGCGTTCTTCCGTCGCGGCTGATCAGGAGATGAGCCTGCGGCGGGGTGTCTAGCGGTTGCTCCCACTTGAGCTGATCCGTTGCCTCGATCTTTGCGCTCTGCCGCGCCGCGAGCGCGGCGATTGCCTGGCGCGCGACGCGCGCGTCGACCCGTTCGAGGTTCAGGCGTCGCAGCAACAGCAGCGCCATTTGGGACAGCAGGTCGACGGCCGCGTAGCGGCCACCGCTCAGCTTGGCGATCATCTGGCACGCGACCGGCGTGATGACATTCGACATCTCGAAGCGCGCCAAGCGCCATTCGATGTATTTCACGAGATCGTGTGTCGTCGGCGCGTCCAATCGATGCGCGGTGACATCCGTCGGGTTGAGCCCGTTTCGAGGGGAGTCGATCAATTGCGTCAGCGATTGCGGACCGGCGATGAGGATCTCGACGGCGGGCAGCCTGTCTATCTTGTAGACCAGCAGTCGCTCGAGCTCTTCCCAGGCGGCGGGCTTGTAGACGTGGGCGTCGTCGACGATCAGCACGACGCGCTTGCCTTGCGCTCGCCGCTGTTGCACGAAGACGGTGAACAGGTTCCGCCGCTCGACCTCCGAAAGCTCCCACGGAGCGAGATCCGCCGCGACGAGAAGCTGCGCGAGAACCGCCGCCGCATCCTCTTTGGGTCCGCGACAGTGCAGCACGACGCTGTCGCTGCCGAGCTGCCGCGCGACGTGATTCAGCAGCGTGCTCTTGCCGGAGGAGGGTGTGCCGACGAGCAAGCGGATCCGAGCTTCACGAGAGAGCTGGCTCAGGGCCGCCCGTTGGGCCGGCCCGAGCCAGATTGGGTCCGCCGTTGGTCGCGCAAACACTCTCGCGGGAGATAGGAAGAAGCCCGCTTCCGCCATCGCCGTTTTCCTTCTTGTACAGTCTCTTATTCTTTGTTCATCAGAGCGGTTATCACGGCGCAAGGCAGTGTATGGCACGAAGAAAGTTATGTAAATTACTGGTTGGACAAGGTATTCGACGTGCAGCGGTCGCAAGCTCGCGCGTGGCGCCTCTCAGTCGGGGTGTGTAAACCTGTCGCTAGCCGTTGTTATTACAAGAAAAATATCCGCGTCGTCGCTTGCAAATCGGCGAGCCTCGGGCACAATCCGCCGCTCGTTCGGGGGCTTGCTCGGACTAGCCATGCGAAGTGCGATGGAGCTGCGCGCGCGCGAGCTCGCGGTCTGGAGAGGGGAGCGCTGCCTTTTCGAGGGGCTCGACTTCGAGCTCGGCCCGCAGCAGCTCGGGCTCGTCGTGGGTGCGAACGGGTCGGGGAAGACGACGTTGCTGCGCGTGCTCGCGGGTCTCGCGGCCGCGACGTCGGGGCTCGTGACTTGGCGCGGCTCCGCCCCCGATTCCCTGCCGTTCGAGCAGCGCGGCGAGATCGCCTATCGCGGCCACCTGGACGGTTTGAAGCGAGATTTGACGGTGCTCGAGAATCTTCGTTTCCACGCTGCGATTTGGCGGAGCGAGGCCGATCTCGATGCGCTCTTGGGGGACGTGGCCCTCAGCGCTACCGCCAACGTCCGTGTTCGTCATCTGTCGGCCGGTCAGCAGCGCCGCGCGTCCCTCGCGACACTAAAGCTCTGCGCGGCGAAGCTCTGGATACTCGATGAGCCGACGACCAACCTCGACGCGGACGGCCGCGGCAAGATCATCGGTTGGGTCCGTGCCCATCTCGCGTCGGGCGGAATGGCCGTCGTCGCGACGCATCAGCCCGACGAGCTGCGGCAGCCCGGCGCGCTGGTCGTGGAGCTTTGACTTGGCGCCGTTCTCGACGATCGTCCTGCGCGACGTGCGGATCGCGTTTCGGCGTTTGAGCGAGGCCGCGAACCCGCTTCTATTCTTCATGGTCGTAACGACACTCTTCCCTTTGGCGTTGTCCCCGAGCGCGGACGAGCTGCGCGAGGTCGGCACCGGTGTGCTCTGGGTATCCACGCTGCTATCCTCGCTGCTCGCGTTGGAAGGGCTATTTCGCAGCGACGCCGACGACGGCAGCCTCGAGCAGCTCATGTTGAGCCCGGTGCCGCTCGGAATCACCGTTCTCGCGAAGATAGCGGCGCACTGGTTGCTCACGATCCTGCCGCTGATCGCGCTGGTGCCGATTCTCGCGTTGTCATACGAGATGCCGGCCGCGGTCCTGCCGACGATGGTCGGTGCATTGCTGCTGGCGACGCCGACGTTGAGCGTGCTCGTGGCGCTCGGCGCCGCATTGACGGTGGGTTTGCGCCGCGGCGGAGCGATCGTCGGCCTGCTCGTTTTGCCGCTGACCGCGCCACTCTTGATCTTCGGCACGCGAGCGACGGAGTTCGGGCTGCACGACGAGCCTGCGGCCGGGCCGTTGTACTTGCTCGCCGCGCTCGCTGCACTCTCGCTAGCGCTCGGGCCTGTCGCAATCGCCGCCGCGCTCAGGGTCGGCGTCGAATAAGGAGAAGGGATGCGCCTGCCGCGTTGGTTTCATCTGCTCGGTTCGCCGCCGTTCGTCTACCGACTCGCCGGCAAGGTCGCGCCCTGGCTCGGCGTAGTGACCTGCGTTCTGCTCGCGGTCGGTGGCTACTGGGGGCTCGTCGTCGCCCCGCCGGACCGCGTTCAAGGCGAGGTGTACCGCGTGCTCTTCATCCACCCGCAGATCGCCTATGTGAGCGTGATGGCGTACGTCGTGATGGCGATCGCGGCCGGGATCGGCTTCGTCTGGCGCATCAAGCTCGCGCAC
>Ga0134079_10000229_pt1 | contig 14343 bp, 13 predicted proteins | sample 15_taG_2_FD_119770 | JGI IMG/M metagenome (GOLD analysis project Ga0134079, IMG submission 119770) | Grasslands soil microbial communities from the Angelo Coastal Reserve, California, USA - 15_D_Rain_40cm_2_09182015 | ecosystem: Environmental > Terrestrial > Soil > Grasslands ...
CCGACGCGTCGGGCGGAGGCTTGGCCACGATCTCGACGGCGCCGAGCTCGAGGGCGCGGATCGCCGTCGCCGTCCCGGGCCCCGCGTGCGCGCTGACGACGACGATGGGCCGCGGCGCTTCGGACATGATGTACCCGATGGCGCCGAGCCCGTCGAGCTCCGGCATCTCGAGGTCGAGGGTCACGACGTCGGGATCGTATTGGTGCACTTTGCGGACGGCGTCGACGCCGTCCCGCGCCGTCGCCACGACGCGGAAGGGGCCCGACTCCGTCTCCCCGCCGCCCAACACGTCGACGAGCACGCGACGCATCAGCGCGCTATCGTCGGCGACGAGCACGGTGGGGCGCGGGTCAGATGACTTCTGCATCGGCTCCGACCGACCGGATCTCGACGCGGCCATCCTTAATGTGAAAGCGCACGCTGCGGCCCCGCTCGCCCCCCACCGATTCCTTGACGATCGGAATCGAGGCGGCGCGGAGCGCGTTGCGCGACGCGACGATATTGCGCTCCCCCATCTGGATCGTGCCCGGCGTCATCAGCTGGCTGAACATGCTGGCGCCGCCGGCGAGTTTGGCGACGAGCCGTCGCGGCTCGGCCCCGAGGGTCTTGAGGCGCTCGATGAGCAGCGGCACGGCCGACTCCGGGAACTTGGCCAGGTTCGTCGCGTCGTGGGCGAGACTGCGGGAGGGCAAGAGCACGTGCGCCATGCCGCCGGCGGCCCGATCGGCGTCGTACAGCATGATCGCGACGCACGACCCCAGGCCGAGCGTCACGATCACGCCGTCACCCCGTTCGGCGGCCCAATCGGCGACCTTGACGATGACTTCCTTCACACGGGCTTCTTGTAGATACGCTCGCGCGGATCGATGAGCGTCAGGCGCTCGCGCGCGGGCCCGAACAGGGTCTCGACCTTGCCGAGCAGCAGGATGCCGCCGGGGATCAGCGCATCCACGAAGACTTGAAACAGGCGCTCCTGCGCCAGCCGCTCGAAGTAGATGACGACGTTGCGGCAAACGATGAGGTCGTAGGCCTTGTACAGCGGTGGCTCACGCATCAGGTCGTGCGATGTGATGCGCACCAGCGAGCGCACCGCGGGCACGGGCTGCAGCAGTGGTGTCCCCGTGAAGTAACGACGCTTCAGATCCACCGGCATCTCGGTGAAGGCGGTCTCCGGATAGTTCGCCTGCCGGGTGCGCTCGAGACTGAGCCGATCGACGTCGGTGGCATCGATCGACGCGTGCTCGGTCGACTGATTCCCGGCGATCTCGGCGAGGAGCACCGCGATCGTGTACGGCTCTTCCCCCGAGGCGCACCCCGCCGACCAGACGCGAAGATGGCCGCGGCGCGCGGCCCACTGGGCGGCCAGGTGCGGCCGCAGCGCGTGCCACGTCTCGGCATTGCGGTAGAACTTGGTGACGTTGATGGTGAGGGCGTCGAGCAGCTGCTCGTACTCGCGCTCGTCCCCGTCGAGCAGGCGGCTGTAGTCGTCGTAGGTGTGGACGCCGCGCGCCCGCATCCGCACCGCGAGGCGCCGTTTGAGGCATTTGTCTTTGTACGACTCGCAGCTTACGCCGCGCATCCGCGAGATCTTCTGCGTCAGCGCCAGAAAGGAGCGCTCGTCCTGCGTCGAGCTCACGACAACGTGCTCAGCGTGTCCAAATTGGCTTTCACCAGTTCGTGCTTGGGATTGAGCTCCAGCGCGCGGCGCCACAACTCGCCCGCCTGTTCCCGGTCACTGCGTTTGTACGCGATGTTTCCGAGCTTGAAGTACACGTCGTCGCCGAGGTCCGGCGCCAGCTCGACGGCCCGCTGGTACAGGTCCCACGCTTCGTCGTAACGCGAGCCGCGGTAGGCGAGATCGCCGAGGTTCTTCGAGAGCTGCGGCAGCGAGGGCTCGTCGTGCAGCGCGGCGCGCGCCAGCTCCTCGGCGGCCGGCAGTTCCCCCGCGAGCTCCCTCAGCACCGCCAGGTTATTGCGCAGCACGGCGTTCTGCGGGTGCGTCTCCACGGCCTGCTCGGAGGCCTGCTCCGCCACCTCGAAGTCGCCCGCCGCCGCGGCGACCAGCGCGCGCGCCCAGAACCAGACCGGCGGGATCTTGTCGGCGAACAGCTCCTTGGCCCGATCGAGACGGCCGGCGGCGCTGGCGTGGTCGCCGCGCTTCAAGGCGACGATCCCCCACCCCACGTAGACCCGTGGATCGGTGCGCGCCCGCGACGCCGCCTCGGCGTACGTCGTTTCCGCTTCGTCGAGCCGCCCCAGCTGCTCGTAGGCGAGTCCGAGGTTATGGAGCACCGCGGGCCGCGACCCGCCCTTCTCCGCCGCGAGGCGCAGCGCTTCCATCGCCTCGCGCCAGCGCGCCTGCTTGAGCGCGACGAGCCCGATGAAGAAATGCGCGCTGGCGTCGGTGGCGCGCAGCTCCGCCACGCGCCGGAATTCCCGCGCCGCTTCGTCGAGCATGCCCGTCTTGTAGAATGCGATGCCGAGGTTGCGGTGCTCCTCGACCCGCGCATCGGTCATCTTCAAGTCTTCCGCGCTGGCGGTCCTGCCGGCGCGGTGCACGAAGCCCGCCGTGACGAGTCCGTAGAGCGCCTTCCCGACCTCGAACTCCCCGAGGCCGGAATCCTCGATCACCTGGTTCACGTCGCGCGACCCGTCGAGCAGCGGCATGATCCGGTCCTGGGTCTCGGTCATCTTGGCGTCGCTGATCGCCAGCCGGTCCCGATCCAGAACGAAGATGAGATCGAACGTCGGGATCTTCTTCTCGATCAGACTCCATTCGTCCACGCGCCGAGCGCCCTCGAGCAGCAGCGACTCGGGATTGATGGAGACGAGGAAGTCCTGCTGCTCGGGCCGCACGTCGGCCTCGAAGTTGAAGGTCCCCTGCGTCCAGGTGAACAGGTAGTAGACCGATTCCTCGATCTGCATGCGCATGTAGCGCTCGAGGTCCTGCTGCGTGATGACCGTCTGGGCGACGAGGATCTCGCCGAGCTTCTTGTCACGCTCTTTGGCCTGACGGTGAATCGCGGCGTCGAGCTGCTCCTGCGAGATCTTCTCGTGCTTGACGAGGATGTCGCCGAGGCGATCGCGGCGGTTCACGATCGACGCGTAGCAGATGCGGCCCCGGTCGAAGTAGATGTACCCGAAGTTCGAGCGGTCGGCGATCGACAGGCACCCCGATTTCTGACCGAGCGCCAGCAGCTGCAGCACGTCGGGGAGCGAGGCTTCCTTGAGTGAGCCCTTGATGGCCATTTAGCGCAGGTCCTCGATCACGCGGTCGGAGGCCGAGGGCCAGTCCCACACCATTTTCTCGCGGCTGCGCACGCCGCCGGCGCTCGAGACCACAAGCCCACTGGTGCGGAGGCCGGTGGTGCGCCGCCCGCCGGCGGGCGGCTGGCCTTCCAGGATCTCGCGAGCGAGGCCCGCCGTGACCGGCTGGTCCTGCGCCGCCGCGGCCTCCGCCACCCGCTGCACCACCCCCGTGAGGCTCCGCACCGAATCGGTGGGCCGGTCGGCGAGGTAGTCGAGGAGCGCCGGATCGGGCGTCATCTTTTGCTGACTGAGAATCCGCTCGAGGGCGGTGCGCCGGACCGCGCGGTCCGGGTCGCCGATTTCGGCGACGAGGCCCCCCTCGAGGCGGGACACGATGCGCTCCTCCAGCCCCTCCAGCTTGTTGGGATGGGCGGGCGCGGTGAACACGAGCTGCCGATCACCGTCCATGAACTGGTTGAAGAGGTTGAACAACTCCTCCTGCGTCCGGTCTTTCCCGGCGAGGAGGTGAATGTCGTCGAGCAGCAGCGCCGTCGCCCGGCGGTATCGCGCGCGCCACCAGTCGACCCGGTCGCCGTCGATCGCCGCGATCAGCTCGTCGACGAAGTCCTGTGTCGACAGACAGGCGACGACCGCGCCCTTCTTCTTCATCAACTCGAGCCCGATGGCGTTGAGGAGGTGCGTCTTGCCGAGTCCGCTGTGACCCGCGAGCACGAGCGGATTGTATTTCTTGCCCGGCGCATCGATCACGGCGCGGGCGGCGCTCAACGCCACGTCGTTCGAGGCGCCGGCGGCGTAGCTGTCGAGCGGGAAGGCCCCCGAGGGGGCCGGCGGCGGCGCCGCGCCGTCGCGCACCTTCGCGGCCTCGGCCTCGGCTTCCGCCATGCGCTCCGGATCGCGGAACACCTTGTCTCCTGCCGCCTGCGGATCGAGCGTGCCCACCTCGGCCTCGAGCGCCTTGAGGCGCTCCACGTCGTGGATGTACGACGCGATCGCTTCGTCCACCGCGGCGGGCGAGTCGTGATCGAGCAGCTTCTCGAGCCGGCCGGTGCGATATCCCTCACCCTCCCAGCGGAGCACCGCCTCCGCGACCCGCGCGCGCCACGCTTCGACGGCCTTGCCAACGGTCACCGTGACATCGGTGAGGAACTGGGAGAACTCATCGGGCGAAGCGCCACCGGCGGCGGTCGCGGTCGCCTTTGCTCCCTGCTCCGTGCTCCCTACCACGCCCAAGACCTGCCGCGCCGCCTCGGCGTTGATCGGCGTGTCGTTCACCGCCTGATAGGCGACCAAGCGATTGAGCGCCCCCATCAGCTCGCGCACGTTGGGAAACTCGACGCCGGCCGCCGTCTCGAGTACGCCGGGCTGGAAGCGCGCGCCGCGCTCCTCGGCCTTGCGCCGCAGAATCGCCACGCGGGTCTCGTAGTCGGGAACGCCCATGTCGACGACGAGCCCGCCCGAGAACCGGGAGATGAGCCGCTCGTCCAGATCCGCGATCTCGGCCGGCGGCCGGTCGCTCGTCAGCACGATCTGGTGGCCCGCCTGCTGCAGCGCTTCGGTGAGGCGCAGCAGCTCCGCCTGCATCTCCTTGCGGTTCGTCAGGAACTGCACGTCGTCCACCAGCAGCGCGTCCACGTTTTGGAAGCGACGGCGGAACGCGTCTCCCTGCCCTGCCGCGATGGCCGCGTGAAATGCCTCCACGTACTCGTCGAGCGTCAGGTACTCGATGTTGAGCTGCGGCGCCAGCTGCTTGGCGCTGTGCCCGATGGCCATCAAGAGGTGCGTCTTCCCCAGCCCGGAGCCGCTATAGATGAAGAGCGGGTTGTAGGCCGATCCCGGATTCTCGGCGACGGTGCGGCCGGCGGTGACCGCCAGCCGGTTCGCGGCACCGACCACGAACGTCTCGAACGTGAACTTCGGGTTGAGGGCGCTGGTCACGCCGGGCTCCCCGCCGCCAGTTTCTTGAGCACCAGCTCCGAAATGGCCTTGAGGGTCTCGAACACGCCCTGACCGTGGAGCGCGTCAGCCGGGAAACTCGGCACACTCCGGAAGTTGAGGGCGTCGTCCAACTCCGCCGGCGTGAGGATCAGCTCGCGGGGCAGATCCTGCTTGTTGTATTGCATGACGACCGGCACCGTACGGACGTCGATGCCGTGCTCCAGAAGGTTGCTTTGGAGGTTTTGGAGGCTTTCGAGATTCTCATCGAGCTGGCGCGCCTGGCTGTCGCCGACGAAGACCACGCCGTCCGCGCCCTGCAGTACCAGGCGCCGCGTCGCGTTGTAGTAGACCTGCCCCGGCACGGTGTAGAGCTGGAATCGCGTGGCGAACCCCGAGATCTGCCCCAGGTCAATCGGCAGGAAGTCGAAGAACAGCGTGCGGTCGGTCTGGGTGGCGAGCGACACCATGCGGCCACGGCGCGACTCGGGCACGCGCCCGTAGACGTAATGCAAGTTCGTCGTCTTGCCGGACCGTCCCGGTCCGTAGTAGACGATCTTGCACGTGATCTCGCGGGTCGTGAAGTTCACCAGGGACACGGGCTATCTCCCAAACAGCGTGTTCAGGCTTTCGCTCAGCTCGCGCTCGAAATCCGCCGCCAGCACCTGCTTGGGCACGCTGCCTTTGGGGCTCGCCGCCTTCAGGTCCGCCGCCAGTTGCTCATAGAATAACTGCACCAAGCCGAGAGATGAAACGTCGAGATCGTAGACCGCCAAGACGACGATGGTTCCGTGCGACATCGGGAACGTCGACAGGAAGATGCCGTGCCGGTGGCCTTGATGGTTCAAGGCCGCGAACGGGGGCTGCCGGAGCTGCTTCGCGAGCTCCCCGGTGGACGCGACGATGGCGGCGCCGAGCGCGGCGGCCGACATGACGTCCACCGCGCGCGAGAACCCCGACTGCGCGAGCACCTGGCCCGCCGGGGTCATCAACAGTACCAGGCGCACCGAGGCTTCCCGCACGAAGTCCGTGAGGGGTTGGAGCGTCCAGCTCTCGACTGCGCGCGCCGTCATGCGATCGCCTCACCGGCCCGGAGCAACTCGAGCCGGACCAGTCCGATGTTCACGTCGGGCTCCGCGACCGCGACCACGAGCATCCCCGACGCCGCCGGGACGACCAACAACGTGCCCTGATCGGCCTGCAGGTGCCAGAAGACGCTGGCGCCGATCCCCGCCGCCTCCATGGCGCGGCGCAGTCGTCCCGCGAGACCCGCCTCCAGCGCCGCCACGGCCGACCCCTGGATCCCCTCCATTAGCTGCTCGGCCACGACGAGACCGTCGTCCGCCGAGACGATCATCGCGCCCCGCACGCCGCGCACCCGGGTGACGAGATCGAGGGTGTGGTTCATTGCTTATCCAGCCAGCGTTTCGCCATCCCCGTCGCGCGCTGCGCCAGGATCGCGAGGCGCCCGAGCGGCACGCCGCGGTCGCGCACGACGAGCAGCAGCGCGTCCTTCGACGGCTGGGACACGTGCACGTTGCCGTGTTTGCCCTCCGCCGAGAGCCCGCTCCAGGCGCCCAGTCCCAGCAACTTGGCGCTTCGCGCCGCCTCCTGTGACACGCCCGCGAGGTAGGCCGCGACGGCATCGGTGACGTCGGCCCCGGCGGGGCTGCGCAGCGCGCCGCCGAGGACCCGCCCGGCGGCGTCGAGCAGCACGAGCCCTTCCTGCGCACCCTCGAGCCCGGCGAAGACGCGAGACTCGTCGAGCGCCGGTGCGGCGGCGGCGGCCTCGCTCGGTTCCGCGGCGAGCACCGGATGGGGCGACGGCGGACTCGCGCCCCCGCGAACCATTTCGATGGCTTGTGTGATCGACGGGTCGTCGGGCTCGACGCGTTGCGCCAGCTCGAGGTGTGTCTCGGCCTGCTGCAGGTCGCCGACCTTGAAATACAGGAAGGCGAGTCCCTTCAGCGCGCCCGTGTGATTGGGCGCGATGCGCAGCGCCATATCCCACTCGTCGAAGGCGCGCTCGTAATCGTGCTTGTCCGTCAGCACGCGCGCGTACAGATCGTGCGCGTCGGCGAGGTGCGGGTGCCGCTCCAGCCCGTTGAGCGCGACACGCAGGGCCGCGTCGAGCTGGCCCTTGCGGCGCAGCGCCTCGGCGAGCCGCAGGAACACGAGGCTCTGCGGATCCTGGGCGAGCTGGGCGGAGAGGGCGCGGACGTCGTCAGCCACGCGTCGCCATTCCCTGGAAGACGCGCGCCGCGTCGCGCGCGCGCTGCACGTCGGACAACTGGCTCAGCTCCTCGTCCGAACGTCCCGCCAGCCGCTCCCACTGGTCCCAGCTCTCGATGGCTTCGCCGAAGCGCCCCAGCGCCACGAGCGCGTATCCGAGCTGCCGGTGCGCAGGCGCGAGCAGCGGATCGAGGCGCAGCGCGCGGCGCAGCTCGTCGACGGCCGCGGGGGGCGCGCCCTGGGCGAAATGCAGGCGGCCGAGGAGCAGGTGCACGATCGGATCGTGCGGCTGCGTCGCCGCGGCCTGCTCGGCGGCGGCGCGCGCCGCGCCGAAGTCGCGCCGCTGCAGCGCCTGCTCGGCTTTGGCCACGAGCTCCGCCACTTCGCCGGCCCCCGTGGGCCGGCCGCGCTTGGCGGTGCCGGGATCGACGAGCACGATGACGCCCGCGCTCTCGAGCCCGAACAGCGTCTTGGCGACGTCGAAGTCCGACCGCCCCAGCTCGCTCGCGAGGGCGCGCACGTCGCGGCGGTCGTCGATCAAGGCCAGCACTTCCCATTCGGGGGGCAGGAGATCGAGCTCCCCGCTGCCGTCGGGCGGGGGCGGCGCCAGCGACGCGACGACGCCGAGATGCGGAATGCGTCCTTCGATGCGCGACCACTCGTCGATGCGGCGTGCGCCTTCCATGAGCAGCGCCTCGACGGGGATGCGCACGGCCGTCTCGGCGGGGATTTCCGTGACGGGGCCTTCGTTGAAGGAGAAGTATCCCTCGTTCCAGCTCATGACCTCGAAGACGACCTCTTCAATCTGGAAGCGCACCTGGCGCTCGACTTCGCGATGCGTGATCGCGCCGAGCGCGACGAGAATCTCGCCGAGCCGCCGCTTGTCGCCCTGGCGCTGTTGCATGTCGCGGGCGCGCTCCAGGTCTGCTTCCGTGATCTTGCCGGTCCGCATCAACAGCCCGCCGAGGGGGTGAGGGTTGCTGCGGATCTCGGCGAAGATGATGGTGCCCTCCTCGAAGTAGATGGTGCCCTGGTTGTGGCGCAGCTCCGAGGTGACACGCAACGCGCCCGTCTTCCGGCTCAAGTCGAGGAGCTGGAAGACGTCGTGGATGCCGAGCTCGCGAAGCGGGCCTTCAATCGCCATGGAAACCCATCATGCCGCGTCCGACGCGGAAAAGATGTGCTGCAGGTCCACGGCGGTGCGGGCGTGCATCTTCGCCCGCTGCGCATAGGGCCCGCCGGGATCGAGACGCGTCACTCGCTCCCAGACGTCGACGGCCTCGGGGTAGCGCTGCAGCCGCGCCAGCGTAACGCCGAGGTAGAACAGCGTGCCCACGTGTTCGGGGTCGAACTTGAGCGCGCGCTTGAAGGCCTCGAGGGCCTCGGCGTTGCGCTTGTCGTCGATCAAGGCGCGCCCCAGGAGGAGGAGCGCGTCGAGGTCGTAGGGGTCCTGCTCGAGCATGTCCACCAGCCGCCCGACGGCGTCGCGCACGCGTCCGGCGCGCCGCAGCAGGTCAGCCAGGGCGAGGGCGGCCTCGTGGAAGGTGGGAAGCGCATCGAGCGCCTGGACGTAGGCGCGCTCGGCATCGATCCACTCCTCATCCTCTTCATGCAGTCGCCCGAGCTCGAGCCACACCTGCACGAAACCCTGATCCAGCTCGAGCGCCGCGCGGTATGCCTGGCTCGCGCCATGGCGATCGCCCACGGTGCGCGCGATGTCGCCCTGCAGCTTGCGCAGGTCGGCGCGCGCGGGGGCCCGCGCCTGTGCCTGCTGCAACGCGGTCAGTGCGCCGGCGGCGTCGCCGGTGGCGGCGCGCGCCTTCGCCCCGGCGACGAGCGTCTCCACGTGGTCGGGGGTCTTGGACAGCAGCGCTTCGACGATGGGGAGCGCCTCGGCGCCCCGCTGCAGGGCGAGGAGGCTCTGCACCTCGCCCAGCGCCGCGGCGGCGTTGCCGGCGTCACGCCCGCGCGCCTCGCGGTAGCGCTCCAGCGCCTCACCGTGCAAGCCGCGCCGCGCATAGATGTCACCCAGCAGCGTCGCCGCGGCACCGGCGTCGGCGCCGCGCTGCACGGCGCGCATCGCTTCGGCCGCGGCGAGATCCATCAGGCCCTTGCTCACGTAGTCGCGCGCCAGCGCGAGCGGATCTTCTTTGGCCTTCTTCTCACCCGCCGCGACCGCCGGCGCGGGCGCCAGCTCCTGGAAGATGTTGTCGAGCAGCCGCTGGTCGAAGTTGAAGTCGGCCCCAAGGGTTTCCGCCGTCACGTCGGCCGAGATCTCCGGCACGATGCCGATCGTGGCGCTCTCGTACTGCAGATCGATCGCCAATGCGAACTTCTGCGAGACGTAGTAGGGATCGAGCTCCAGGGCGCGCTTGGTGGCGCGCAGCGCGCCGTCGAAGTCGCTGAGGTTCGAGAGGGTGAAGCTCAGGTTGTAGTGCGCGCCGGCGTTCTGCGGGTCGGCCTCGACCGCGCGCACGAACGCGTTGCGCGCATCCGGGAACCGCTTCAGCTCGACGAGGACGAGCCCCACGCCGTTCCACGCCGCGGCCTCGTCGGGTTTGTCCGCGAGCACCTGCCGGTACGCCTCCAGCGCGAGCTGAAAACGCCGCAGGTGCGTGAGCAGCAGGGCCAGGTTCAAGCGCGCCAGCACGAACGTGCTGTCGAGCTGGAGCGCGCGCCGGAACGCCTCGATCGCGTCCTCGGTGTCGCTCTGATGCGCCAGCACGACGCCGAGGTTATTCCACGCGAGCGCGTACCGCGGGTCCACCTCGGACGACTGCCGGTACGACGTGAGCGCATCCGCCGTGCGACCCGCCTGGTGCAGGACGACCCCCCGTTCGTTCCAGAGCTTGGGCGAGTCGGGGACCTCGTGGATCAGCGTCTCGTACAGCTCGAGCGCATCCGCGAAGTCGCGCTTCAGGAGGTGGACCTCAGCCATCGCCTGGAGCACCAGGTGGCGATCCTCGCCGCGCTCCAGGGCCAGCCGGAATTCCCGGTTCGCCTCCGTGTAGTAGCCCTTCTGGCGGAAGGCGAGACCCAGGTTGTAGTGGGCCAGCTCGCTCCCCTCGGCCACCTCGGGCTGGGGTTGCTCGCGCAGTTTGATCTCGGCGCTCGAGCGCTCGGCCCGGTAGCGCTCGAGCGACAGGTTCGTCTGTGCGCGCGCCAGCGGCGGGTTCAATTGAATCGCGCGCTTCGAGGCCGCGCGCGCGTCCTGATGCCGGCCCATGTCGCCCAGCACGAACGCCATGAGGTAGTGGGCGTTGGCGTTGTCGGGGTTGCGGGTGACGGCCTGCTCCAGCGCCGCGAGCGCCGGCTCGTTCAAGCCGCGGTTGTAGTAGACCTCCCCCAGGTAGAACTGCACCACGCTCGATTCGGGCTCGAGCTCGGTGGCGCGGAGGAACCAGTCGGTGGCGATCTCGAGCCGGCCCCGGCTCTTTTCGGTGAGCCCCAGCTGGATCATCGCCGCCACGTCCTTGGGGCGATGCGCCAGCAGCTCCTCGAACTCGGCGGCGGCCTCCTCGTAGGCCGCGAGGATCGCGTACGTGCGACCCAGCTCCCAGCGCGCCTCGCGCTCATCGGGGGCCTGCCGCAGCCGCTCCTGCAGCTCGGCGACGCGCCGGTCGTAATAACCGGTGTTGTGGTAGGCGATCTCGAGGTTGCGCTGCGCCACCTGCATCTTCGAGTCGAGCTCGAGCGCGCGCGTGAACTCCGCGATGGCCTCGGGGATGAGGCCTTTCTGGAAATAGAGGACGCCCAGATTGTTGTGGGCGCCCGCGTCCGATGGATCGATCCGGCGGGCGAACGACCGCAGTACCGCGGTGTCGCGCTCGGACAGCGTCAAGTCAAGCGGATGGCGTCGAAGATAGCCTTGAGGGACGCCAGGTCGGGGAGCAGGAGGAAATGGCCGCGCAGGCCGTCTTCCGCGTCGATGCTGAACTCCGTCTCGACGCAGAACACGAAGTCCCGGTCGTGCCCGAAGTTCAAGTAGGTCGTCGTCAGCACGGCGGCCGACACGTCGACGACGAGGCTGGGCACCGACGGCAGGAGCAGCATCCCCATGAAGTCCGACAGCGCATTCATGTAGGCGCCCGACAGGATGTTGCCCGCCTCCTTGAGACAGGACTGCTCGATCGTTTCGAACGCGCCGGTCGTACCGAGGGGGCGGCGGAGCAGCATGTCGCACAGCCGCCGGGCGACCGGCTCCGGAAACAGCAGCAGCGTGCGGCCCGTGAGATCGCCGAGCATGTGCATGAGCACGGCGGCGACGACCGCCTGCGGATCGCCGAGGATGTTCGGCACCTCTTCCAGCCGCGCGATGTTGATCTCGGGCACGGAGATCATGATGCGGCGGTTCGTCATCTGCGACAGCGCGGTCGCCGCGTGACCGGCGCCGATGTTGGCGACCTCGCGCAGCGCATCGATCTGCAGCGCCTTCAGATCCCTGACGTCCTCCATGCCCCCTCCTCTACACGAGTCCGGCGGCGTCGAGAATCAACGCCGGGACTCCGTCGCCCATGATCGTCGCGCCGCTGAAGACCGGCAGGGTCCCCTGCGGTGCCTCGAATGCCTTCACGACGATCTCCTGCTGGCCCAACATGCCGTCCACCACGACGCCGCTGCGGCGTTCCCCCATCTCGAGCACGATGACGGGGCGCCGGGCGGGCGGCGCGTCTCCACCGACATTGAGCAGGGTGCGCAGGTGCACCAGCGGCACCACGCGGTCGCGCAGCACCATCGCCTCGCGGCCTTCCATCGTCGTCATCGCGATGGCCCCGAACTCCGCCGTTTCCGCGACGTACGTGAGCGGCAACGCATACCGCTCCGTCCCGACTGCCGCGATCAACGCGCGCACGATGGCGAGCGTCACCGGGAGCCGGAGGATGAAGCTCGTGCCCTTGCCCGGCTCGGTGCGGATCTCGATCGACCCGCCCAGCGCGCGGATCTTCGTCATCGCCACGTCGATCCCGACGCCTCGCCCCGACACGTTCGTCACGGCCACGGCCGTCGAGAACCCGGGCCGCGCCAGCACGCGCAAGAGCTGATCGTCCGACAGCGTCTCGGTGTGTGCATCGACGAGCCCCTCCCGCTGCGCCTTCGCGAGCACTTTGGCGCGATCGATGCCGCGGCCGTCGTCGGTAATGCTGATCGCGACACTGGAGCGCTCGCGCACCGCCGAGAGCACGATCTCGCCCTCCGGCTTCTTTTTTTGCTTGCGACGCTCGGCCGGCGATTCGATCCCGTGGTCCACCGCGTTGCGCAGCAGGTGCACCAGCGGATCGCCCAGCTCGTCGAGGATGGCGCGGTCGAGCTCGATCTCCTTGCCCTCGACCCTGAACACCACCTGCTTGTCGAGCTGCCGCGCCACGTCGCGCACCAGCCGGGGGAAGCGGTCGAACACCTGCCACACCGGCGTCATCCGCGCCTGGATGATCTCGGCCTGCAGATCGGCGGAGAGGCGCGACACCTGGATCGCGAGATCGTCGATCGCCGGATCTTTGCGTTCCGCCGCCACCTCGTTCAACCGCCCGCGCGTCGTCACCAGCTCGCCGATCAGATCCATCAGTGCATCGAGCCGCCGCAGGTCCACACGGATGTGGCGGCTGCGCCCGCCGGCGCTCTCGGCCGGCGTGACATGCTCTTCGCCGGCTTCGTCGTCCGGTCCGCCGGTCACGGCCACGCGCTCGACGTCGCCGACGGAGCGGACCGCGGTCTCGATCTCGGCCGGCGTCTTCGGTGTCTCGAGCCGGAACACAAACCGGCCGTCGAAGTCCTCCGCCTCGAAGGCGGCGGGCGACGGCGAGATGCCCTGCACCGCGCCGAGGGTCTGCGCTTTGCGGATGATCAGCATGGCGCGGCCGCCCTTGATCAGCGCCTCGGCGCGTAGCGTGACCTGGATCAGCCGGCCGCCACCCCCAAGGTCGGGGACTGGGGGCGGCACAAAGGCGGGTTCGTCGCGGGCTTCGGCGGGCGCGAACCGCGCCGTCGCTTTGTCGAGGTCGGCCGCTAGGACGGCGGTATCGGCCTCACGCTCGCGGCCGGCGACGGCGAGGTCGACCGCCTTTTCGAGCGCGTCGGTGGCGCGGAACAGCAGCTGGAGGGTGTCATCGGCGGGCGGCTGCCCGCTGCGACGCAGATGGTCGAGCAGATTCTCCATGCGGTGCGCGAGGTCGGCGACGCGGGCGTAACCCATCGTCGCCGCCATCCCCTTCACCGTGTGCACCGCGCGGAAGATGCCACCGACGGGCTCGGGCGCCGTCGGGCGGCGTTCCCACTCGAGCAGTAACTGGTTGCAGGCGCTCAAGTGCTCCCGGCTCTCGGCCAGGAACAGCTCGGCGTACTGCGACAGATCCACGGCTACCCCAGCACGCGCTGAACGGCTTCGAGCACGCGCGACGGCTGGAACGGTTTCACCACGAAGTCCTTGGCACCCGCCTGAATCGCCTCGACCACGAGCGCCTGCTGCCCCATGGCACTGCACATGAGGATCTTGGCGTCCGGATCGTTCTTGCAGATCTCCCGCACGGCGTCGATGCCACCCATGTCGGGCATCACGATGTCCATGGTGACGAGGTCGGGTTTCAGTTGGCGGTACTTCTCCACCGCCTGGGACCCCGTCTCGGCTTCGCCGACGATCTCGAATCCCGCCTGTGCCAGGATGTCGCTGATCATCGTCCGCATGAAGATGGCGTCGTCGCAGACGAGCACGGTGTGGCTCACTGCTCCCTCCCCTGAGTAGTCAGAATCGGGCCCAACAGCGCGACGATATCCAGGACCACGAACACCTGGTCGCCGCGCCGGCCCACCGCCCGCACCAGCATCGGATCGATGCCGGCGAGCCCGCCCCCGGCGCGCTCCTCCAACATGCCGGGACCCACGGCGAGCATGTCCATCACTGCGTCCACCGTGAAG
>Ga0134079_10000230_pt1 | contig 14308 bp, 10 predicted proteins | sample 15_taG_2_FD_119770 | JGI IMG/M metagenome (GOLD analysis project Ga0134079, IMG submission 119770) | Grasslands soil microbial communities from the Angelo Coastal Reserve, California, USA - 15_D_Rain_40cm_2_09182015 | ecosystem: Environmental > Terrestrial > Soil > Grasslands ...
CGGTGCCGTCGCCCTTGGGGCCGAGCACGCCCACGGAATGCGCATCGTCGATCGCCAGTGCGGCGCCGTACTTCTGCGCGACCTTGAGGAGTCCGGGGATGTCGGCGATGTCGCCTTCCATCGAGTAGACGCCGTCGACGATGATCATCGTGCCGGTGCCCTCAGGCACCCGCTGCAGCTTCCGCTCCAGCCCGGCGAGGTCGCCGTGATTGAAGCGCACCGTCTCGCCGTGCGACATCTTGGCGCCGTCCACAATCGACGCATGGTCCAGCTTGTCGAGGAAGACGACGTCGCCACGGCCCACGAGCCCCGAGATCAGACCCAGGTTGGCCTGGTAGCCGGTCGAGAAGATGAGGCAGGCTTCCTTGCCGAAGTACTCCGCCAGCTCGGCCTCGAGCTGCTCGTGCAGATCGAGGGTGCCGTTCAGGAACCGGCTCCCGGTGCACCCCGAGCCGTAGCGCTCGAGCGCGGTCTTCGCCGCCCCCAGGACCTCCGGATGATGGGTGAGCCCCAGGTAGTTGTTGGAGCCCATCATGATCCGTTCCTTGCCCTCGATGACGACGACGGTGTCCTCGGACTGGGAGATCGGCTTGAAATACGGATACAGCCCGGCGGCCTGGATCTCGCGCGCCCGGGTGAAGTTTTTGCACTTGTCGAACAGCGCGATATGCTGCAGGGTCTCAGTCCGCACGCAGCCTCGAAGTCTATGTGGTTAGCGGTGCTACAGCTTACCCCGCCGACGCCGAATTGGCAAGGGTAACGTACCTTTCAGGAATGGCTCACCCGCACGCCGCCCAACCCGCGCTTCCCCGTGTGATGACACTGCGGGACGTCGTGCTCTTCAACATCACGGCGATCGTGGGACTGCGCTGGCTCACGACCGCGAGCGCCTTCGGCCCGGCGAGTCTCCTCCTCTGGCTGCTCGCGATGGTGACCTTCTTCATTCCGTCGGCGATCGCGGTGCGCGAGTTGACCGACCTCGATCCCGGCGAGGGCGGCATCTACCGCTGGGTGCGGACCGCGTTCGGGGCGGAGCACGGGTTCGTCGCGGGGTGGGGGTACTGGGTGAGCAATCTCGTGTACTTCCCGTCGTTGCTCCTGACCACGGCGGCGATCGCCGCGTACGCGGGCGGGACACGCTTCGTGCACCTCGAGGACAGCAAGCTGTTCGTGGCCACGTTCTCCCTGGGAATGCTCGCGATTGCGTTGGGCCTGAACATCATCGGGTTGCGAGTCGGTAAGTGGGTCCAGAACCTCGGCGCGTACGGCACATGGGTGCCGGCGCTGCTCTTCGTGTTGCTGGCGGCCTGGTCGCTGGTCGAGTTCGGGAGCGCGACGTCGTTTGCCCCCGAGAACTTGCTCCCCAAGAACTTCGACTTCTCGCTCGTGAGTTTCTTCGCCACGATGACCTTCGCGTTCGCCGGCTTGGAGCTCGCGCCCACCCTCGGCGGGGAGATTCACGATCCTGCGGCGACCCTGCGCCGCGGGATCTTCGTGTCGGGCATCGCCATCGTGGCGATGTACATCCTCGGCACGGCGGCCCTGCTCGTCGCGCTGCCCGCCGACGCGGTGAGCATCACGAACGGCATGCCGCAAGCCGCCGCCGCGATCGCGGCGCGGCTCCAGGCACCGTTCCTCGCCCCCGTCGCCGCCCTGGTCGCGATCCTGCTCGTGATGGGGAACGTGGGCGGGGTGGGTGCGTGGCTCGCAGGCTCGGCCCGCATCCCCTTCGTCGCGGGGCTCGACGCGGTGCTTCCCCCGGCGTTCGGTCGCATCCATCCCCGCTTCCAGTCGCCGTACGTGGCGCTGCTGGTCCAGGCAGGGGTCGCCACCCTGTTCATCGTCGCCGGACTGGTCGGCTCGACGGTGCGCGATGCCTACGTCGCGCTCACCGATACCACGATCATTCTTTACTTCATTCCTTATTTGTACCTGTTCGGCAGCTATCTGCGGCTGCGGCGCGCGCGCACCTGGCGCACCGGACTGGCGGGTTGGACGGGCCTGGGGGCGGTGGTCCTGTCGATCGCTCTCGCCCTCGTGCCCCCCGGCGTGGCGTCGCCATGGCTGTTCCGGGCGAAAGTACTGGGTGGCGTCGTGGTGTTCATGGGCGTCGGGTGGTGGCTCGCCAGGCGTGGTGTGAGGCAACGCACAGCTTCCGGTATACCGGCTGCGTAGCCTACATTATTGATTGCGCCGGTCCCTCCGAGCGCTCCGTCCCGTGGAGGTCAATCTGTGAGACCATCCGTCGTCTGGCTCGTAGGGCTCGCCGCCCTACCTCTCCTCGTTGCTCCCTCGTCCGCCGTCGCCCAAAGCGGATTTCACTCCCGCTGGGAGATCCCGGGATTGGACTTCCGGAAGAACGGCGCCTGGCGAGTGCGCGCGCAGCGGATTGCGGACCTGCGCCATCAGCTCATCGCCCAGCGTCGCACGGTGCAGCTCAACGCCGCGAGGCTCGATGGTCCCGCGCCCTCCCAGACGCAGGTGACGGGCACGATTCAGGTGCCCGTGGTCCTGTTCGGCTACCTGGGGACGGGCGCGCAGTTCATGCGCGATTCGTCGCAATACCGGCAGGTGCTGTTCGACTCGCTTCCCCCCGGCGGCAACCCCTACACCCTGCGGTCGTTCTACAAGGAGATGTCGAACGGCGTGTTCGGCATGCTCGGCAAGGTGATCGGGTGGGTCCCCCTCGATAGCGCCGAGGGCACCTACACCGGAACGGCGGGCACGTGCAACGGCAATCCGTTCGGGACGACCAACTGTAACGGCATCTTCAGCGTGGCAGCGACGAAGCGGATGCAGGACGGCTTCCGCCAGGCGCTGGCGCGCGTGGACACCGGTGCCGCGGGGATCAACTTCGCGCAGTACGACAACGACGGTCCCGACCTGATCCCCAACTCCGGTGATGATGACGGCTACGTGGACATGATCATGTTCGCGCACCCGACCAAGGACGGGGCCTGCGGCGGCAATAACGGTCCCAATCCCGTCGGGACAGCGGCGAGCAACAACCATATCTGGTCGCACCGCTTCGTCCTCGTGAACGCGACGTCGACGAACTTTCAAGACTATGTCACGAACGATCCGTCGGCCGAGGGTGGCACGATCAAAATCAGTGACTACTTCGCCACCACGGCGTTGGGCGGCGCGTCGTCGTGCGACACGACGCAGATCATGCCAATCGGCACCGCCGCGCACGAGTTCGGGCACGCGTTGGGCCTCCCGGATCTGTACGACACCCAGGGCGCGGCCGAAGGCATCGGGGACTGGGGCTTGATGGGCGCGGGAAACTTCACGAGCCCGCGCAGCCCGTCGCGCATGGAGGCGTGGTCGCTCAACGAGATGGGGTGGGTGTCGCTGCGCATCCTCGACACCACCGGCACATATCATTTCGGTCCGGCGCCCGTTTCGGACACGGCCTTCTATGTGAACGTTCAGGGCACCAACACGCGACACGAGTACTTCCTGCTCGAGAACCGCCAGGCGTCCCAGGCGGATACGGCGCAGGTTCGCATTCACTGCGCCCGATCCTCGCAACCGTCCAACTGTCCGGGGGGCATGCTCATCTGGCATGTGGACTCGCTCCAGGCCGCGACCAACGGCTTCCACAGCAGCAATCAGGTGAACGTGGGCCCGGTGCATGGTGTGGAGCTCGAAGAGGCGGACGGGCTCCGACAGCTCTGGTGTGAGGCGAACGGGTGTAACCGCGGCGACGCCGGCGACATTTTCCCGGGCGTCAGCAACAACCGAGTGTTCTCGTTCAACACGACCCCCGCCGCGACCAAGAACCTGGATGGGAGCTTCGTCGGATTCGCGATCGACTCGATCAATCAGGTCGTGCCGGGCGGCGAGATGTCGTTCCGGCTCCGCTTCGGCGGGCTGACGGTGGTGCGGGGCAGCGACACGAATGCCGTCATCTCGGTGGACGCGGTGGCCTACAATGTGTTCCGCGATCTCCTCGATGACGCCTCGCTGCACACGGTGAGCGTCGCCGACACGCAGTTCTCCTTCAACAACCGAACGCGCTGGCGCTTCGCGTCGTGGTCCGATGGACAGCCCCGCTCGCACACAATCACCGCGAACCTGGCCGGTGGGACGACGACCGCGACGTTGAGCCGCGATTTCAAGCTCGTCGCCACGGCGGGCGCCAACGGGACGGTCTCCTCGAACCCCGCGGTCGATCTCACGGGGACGTTCATCGCGCAGGGGAGTCCGGTGCAGCTCACCGCGACGCCCAGCGGCGGATTCGTCTTCGGCGGCTGGACGGGCGACACGACGTTCAGCACCACGATCGTCACGCTCCCGATGGGCAGACCGTATACGGTGACCGCGAGCTTCGCGATGCAGCTCGCCATCAGCTCCGGTGCGGCGCGTCCCAACGGCGTGATGGGTGCGGCGTACAACGACACCCTGCGCGTGACGGGCGGATCGGGCAGCAACGGCTGGAGCGTGACGAGCGGGGCGCTGCCGCCGGGCGTGACGCTGGCCGCGTCGACCGGGGTTCTGTCGGGGTTCCCGCAGAGCACGGGCAACTTTTCCTACCAGGCGACGGTCGTGTCGGGCGCGCAGAACCAGAGCCAGACGTTCACGTTCTCGGTCACCGCGCCGAGCCTCGTGACCGCCGATGTGGTCACGCAGGTTCTCGGATCCGGCACGCCGCTCAGCGCGGACCAGGTGCGCTATCTCGATTTTCTGGGAAACAACAACGGCTTCTTTGACGTCGGGGACTTCCTCGCGTGGGTCAAAGCGACGGGTGCGCCCTTGCTCACGGTAGTGAAGAAAGGAGGCCGGCCATGAACCGGGTCATCGGAGTGGCGATCGCGGCCATGCTGGTGTTGGGCAGCAGCTGCGGGAAGGGCACTGAGCCGGTGGCGGGCAACCTCACCGTGCGCCTCACGTCGCCCAATTCGGGGGCGGACTCGGCGATCGTCTTCACGATCACGAGCCCGGCGCCGCTCACCAGCGCGACACCGGGGGCCGGCCTGCGGCTCTTCGCGCAGACGCTGGGCGGGACGACGACGCGGTTCGTGTTGACGGGGCAACTCACGACCAGTACGACGATCCTGACCATCGGCGTGGAGAACACGAACGCCGTGGCGCAGTACAGCGGGTCGATCGAGGGTGTCGCGCAGCCCAACTACGTGCTGCGTCCGCTCCCGGGCGGCTACGCGCTGAGCGTTATCAAGTAGCGGACGCCGCGGCCGCCTGGAGATCGCCGTTCCCGGCGGCGCCCCAGGCCCGCGCCAGATCGCCGTCGAGGCGGCGGCGCATATCCTGGTAGGAGCGGAGCAGCTGGTGGCATTCGTCCGTCAGCGTGGTGCCGCCGCCGCCGGGTCCGCCGGCACGCGACTCGACCACCGGACGTCCAAACGCCTGCTCCATCAGCTGGATCGCTCCCCACGCCGTGCGGTAGCTGATCCCCGCCTCGCGTGCAGCGTCCTTGATCGAATGCACCTTCTCGACCGCTTCGAGGAGGCGAGCCTCGCGCTCCCCCATCACGGGGACCCCGCGGCGCATCAGTGTGATACTCGCCCTCGGAACAAGATCGCCGAACTCCATGAGTCCTCCTACGGTTCGACTGGCGCGGGCGGCGCACAGCCGCCCGCGAGCGGCTCAAACGCCGCCCCACCACCGTCCAACTGCATCGAGAGCAGCCGCGTCCGCCAGTCGGCCATGGCCCACGAGGCGAACGAAGCCGCCGCCGGATGCGGCGACGGCGAACGAATCACGTACAGCGTGTACGGGTTGAGCAGGGCGGTGTCACCCGCCACCAGCACTCGCAGCTCCACCCCCTGCACCTTCGCAAAGGTCGGCAGGTCGACGAGCGCATAGCCGTGCCGCTCATCAGCGAGGCGCACGGTCGCGGCCTGGTCGCTGCCTGTTTCCAAATACCACGGCCGTCCCCGGGGTGAGGGCGACACCCCGGCGCTCTGCCACAGCGCCAGCTCCTTCACGTGCGTCCCCGACGAATCGCCGCGCGACACGAAGGTCGCGCGTGCCGCCGCGATGCGCCGCAGCGCCTCCGTCGCCGACGTCGCACCCGCGATCTTCGCGGGATCGGTCGGAGGACCGACGATGGCGAACCGGCTGGCCACAAAGGGGCAGCGCAGCTGCGCGTGACCCGGCGCGACGAGCAAGCGCTGCTCGAGGCTCGGCGCGTGGGTGATGATCACGTCGAGATCGCCGGCCGCCGCGGCGCGCAGGGTCTGCCCCGAGGGCCCGATCACGACGGCCACGGCCGCGGGCGGATGCAACGAGTCGAGGATCGCGATCGCGCCCGACTGCTCGACAGTCGTCGTCGTACCAAGACGCAACGGGCGTGCCTCGCTGGTGCAGCCGACGAGGGCCGCGCAGATTAGCGCGACTTTTCCACGATTCTCCAGGAGCAATCCCATGCGTCGAATGGCGTCCCTCATCGCGTTGCTCGCGTCTCCGTTGGTCGCCGTCGCGCAGGCGCCCCCGCTTACGGTCGAGAGCGTCATGCGCGGGCCGGACTTGGCCGGTACCGCTCCCTTCAATGTTCAATTCGGTGCCGACGGACGCTACGTGTATTTCCGCTGGCGGCGTCCTGAGACTGACACCCTCGACGAGGACTACCGCGTCACTGTGGCGGCACCGCAACGAATCGAGCGGATGCCGCGCAACGCGATCGACACGATTCCCCTCGCCAACGGCGTCCTCAGCCCCGATCGGCGCCGCCAAGTGGTCGTGCTGAAGGGCGACCTGTGGCTGCTCGAGCAACACGGGGCCCGGCGTCGCCTCACGCAAACGCCTGGCGCAGAAACCGCGCCAGCGTGGTCGGCGGATGGCCGGACCGTGTACTTCACGCGCGACAACAACGCCTGGGCGCTCGATGTGACCGCTGGGGCGCTCGCGCAACTGACGGACATTCGCCGCGGCCCGGCGCCGCGATTGGCGGCCGACGCCGCCGGACAGAAGAAATCGCTGCGCGACGATCAACGCGACTTGTTCGACTTCATCCGCCGGCAGCTTGCCGACGAGCGACTGCGCGCCGACACCGACACCGTGTCCACGGTCAAGCCGCTCTATCTGAGCGAACGTCAAAACGTCGCGCGGGTCGCGGTCGCCGCCGACGGGCGCTTCGTCCTCGCCACAGTGGCCGAGCGCCCTCGAGGCGACAGCACCGACGGGCGTCAGGTGCAGATGCCGGTGTGGGTCACGCAGTCGGGCTACGTCGAGACACAACAGATCCGCACCAAGGTCGGTGACGCGCAGCCACGGCAGCGTGCGGCTCTGATCGAAGTCGCGACCGGGAAGGTGACGTGGATCAGCCGCGACTCGGCGGATGCGAGCGGCGTCGCGTTCTCGTCGACGGGCCACCACGCGCTCGTCCGCATCACGAGCACCAACTACAAAGACGCGTGGCTCGTGGTGGTCGACCTCCCCACGCTGGCGCAGCGAGACGTCGCACACCTGCACGACGACGCGTGGCTCGATGGCCCCCTGAGCGGCGCGTCGGGGTGGGTGCCGGGCGCCGAGACCGTTTACTACGGGGACGAGAAGACGGGCTACGCGCACCTCTACACGGTAGCCGCGACGGGCGGAGCGGCCCGCGCCCTCACGAGCGGCAACTGGGAGGTGCAGGACGTCGCGCTGGCCCCTGATGGACGCACGGCCTACCTCCAAACCAACGAAGGGGACTTTGGCCAGGTGCACTTCTACGCCCTCGACCTCGCCAGCGGGCGTCGCACTCAGCTGACGAACACCGAAGGGCGCCAGGACGTGGTGGTGTCGCCCGACGGGCGGACCCTCGCCGTGCTGCACTCGGCGGCCAACCATCCACCGGAGCTGTATCTCCAGCCGGCGCGCGCCGGCGCGGCCGCCGTGAAGGTCACCGAAAGTCCCAGCCCCGAGTTTCTCCGCTACGACTGGGTGAAGCCGGACATCGTGATGATTCCCGGTCTCGATGGCGTGCAGGTGCCGGCGCGGTTGTATCGGCCACGCGGCGCACCCGCGAACGCGGGGGGGGCGGCCGTCATCTTCGTGCACGGGGCAGGGTACCTCCAGAACGTGCACAAGTGGTGGTCGACCTATTACCGGGAGTACATGTTCCACCACGTGCTCACGGCGCGAGGCTACACGGTGCTCGACATCGATTACCGCGGCAGCGCCGGGTTGGGACGCGACTGGCGTACCGCGATCTACCGCCACATGGGCGGCGTCGATCTGGACGATCAGATCGCCGGCGCGCGCTGGCTCGTCGCCACGATGCACGTCGATTCGACACGCATCGGGATCTACGGCGGCAGCTACGGCGGGTTCATCACCCTGATGGCGATGTTCACGCGGCCGGGGGTGTTCGCCGCCGGGGCGGCGCTGCGACCCGTGACCGATTGGGCGCATTACAACCACCCGTACACGGCGCGCATTCTCAACGAGCCCCAGAGCGACACGGTGGCCTACCGGCGCTCGTCACCGATCTTCTTCGCCCAAGGGCTCGTCGGTCATCTGCTCATCTGCCACGGCATGGTGGACGACAACGTGCATTTCCAGGACACCGCCCGTCTCATCCAGCGACTCATCGAGCTGGGCAAGCAGAACTGGGAAGTCGCGGTCTATCCCGTGGAGGCGCACGGCTTCCGCCGCAACGACAGCTGGACCGACGAGTATCGCCGGATCTTCAAGCTGTTCGAGGAGACGATCGGCTCCGCGCGCCCCACCGCGCGTTAGAGCACGCTGATGTTGAACGGCACACTCTCGGCGCCCGTCAACCCCGCGCTGCTCACGACGAGCGTGTAGCCGTTGCCGAGCTGGTCGATGCTCAGGTCTGAGAACGTGGCGATCCCGTTCACGGCGTTCACCGTCTTGGTGCCCGAGAGCGTTCCCTTCAATACCAGGCCGCCGTTATGCCCGATCGCGATCGTGACCGGGCCATTGTAACTCGTGACCGTGTTGCCCAGATCGTCCAGCACCGCGACGCGGACCGCGGGCGTGATCGGCAACAAGGGCAGGGTCTTGCTCGGCTGCGTCGAGAACGCGAGGTGCGTGGGCGCGGCGGCGGCGGGCCTGAGTGCCAGCGCGGTGGCGAGCCACGTGCTCGGCGTGGTGTCGTCGAAGTGCCACAGCCACTGGGCATCGATTGGGGTGGCGTCCGCCGAAATCCCATACTCCGCGTCTTGCACGAGCGACGTGTCGCTGCCGGTGCTGATCTCCGTGAAGCCCGCCGGGGGGTCAAAGCCGGCGTGACTGTGACTCAGGGTCACGGCGTAAATGAGCGAGCCCGCCTCGAGCGGAATCGCGCCGGGCGCGGCCGCCGTAATTCCCGTGCCGGTGCCCGACGCCGAGCTGTGCGCGGCGATGGCCTGTGCCGACACGCCGTTCACCCCGGTCCACGCGGAGATCTTGACTCCTCCGGTCACCCGGTCCGAAAAGATCGCGTGGACGGCGAGGATCTGGTCGGGAGTCGTATCGGCGTCAGAGAAGCCCTGGACATTGGTCGCGACGTAGGTCGCCATCGAAAGGCCATTGGACGTGACGTATTCGACCAGCGTGTACTGGTTCCCGACGGGCGTTTGCGCGGCGTCGCTCAGGTGGTCGGTGACTTGGGTGATCGTATTCGTGGAACCGCGCCAAAAGAATGTCGCGATGATCGCGTCGCCCAGGTGCGGGTTGCGTGGGTCGAATCCCTTACCGATGTGCGTCCCGTTCGCCCCCCACGGATCCCCTTCGAATACATCATTCTGCTGATCGAGGGTGATGCCGGAACCTTGCCCCGCGCTGAGCTGCGGTCCCGATGTATGATCGTGCGCCGGGCCGACGCCATCGCTGCAAGCGGCGACAAGGAACAGGGCGGCAATTAGAGCACGTTTGAACATGAAATCTCGCTTGTAGAGTGTGTGCCACATCGTCTTGCACCCACACTCGTCGCAAGGGCCGGGCCGCCCCACTCACGCTGCAGGAGGCCATCGCGTGCACCAAATGGCGGCACAGCCACACTGCGATCGCACTGTATTGGGGGTTATCTTCGGGGTGTTCTGGGGCGGTAGCTCAGTTGGGAGAGCACCTGGTTTGCAACCAGGGGGTCGTGGGTTCGAATCCCATCCGCTCCATCGCTTGACGTTTCGAGACAGCGACCTCTAGTGTTCCGGAGGAGGTGTCGCCATGAAAAGCGTGTCGCTGGGTTTCGTTTTACTCCTCGTATCGCCGGTCTCCGCGCTGAGTCAAACCACGTTCAGCCTCGGCGGAGGGCTCAACGTCCCGAGGAGCCTGCCGACTGAAGTCTCGTTCGCTCATGGGTCTACCACCCCGGGGTTCGCGCTCCAGGCGTCGATGGGGCTCCCGTATCGCAATCGATTTGCGTGGCGGATCGACCTCTTCGCGAGCCAATTCGAGCTAACTCAGCCGTCGGAGTTTGCGGGTGTGCTCTGCCAGCGCAATCCACCTCCCGGCACGTGCTGCGGCATTTGCCCGGGCCGGACCGACAAGGGTCTCGTCGGTCTCATGGGGGTTGCGGTGAATCAAGTCGTAACCGTGAAGCCGATGTATCTCATCTGGGGTGCCGAGACGGACTACTTGTATGAACATCCCAGTGCCCGGGGAGCTCTGCGTCTCGGCGCATCGGTCGGCGGAGGAGTGACGCTGCCTGTGGGCGGTCACGTGCGAGCGTTTGCTGAAGCGCGCTATCACTACGTGTTCGGCGGTCCGAGCGAACCGACCGGGCTCGTGCCCGTCACCTTCGGTCTGCTGTTTTAGGAGTCTGCTCGACTACGGATCGACCCGGTCTCGCTCGGTCAGCTTGTCGGCAGGAATCCGCCAGGTGCGCAGCAGCGCGAGCCATGAATCGGGACGAATCGTCACTCCCGCCACGCGGCGGTCTACCGCTGCCACGTTGTCCGGTGCAAAGAGGAAGATGCCCGGGGCATCCTGATTGAACATCTCGATCGCGCTACGCCAAGTGCGGCGCGCCGCCGCGCGACTCGTGGCGGACGTCACCGCGCGGTCCACGAGCCGGTCGAACGCCGGGTCGACGTAGCGGCCGTAGTTGGACCGTCCACCGCCCACGCCCGCGGCGGTCCAGGTCTGCGGCATCCCCGCCGACGGCGTCACTTCCGTGCTCCAGGCGTTGAGCAGCGCGTCGAACTGCCCACTCTTGGCCCGCGCGAGAAACAGACTGAAATCCACTTCGTCGAGCTGGACGTCGACCCCCACCCCCCGGAATGACTCCTGTAACAGACGCGCATACTGGCGCCGGATCCCGCTCGTCGTCGGGACGAGGATGCGGAACGCGAGGGGGCGCCCCCCCCGGTCGCGAATCCCGTCGCCATCCGAGTCGATCCACCCGAGCCGCGTGAGTGCACGCGCCGCGCCGGCGCTGTCGTAGGGCACGCTGCGCGTCGTCGGGTCCCAGATCCAGGAGAGCTGCGACATTGGCCCCGGCGGCACCTTCGCGAGGTCGCCGAAGACGCTCTGGACGAGGCGCGTGCGATCGATCGCCATCACGAGCGCGCGGCGCAGCTCGCGGTCGCCGAACAATGGATGTGGCTGGGTGGTATCGCCCGGCGCCGTGAAGTTGAAGCCCAGGTATCCGTACGTCGAACCCCGGTACGGATAGATGGCCAGTTGTGTCGCTCCCTGCGCCTGCTTCACGAACTGCGGTGGGCCGAGGACCTCGGTCGCGTCGGCTTCGCCGGCGGTAACCTGCGTGACCGCCACGGGCAGGTTAGGGGTGAAGCGCCAGATCACCCGCCGGATGTGCGCGCGACCACCCGGCCCGGTGTAGCTCGAGTCTGCGACCAGCTCGAGCGTCTCGCCGGCTTTCCAACGAACGAATCGATACGGCCCGTCGCCGATGGGCGCGCGCCCAAAGGGGGCCGTCTTCCATTGATCGCGCGGCAGGTCGCGCAACAGATGCGCTGGGAGGACGCGCATTTGGTAGACCGCGTCGTAAACCATCTCGGGATAGCGCTTCTGGAACGTGAACGCGACCGTGAGCGAATCGCGCGCGGTCACGCCCCTGATGAAGCGCAGTCCCGCGCGCGCGGGCGACGCGATGAGGGAATCGACGTAGACGCCGTAGGTGAACGCGACGTCGGCGGCGGTCACGGCCCGCCCGTCCTGCCAGCGGGCCCGCGGATCGAGCTGGAACACGAGGGTCGTCGGCCCCTCCCAGCGCCAGCGCAACGCGAGGTCGGGTTGAAAGTCCGCGTCCCCGATCGTGTTCCCCGACATTCCGATGTCCGCCAACTTGCGAAACATCTGGTCGGCGATGTCGCGGCTGACGGCGGTGATACTGACGGGGGGCAACAGGATGTCCGGCTCGCCGGGCGCGACAATCACGAGGGCGCCGCAATAGTCGCCGCTGCAGTCGGCGGCGGGGGACGCCCAGGCGACAAGCGCGAGTAGCGCCATCGCGCCCAGGCTACGCGTCTTGATCGGGCTGTTCCTCGGTGATGGCGTCCATGCGGCGGACGGGGAGGCCGACGTGTTGGGCCCATTCGTCCGTCAGGTCAAACGTCTGGCCCATGTCGAAGTTCAGCACGCGGAGCCGGCGCGCGAGGTCCTTCAGCGCCCAGATGACGGTGTGCTGCGCCTCGATCGAGGACCATTGCCCGAACTCATTGTGACTGAGGTCGGCCTCGAGGGCCTCACCGACCTGGCCGGCGAAATGACCGTGCGGCCGATCGGCCGGAGTGACGGTGGGCGTGGCGGACGCTGGGGCAGGGCGGTTCGGGGCCTCCTGTGGGACCCGTTGCGGCCTTGCTCCTTCTCCCCAAAGCACCCAATCGAGAGTGACGCCAACGAGGCCGCGCGCCTGTGCCTTCCGCACGATCAGCCTCGCCGCCTCAGCCGGGAATTTTTGCCGCCGGGGCCACTTCTTTACGGTGACTGGGGTCACCGGCTTGCCCAGCTCGGCAGCGAACTGCCGATACGTCAGTGAGATACCTTCCCACGGACTGAAGACGCTGAGCAGGATGGCGAGCCGTTCCGCTATGGTGCCCGCTTCGGATCTCTTTTGGGTCTTGACGGTGGCCAAAGTGGTCCTATTTTGGTGTCGGTCGTGAGTCGTACTCCATAAAGTGTGAAGAATCATCCCCGCAGTCAAGACGTGCAACCAGGAGGATCCGCTTTGGCTCGGTTGTGCGTCATCGCCGTCTCCGATGCATTCAGAGGTTTTTGGCACGTACTCTCCGAGGACTTGGCCGTCGTCATCGACGTCCTCAGCCCCTCGGACCCCGTGGCGTTCAAGCCCGACACCGTGGCGCTGATTCTTGCCGCCGGCGGAGCGGAGCGCGACGCCGTCAAGTGGCTCGAGAATCATCGCGTGCCCGCCGGCGTGGCGGCCCTGGTCGTTGGGACCGACACCGGTCGCCGCATTGCCATGAAACTGGTGGCGCGCGGCGCGAGTGATTACTTCGCCCTCCCCGATGATCTCGAGATCTTCCGGAATGCCGTCGGCGCCGCCATGACCGGCGTTCCCCGCGGGGGACAGGCGCCCACCGATGCCGCCCATGCATTCGCCGGGATCGTGGGGGAGAGTCAGGCGATCAAGCAGGCGTTGACGCGGGCTGCCCGGCTCTTGCCGCACGGCAATGCGCGCGCGCTGATCATCGGCGAGACCGGCACCGGGAAAGAGGTCCTGGCGCGCGCGATTCACGCGGGGGGACCGCGCCGCGCCGCGCCATTTGTCGCCGTGAACTGTTCCGCGTTCCCCGAGAACCTCATCGAGTCGGAGCTGTTCGGGCACGAGCGAGGCTCGTTCACCGATGCACACGCTGCCAAGCCCGGGCTCTTCGAAATGGCCGATACCGGCACGCTCTTCCTCGACGAAATCGGCGACTTGCCTCTCAGTCTCCAGGCGAAGCTGCTGCGTCTCCTCGAAGACAAGGAAATCCGTCGGGTCGGCGGCACGAAGCCGCGGACCGTCGACGTGCGCATTCTGGCCGCGACCAACGCGCACTTGTCGGATCGGGTGCGAGAGAAGTCGTTCCGCGAGGACCTGTTCTTCCGCCTGAGCACCGTCACGCTCAAGCTGCCCCCCCTGCGCGAGCGGGGCGACGACATCATCCTCATTGCCCAGGCGGTGCTGAAGCGGCTCGCCGGCGAGCACCACCTCCCGGTGCCGATGCTGACGCCCGAGGTCTGCGAAAGATTGCGCCGGCATGCGTGGCCGGGGAACGTGCGGGAGCTCAAGAACGCGGTCGAGCGCGGGCTGCTGCTCTCGCCGCCTGGTGAGCTCAACGTCGATGAGCTGCTTCCCCCGGTGGATGCCGAGGCGCAGGGTGACACGTTGATCCCCTTTCCCGCCCCGCTCGATCAAATCACGTCGGCTGCGGCGCGCGCCACGGTGAGA
>Ga0134079_10000232_pt1 | contig 14144 bp, 14 predicted proteins | sample 15_taG_2_FD_119770 | JGI IMG/M metagenome (GOLD analysis project Ga0134079, IMG submission 119770) | Grasslands soil microbial communities from the Angelo Coastal Reserve, California, USA - 15_D_Rain_40cm_2_09182015 | ecosystem: Environmental > Terrestrial > Soil > Grasslands ...
ACGGGCTGGCCGACGACCACGTGCGTGAGGTCCGTCTCCTTGAAGTTCGCCTCGATCCACTTCTCGCGATTCGAGACGACGCTCATCACGGCCACGCCCGGCGCAACGTAGTGGCCGAGCATCGGCACCTTGCTCGCGATGCCGTCGAACGGCGCGCGCACGACGGTGCGCTCGAGGTCGATCTCGGCCGTATCGCGCATCGACTTCACGGCGAGGTAAGCGGCCTGGTCCGAGAGCGGCTTGTTCGGATCGCCGCCGAGCTGCGCGCGGATCTGGTCGAGCGAACGCTCGGTCACGACGACGGTCTGGCTCGCGACGTCGCTCTTGTTGCGCGCGTCGTCGACCGCTTGTTGCGACGCGAGCTGGCGCGACGCGAGCGTTTGGAGCCGCTCTAGCTCGCGCTTCTGATAGGCGGCGTTGGTCTTGTCGAGCTCGAGCTGGGAGAGCTTTTGCCGGTACGACGCGCGAATGCCCTCGACGTAGTCGTAGATCGCACCGAGCTGCGCGTTGGCGCGATCGAGATTCACGCGAAACGGTGTCTCGTCGATCTTGAACAGCTCGTCGCCTTGCGACACTTCTTGGTTCTCGCGCACGGTGACCTCGACGATCGGGCCGGAGATCTGCGCGCTCACGACGCCGACGTCGGACTTCACGTAAGCGTTATCGGTGCTCACGAAGCGGCCGGTCGCGAGATAGGCGTACGCGGCGCCGACGAGCACGACGATCGGGCCGAGCGCGAGCAACACGCGGCGCAGCGTGCGGCGCCGGGGCCGCGGCGCGGCCGCGCTCGTGGGGCGCATATCTGCCGCGGGACCCGCGGCGCTCTGCTGCGGCGCGCTCGCCTCGACGGCGTCGCTCGGCAGCTCGTCAGCGCGCGGTGCGTTGGATTCGGGGCGGTCGACTACGTCCGACATCGTTCGTCCTTCCGTTGATCTGGGCCTCGCTCGCGAATTTCGCCTCCGCGGTCGCGAGGTTCTGTTTGATTCGCTTCAAGCCGTCGAAGAGCTGCTTTTGCGCGGTCGCGGGCACTCCCGTGACGCATTCCGCCATCATGTCGTTCGCGCGCGCATGGATCTCGGCGAGGATCGGCTGGCACTTCGCGGTCAGGTACAACTGCACCGCGCGCCGATCGAGCGGGTGGCCGCGGCGCTCGACCCAGCCGGCGCTCTGCATCCGGTCGATGAGCCGGCCGACCGTGATCGGCTGGATCTCGAGGCATTCGGCGAGCGCCGTCTGGCTCATGCCTTCGGTCCGCGAAATGTTGATGATCGCGCGCCACTGGGCCTGCGTGAGCCCGAGCGATTGGAGCCGCCGGTCGAAGCTGCGGCGCAGCAGCTTCGCCACGTCGCTGATCAGCACGCCGAGGCTGCGGTCGGGGTCGAATAGCTTGCTCACGCCGTTTGCCCACCTGGAGATAATAAGCGTGCTTATTATAAGCACGGTCGAACTCCGCGCAAGCCCTCGGGGCGCGGCATAGCCTGAGATCGGCGGGCGTTCCGGGGACGGCCCGGCGGCGCGTGGTTGAAGTGCCGTCGGAACTCGGGATTAATACGCCGCGATACACCCCTCGGAGCGCATCCATGGTCCGGTCAAACCTCCTCCCCGTCGCCAACCGCGCGGTCTCGCGTCCGCTGTCGATCGCCATGTGTTTGTGCCTGTCCGCGTCGTTCGCCGGCACGGCTTCGGCGCACCACGGCTTCGGCAACTTCGACACCAACAAAGAGGTCACGCTCAAGGGCACGGTCACGGGGCTCGATTTCGTGAATCCGCACACCTACGTCTATTTCTCCGTCGTCGGCGACGACGGCGCGAAGACCCCGTATCGGTGCGAGATGCGCGCGGCGACCGTGCTGCGCCGCTCCGGCTGGTCGGCCGACATGTTCAAGCCCGGCGACCCGATCACGATCACGGGCGCGCCGGACCGGTTCGACGCGCACTCGTGCTACGTGAACACGATCCTGTTCGCCGACGGCACGACCGCCGACCGTTACGCGCAGCTCACGAGGCCCGCGCAGCCGGCGGGCGTGGCCGCCGCGGGCGCGCGGCCCGCGCGCTTGCCGAGCGGCGAGCCGAACATCTCGGGCGACTGGGCGCCGGAGCAAGTCGTGATGACCGACCCGCGCGGCAAGAGTGGCGCGCTCGTGCCCGTGAGCCAGGTCGGCAACTACAAGCCCGGCGAACGGCCCGCGCCGCCGCCCGGCGGCGGCGGATTCGGCCGGCCGCGCGTCGACTACACGGCGGCGGGCAAGGAAGCCGCGGACAAGTTCCGCAACTTCTCGCCGGAAGACAATCCGCGCATGCGCTGCGAGACCACGAGCATCCTGTTCGATTGGACGTTCGACGGCCCGGTGAACCGGATCACGCAGCGCGGCGACACGATCACGCTGCAGTATGGCCAGTACGGCTTCACGCGCACGATCCACATGAACGCCGAGCACCCCGCGAAGATCGAGCCGAGCCGCGCGGGCCACTCGACGGGCCGCTGGGAGAACGACGTGCTCGTCGTCGACACGGTCGGTTTCGCGCCCGGCGTGCTCAATCCGCCGATCACCAACAGCGCTCAGCTGCACGTGATCGAGCGCTTCACGTTCGACCCGAGCGCGACGAAGATCACGCGCAGCTATACGGCGACGGATCCGGTCATCTTCAACGGCGAGTACACGGGCTCGGACACGATCGGTGTCGCGGACGTGCCTTACGCGCCGGACGCGTGTAAAGAGCTGACCGACCATTCGCACACCCCCGTCGCACCGGCCGGCGCCGCCGGCGCGGCCCGCGCGCCCGCCGCGGGCCCGGCCGCTGCCCCGGCGGCCGCCGCGAGCGCACCGAACGGTGCGGTGCCCGAGAAGCCTGCCGCGCCGGCTAAGTAGCGGCGGAAGCTCTCGGAGTGACGGAGCTGAGCCGTCCGGCTCTCCTGACTCCGCGGGCTGGCGGTGATATAAAAGCCCGGGCGCGCTGAAGCGCGAGCGAACGGCGCGCCGACAACACGGGGGAAATTTCATGTCGATCTCAGGGCTTCGACTCTCGGCGCTCGTCCTTGCGCTTCTCTACGCGCTCGCCGCCGCGGGCGCCGAGGAGAAGTCGTTCGTGCCGGTCACGGACAAGATGCTCCAGCATCCGAACGACGGCGACTGGCTCATGTGGCGGCGAACGCTGAACGGCTGGGGCTACAGCCCGCTGAAGCAGATCGACAAGGGCAACGTCGCGCAGCTCAAGCAGGTCTGGAGCCAGCCGATGGGCATGGGCGTGCAGGAGTCGACGCCGCTCGCGTACGCGGGCGTCGTCTACGTGCCGAACAGCGGCGACTTCGTGCAGGCGTTCGACGGCAAGACGGGCGCGCCGCTCTGGGAATACAGGCGCCAGTACCCCGAAGGTGTGAACGGCGGCACGAACCGCAACATCGCGATCTGGGGCACGACGCTGATCGACGCGAGCGCGGACAACATGATGTACGCGATCGACGCGCGCACGGGCAAGCTCGTCTGGGAGACGAAGGTGCTCGAGCCGACGTTGCCCGCGCGGCCGACCGCGGGGCCGATCGTCGTCAACGGCAAGGTGATCACGGGCCGGCAGTGCCAGCCCGCCGCGACGAGCGACTCGTGCATCATCACCGCGCACGACGCCGCGACCGGCAAGGAGCTCTGGCGCACGCGCACGATCCCGCGCAAGGGCGAGCCCGGCGACGAGACCTGGGGCGACGTGCCGATGGAGCAGCGCTGGCACGTCGGCACGTGGATGGTGCCGAGCTACGATCCGGACCTCGACAGGATCTACGTCGGCACGTCGGTCACGATCCCGGCCGCGAAGTTCATCCTGGGCGGCGTCGACAAGCAGCACCTCTATCACAACTCGACGCTCGCGCTCGATCCGGCGACGGGCAAGATCGTCTGGTACTACCAGCATCTGATCGATCACTGGGACCTCGATCACCCGTTCGAGCGGCTGCTCGTCGACACGGCGGTCGCGCCCGACCCGCGCGAGGTCACGTGGATCAATCCGCGGCTGAAAACCGGCGAGCGCCGCAAGGTAATCACGGGGATCCCCGGCAAGACCGGCATCGTCTACACGCTCGATCGCGTGACGGGCGAGTTCCTCTGGGCGCGCCCGACCGTGTATCAGAACGTCGTGCAGAGCATCGACGGCGCGACCGGCAAGGTCACGGACAACCCCGAGGTCGTGCCGACGCACAAGGATCAGAAGCTCATGGTTTGCCCCGGCACGAATGGCGGCAAGAACTGGCCCGCCGGCGCGTACAGCCCGCGCACGAACGCGATGTACATGCCGATGCAGAACATGTGCATGAACGAGACCACGAATACCGATCAGCGCGATCCGAAGAAGGTCTACGGCTTCGACACGGAGTACATCCCGGCGCCGGGCGCGACGCAGATCGGCGTCGTCTGGGCGATCTCGGCCGACAAGGGCAAGACGGTTTGGAAGCACGAGCAGCGCACGGGCGTGATGTCGCTCGCGGCGACCGGCGGCGGCCTCGTGTTCGGCGGCGACGTCGAGGGCAAGTTCAAGGCGTACGACGACGCGACGGGCAAGGTGCTCTGGGAAGCCGACCTCGGCTCGCCCGTGAGTGGCTTTCCGGTCACGTACACGGCGGGCGGCAAGCAGTACGTCGCGGTCACGACCGGCCCGTCGCTCGTCGCCGCGGCGTCGCGGCGCGTGACGCCGGAGCTTGCGCCGGACTCGGGCGGCGCGCGCATCGTCGTGTTCGCGCTGCCGTAGCGGGATACGCGTCCGTGCGGACAGGTTGGGGAGGGGGCGTGGCGGCGACGCTGATGGCAGCGGCCGCCTTCGCTCTTGCCGCCGCGCAGCCCACCGAGGTCGAGCGGCATATCGCGGCTGCGCGTGCGGCAGCGGGCACGGAGCACGCCGGCATGGTCGAGCGGCTCTGCCCCCAAGGCGCAGGGACGCCGGCGCGTGCTCCTACCGCGCGCGTGGGCGCCGCGTCCGCCGATCCGCCGCGCGACTCTTGGCACGCCGAGCCGCAGAAGGTCTTCGACAACCTCTACTTCGTCGGCATGACGGAGTTCGCGTCGTGGGCCGTCACGACGAGCGACGGAATCATCGTGATCGATCCGCTGTTCGACTACTCCGTCGAGGACGAGGTCGTCGGCGGCTTGCGCAAGCTCGGCTACGACGCGGCCGATATCCGCTACGTGCTGATCAGCCACGGCCATCTCGATCACGCGGGCGGCGCGAAGCTGCTCCAGGAGCGTTTCGGCGCGCGCGTGCTGATGAGCGCCGCCGATTGGGACCTCGTCGAGCGCGAGAAACCGCGCTGGAAGCCCGAGCGGGATCTCGTGATCACGGACGGCGAGAAGCTCACGCTCGGCGAAACGACGCTCACGATGTACCTCACGCCCGGTCACACGAACGGAACGGTGTCGACGCTGATCCCGCTGCGCGACGGCGCGCACAAGCACGTCGCCGTGCTCTGGGGTGGCACGTTGTTCAACTTCGCGCCCGACGCGGCACGCTTCAAAGCCTACGCCGACTCGGCCGCGCGGATGCGCGAGCTCGCGGCGGGCGCGGGCGCCGACGTGCTGCTGTCGAATCACACCGATTACGACGGCTCGAAGGTCAAGCTGCCGGCCGTCGCGAAGCGCGCTCCGGGCGCGCCGCATCCGTACGTCGTCGGCGCCGATTCCGTGCGCCGCTATCTCACGGTCGCGAACGAGTGCGCGCAAGCGGCGCTCGCCGCGCTGCCGTGACCCTTTCAACGCTGTCGATCGAGAACGGAGCCGAGTCCATATGAGAACGAAGACCCAGGCGTTGCTCGCTTGCGTCGCGGCCGCCGCGTGCGCGACGGCGTCCGCGCAGCAGAAGCCCGCCGCGCCCCGTGCCGGCGCCGCGTGCGACCGCGCGTGCCTGAACGCGCTCGTCGATTCCTACCTCGCGGCACTCGTCGCGCACGACCCGAGCCGCGTGCCGATCGCAGCGAACGCGAAGCTCGTCGAGAACGTGACCGCGATGAAGCCGGGAGAAGGCCTCTGGAAGACGGCCTCGGCCGCGCCGACGACGTTCAAGATCTACGTGCCCGATCCGGTCTCGCAGCAGGTCGGCTTCCTCGGCGTGCTCGACGAAGGCGGCAAGCCGGTCGAGCTCGCGCTGCGCCTGAAGCTCGAGAACGGCCGGATCACGGAGATGGAGCACCTCGTCGCGCGGGGGTTAAGCGACCGCAACCTGCCGAACTTGAAGACGCCGCGCGCTGCGTTCACGACGGCCGTGCCCGCGGCGCAGCGCAACACGCGCGCGGAGATGCTGAAGATCGGCGCGTCGTACTACGACGCGCTCGACGACAACGACGGCTCGAAGGCGCCGTTCGCCGACGACTGCGTGCGCCGCGAGAACGGCATGCAGACGACCGGCAACCCGCCGCCCGAGAAGCCCGGCGGGATCGCGTCGATGGGCGCGCTCGGTTGCGCGAAGCAGCTCGACACGGGCACGTTCCAATACATCGACAAGATCGACAACCGCCGCGTGTCGATCGCGGACCCCGAGACCGGGCTCGTGATGGGGCTCTCGCACTTCCATCATCCGATGAAGGACAAGTTCGTCACGATCAAGGGAATCCCGGGCGTCGAGAAGATCGACATGAACTTCGACCCGTTCGATCTGCCGGCCGCGCACATCTTCAAGGTGAGCGGCGGCAAGATCCACGAGATCGAGGCGATGGGCTTCAGGGCCGACTATCAATCGCCGACGGGCTGGGAAACGCATGCGACGCACTAATCGAACGCTCGGTGGGGTCCGCGCGCTCGGCGCGGCGGCGATCGCGGTCACTTTCGCGATCACGGTCGACGCGCAGCAGCCGCAAAACATCGGCGTCGCGCCGGTCGTGCTCCGGGCCGAGCCGTACACGTTCGATACGGCCGAGCAGCACGGCATCAAGGTCTCGATCGTCGCGCGCGGGCTCGCGCACCCGTTCAGCCTCGCGTTCCTGCCGAACGGCGACGCGCTCGTGACCGAGCGCGGTCAGCGCCTGCGGCTCGTGCACGGCGCTGCGAGCGGCAAGGGCGCCGCGTCGCTCGACCCTGAGCCGATCGCGGGTGTGCCCGAGCCCGGCGCGTTCCGCGGTGCGGGTATCGCCGAGGTCGCCCTGCACCCGAAGTTCGCCGAGAACCACTGGGTCTACTTCACGTACAACAAGCCCGGCGCGGAGATCAAAGACTCGGGCCCGCCGGGCCGCCATGAAGCCGCGGTCGCGCTCGGCCGCGGCAAGCTCGAGGGCAAGAAGCTCACCGGCGTGCAGGAGCTCTTCACGGGCGAGTGGGAGAACGGCAACAGCGGCTCGCGGCTCGCGTTCGGTACGGACGGCCTGCTCTACATGACGACCGGCGCGCCGTTCGATCAGTCCGCGCAGGACCTCCGCAACGTCTACGGCAAGGTCCTGCGGCTGCGCGACGATGGCAAGCCCGCGCCCGACAACCCGTTCGTCGGCAAGCCCGGCGCGCGGCCCGAGATCTTCACGCTTGGTCATCGCGATCAGCTCGGGCTCACGGTGCACGCAGCGACCGGTAGCGTGCTCAACGCCGAGCACGGCCCGAACGGCGGCGACGAGGTCAACTTATTGCTGCCGGGCCGCAACTACGGGTGGCCGAAGTTCAGCTTCGGGCGCAACTACGACGGTCCGCGGATCTCTCCGGCGCCGCTCGGCGAGGGGATCGAGCAGCCGCTGATCCTCTGGCTGCCGTCGATCGCGCCGACCGGTCTCACGTTCTACACCGGCGACCGTTTCCCGGCCTGGAAGGGCAACCTGTTCGTCGGCAGCGCGCGGGTCGGCGAGATCCCGCGCACCGGCGCGCTCGAGCGCGTCGTGGTCAACGACAGGCTCGAGGAGCTGCGGCGCGAGCGGCTGCTCGGCGATCTGCACCAAAGAATCCGTGACGTGCGGCAAGGGCCCGATGGGTTGCTGTACGTGCTCACCGACGAAGACGACGGGGCGCTGCTGCGGATCGAGCCCGCGACGCTCTGAACGAACGAGCAACACACGGCGCGGCGCCCCGCCGCGCCGTTCACACAGGAGGAACCCTCGATGATCGACAAGAAGGTATTGGCGGCGGGAGTCGTCGTTCTCGCGCTCGGTACGTTTACCGCGCTCGCGCAGAGACCGGCGGCCAACATGAGCTTCTTCGTGACGAGCTCGAACCCGAAGGGCGGCAACCTCGGCGGCTTGGCCGGCGCGGACGCGGTCTGTCAGTCGCTCGCGCAGGCGGCCGGCGCGGGCGCGAAGACCTGGCATGCGTACCTGAGCACGAGCACCGTCGACGCGAAGACGCGGATCGGCAAAGGCCCGTGGTACAACTTCAAGGGCGACCTGATCGCCCAGAACGTCGCGGATCTCCATACGCCCGACAAGAACAAGATCTCGGGCAAGACTTCCCTCACGGAGAAGGGCACGACGCCGAACTACCTCTCGACCAACGACAAGGGAGAAGTGCAGCGTCCGACTGGGGACTTGCAGCACGACATCCTGACCGGTACGAACGAGGACGGCACGAAGAACGCGGATACATGCAAGGACTGGACGGTCGGCGACGACAGCGCGAAGGCGATGCTCGGTCATGCGGATCGCCTCGGGCGCAACGCGGGCCTGAACTCGTGGAACGCGATTCACCCGTCGCAGGGCTGCGGCATGGAACAGCTCAAGCCGACCGGCGGCGCGGGCCTGCTCTACTGCTTCGCGACGAACTGACGCGATGAGCGCGCACGCCGCTGCGGCGTGCGCGCGGCGTTAGCACGAAAAAGAAGGCCGCGGTTCGGGTTCGAACCGCGGCCTTTCTGTCTCAGGCTCGTCGAATCGGGCTATTGCTCGGACCGCTCGTCCGGCGCGCCGGTGCCCGAGGAACCGACGAACAGCTTCGAGCCGTCCGCGAATGTGATGTCGCGGCCGTTCGCGCGCATCGAGCCGTCCTTCGCCTGGAAGCCCTGGACCATGATCTTCGTGCCGGTCGGCAGCGAATTCTTCGTCCAGCCGCGGCGCAGCAACGCGTTCGGTGCGCCGCCCTCGACCATCCAGTGCTGGACCTCGCCGCTCGACGTCCTCACGTCGATGTGGATCCACGAGTGGGGATTGATCCACTCCATCCTGGTCACGGTGCCTTCGAGCTTGACGGGCTTGTTCGCGTCGAACTCGGCCGCGAAAGAGTGATGTGCGAGCACCGGCAGCGCGGCGGCTGCGGCGAGCACTCCGGCGACAACGCTCAGTACCTTACGCATCGCAATGATCTCCATGAGTCTGGCTGAGCCAGAGTTTACTTGGATTTCTTCGTCAAATCCCCGTAGAGGAGCTCCTCCGAGAACTCGACGCACTTGAACTCGAGCAGCTGCGCGTTCGGCTCGATGCGCTTATAGAGCGGCAGAGAGATCTTCCAAGGCCTCGAGAACGTCTGCGGGTCCTCGATCGTCGCCTCGTACTGAATGTGATTCTCGTCCTTGAGCGTGTAGCGCTCCGTGACCTTGAGCTGGTCGCTGTGGTAATTGCCGGCGCGATCGAACCAGCTCTGGTCGTTGTTGCCGGTGACCTCGATCACGAGCGTGTCGCCCTCCCAGTGGCCGTTCGACCAGCCCATCCAGCTGTCGACCGGCGGCTCCTGGTGCTTCGCCATGTGCACGATCCGATTCGCGCTCGCGAACTCGTAGACGAACAGGATGTCGCCGTCGCCCTGCACGATCTGGAACGGGTACGGCATGTAGGTCGCGCGCGGAACACCGGGCATGTAGCACTTCGCCTCGGGATCCGTCTTCGGCCAGCCCGCGCGGTTCTCGTCGCGCTGCGCGAGCTTGGCCGGCAGGTACGGGATCTTGCCGTCGCCGTCGACGATGCTCTGACCCGCGGGCACGGCGGCGATCGCGCCGAGCTGCCAGAAGTTGCTCAAGCCCGAGGCCGAGTGGTCCTCGAGGTTCCAATAAGCGCTCGTGATCGCCTGCCAGACGCCGTTCAGGTTCGGCTTGCCCGCGATCTTCGCCGGGTGTTGCGGGTCCGCCGCGCTCGCCGGCTTGGCCGGCGCGAAGCTCGCGAGGACCGCGGCGCCGGCCGCGATCGCGGCGAGCAGCGTTGCGCGGCGGTTGAAGGAGACGTTTTGCTTCGTTGTGGTCACTAGCTTGCTCCGCCCTCGAGTAGTTGTTCGGCGTTCCGGCGCGTGTCTGGGTCGCCGGCCGAGTCCCAAGTCCGAACTCGTCGTACCAGGCGGCCGTTCTATGTGAACGCGCAACGCGTGTCAAATCGGGGGCCGGCGGTCGCGGCGTCGTGCGATCGCCGCGCGGCGGCGCGCGCTTTGGCGGTCGCGCGGTCCGTCCGCGCGCTGAGAGCGCGGGCTATCAGGCGGCCGCGCGAAGCCCGGCGTCGACCCCGATCGACAACGGGATCTTGAGCTCGGCGAGCGCGAGCAGTACCGGCTGAGAGAGATCGAGCTGGAAGCGCTCCGTGTTGTGAACCTGGAGAAGGCACTCGACCGTTCCGCCTTGCTCCGTGAACTCGCGCCAGAAACCGGGCGCGCGTCTCATTTTCAACAGTGTGACGTACAGGCCGAGGACCGGCCGCTGCGTCGCGCGTAGCCTCAGCACCTCGATGCTCAACGACGCAGGCGGGCCGAGATCCGAGCCGAGGACCGCGGGCGGCTGCGGCCCCTGCGGCACGAGCCCGACCCAATAGGTCTCGCGGTGGACGGCGCTGCCGACTTCGTCGGCTTCGACTTCACGCGGCTCACCCTTTCGCCACGCGTGCTGGGGAACGATCCCGAGCTGCCGTGTGACGTCCGCCGGGTCGATGTTCGGATGACGAATGCGCAGCGCAATCGAGTAATCGTGCGGGCTCATCGTGTGGTCTCGCGGGAGCGGGGAGGGCGGGATTATGGCCGCGTCGCCGGTCGCTTGGCTAGCCGCCGATGCGTTTCTATGATCGGCCGATGACGAGCAAAGACTCCGCGCAGGGCCGCTACGGCGAACAGCTCAAAGACGGCGAGCTCGAGAGCCCGGCCGCCGAGCGCAACAAGCAGCCGATCCTCGACGCGATCCGGCCGTGGTTACCGGCGGCGGGCACCGTGCTCGAGATCGCGAGCGGCACGGGGCAGCACGTCGTGCACTTCGCGCGCGCGCTGCCCGCGCTCGACTGGCAGCCGACGGAGCCCGACGCGCGCCTGCTCGAAGCCGTGACACGGCGCGTGAGCTCGGCGGGCCTCGCGAACCTGCGCGTGCCGCTGCGCCTCGACGTGCTCGAGTCGGACTGGCCCGTCGAGCCGGCGGCTGCCGTCGTCTGCATCAACATGATCCACATCGCCCCGTGGGCGGCGACCGAAGCGCTGATCAGAGGCGCCGCGCGCGTGCTCGCGAGCGGCGGTCCGGTGTGTCTGTATGGGCCCTTTCGGCGCGGCGGCCGGCATACGGCGCCGAGCAACGAGGCGTTCGATCAGAGCCTGCGCGCCCGCAACGCGGAGTGGGGCGTGCGCGATCTCGACGAAGTCGAGCGCTGTGCGCGGCGCTGCGGCTTCGAGCTCGCCGAGGTCGTGAGCATGCCGGCGAACAACTTCACGGTCGTTCTCACGCGCGTCGCCTGAGCCGCGTGCGCGGAAAGGGCCGGCGCCTCGCCTCTATCGCTGAGGTTCGAGGCGCCGGCTGGGGGGTAGTGGGCAGAGGCGGCCGCGTAGCGGAAATCGAGGGGGGAGCGATTTGTGCGGCTAGCGCGTTCCGACCCTGCCCGGGGCTCTCTAAGCAAGCGGCATGCCAACGACGCAACGGCGCAGCACCGGCGAGTACGCGCGTCAATTCGAGCGGGACCGCACCGTTTCCGGGCGTCGCGGCGCGCGCGCTGCACCTCGAGTGGACCGCCGCGCGTTGGGCGCCTAGCGCGTCTCAACCGGGCCCGAAGCGCGCCCACGCAATCAACGCCCAGACCACTACTGCTAACGCGATGCTCGTGAGCACGGCCGCGGAGCCGAGGTCCTTCGCGCGGCCCGAGAGCTCGTTGTGATCGGTGCCGATGCGATCGACGACGGACTCCACCGCGGTATTCAAGAGCTCGACGATCAGCACGAAGATAGGCGACCCCACGAGTAGCGCTCGCTCGACCGCGGTCTGGCCGAGCCAGGCCGCGATCGGTATCAGCACGACGACCGCAACGCATTCTTGCCGAAAAGCGGGTTCGGTTCGCCAAGCGCCGCGGAGCCCGGCGACGGAGTAGTACGTCGCATTGACGATCCGTCGCAGGCCGGTGTTGCCAGGCTGTGCCATCGGAGCTCACTCGCGCGCTCGACATTGCCGAAGCGCACGCCGACGAGCGCGCGAAGGTCCGCTCAGCCCCCGCGGGCGAGGTGGGCCGTGAGGCGCGCGTCGCGCAACTCGAGCGAGCGGCGAAACGCCTCGCGGTCCATACGATCGAAAAGATCCGTCAGGGTCTCGTCGTCGCGCGTCTCGATCGGTTTTTCCGGAGTGCCTGCGCTGCTCGAAGCCGAGGCATTTTCTTGTTCCCCGCTCATCGGACCTCCCCTCGCAAGTGAGGGCGGGATCATAAGCGAAGGAGCCGTCGCGCGACAGCCGCGCACGGCGGCGCAACCGTTACATTGCGGAAATATGCGTGCCCAATCGCTGCGCGGTGCGCTCACGGCCGCGGCGTCGCGGCGACGCGTTCCGATCGCAGCGTGGGCCGATCGAACGGGAACGTCTCGTCGCGGACGCGCGGGTCGACGAGTGCGTGCTCGATGAAGTCGCGAATGTCCGCGACGTCGATCTGGCTCATGTTGAACGTGTAGAGACCGAACCCCGGAATGCCGTCGCGCTCGGGCAGTGCGGGCGCGTTGATGTAGAACCCGATCGCGGCGCCGAGATTCGCGAACTCGCCCGTGTGCATGAACCTCGGCCGCAGCGCCGCGTTGCGCAGCGTGGGAACCTTCATGTCGCCCGCGTCCTGCGGAGCGTGGGTGACGAGCTCGCGGCCGAGATCGAGCTCCGCGCGTCGCACGCCGATCTCGAAGAAACGGTTGTTGGTGAACAGCGGTGGCGTGTGGCACGCGACGCAGTGATACGCCTGCAGCGCTCGCCAGCCGTAAAGCGCGCGGCCGCCGAGCGCGGTCCCGTCACCGGCTTCGTACCGATCCCACGCGGTCTGATCGCTCACGAGCGTGCGCTCGTAGCTCGCGATCGCGAGCGCGACGCGGACCGGCGTCACGGCCGGATCGCCGAACGCCGCCGCGAACAGCTCGGGATACGTCGGACGCGCGGCGCGCGCCGCCGCGACGTCCGCCGGCAGATTCGTGGCGAGCGCGAGCGGCCGCGCGCGCGCGATTGTCGCGACGACGTCCGCCCAAGACCGTTCGCGCTTCGCCATTTCGCCCGCGTTGACCAACGCGGCGAGCGCCTGGTTCTCGAGCGCGCCGCCGCGTGCGATCACGGTGGCTCCGGTCAGCGGGTCCTTGAACTCGGATCGCGCGCGGCCGTCCCAGAACAGCTCCTCCGCCCAGAGCGCGCCGAAGTTCGACAGCGCGAGCCGCGGCGTGACCTGCGGGCGATCGCCGAACACCGGATCCGGCACGGGATGGCCGTTGCGGTCGAGGGTCGCGATGCCCGGCGAGCCGAGCACGTCGTCGATCGTGCCCTTGTCGACGCCCGGGTTCCTGCCGACGCGCGGATCCGAGCCGCCGTACGCGGGTCGGTGGCACGTTCCGCAGGCGACGCTGCCGTCGCTCGACAGCTGCTCGTCCCAGAACAGCATCTTGCCGAGCACGCGCTTCGGTTCGGTGATCGGGTTCTCGGGCGGCACGGGGACCGGCGGCAACGCGGCGACGGCGATGTCGGCAGCGAGGAGGAGCAGCGCGAGGGCGGCGCCCGCCGCGCAGAGCACGAGCGCGTCGACTGAGCGTGGCTGCACGCGGGCATTCTAGCGGCAGTCCTGTAGACTATCGCGCCCGGCAACCGGGCGCCGCCATGGCGAAGATACCGAGGAAATTGCGAATGCCCCGCGACACACCGAGTAAGGCCTCCGCGCCGCGCAAAGCTTCCGCGCCGAGCAAAGCCTCCGCGCTGCGCAGCGGCGATCCGGAGATCTACGAGCTGATCCGTCTCGAGACGAGACGACAGGACGAGTTCATTCGGCTGATCCCGTCCGAGAACTACGCCTCGGCCGCCGTGATGGAGGCGAC